>OQVZ01000287.1_pt1 | contig 19145 bp, 17 predicted proteins | sample 1691571 | NCBI WGS metagenome assembly OQVZ01 (sample SAMN03418261, study PRJEB22391) | human gut metagenome | biome: human-gut; feature: organic feature; material: feces | host: Homo sapiens | place: Tanzania | collected 2013-01
ACGCTTGTCAAGTGTGTTCAAATAATTTTATATCAAAGCTTCAAGGCTTATCGCTAAAAAATATTGAAGTTACGCTTTATGAAAACGATAAGGAAATTTATCGTGATTTCGGCGAAATGATATTTACCCATTACGGCGTATCGGGTCCGGTTATTTTGTCTGCTTCAAGCCATATAAAAAGTATGGGTAAAAAGCAGTACAAAATTAAAATTGATTTAAAACCGGCACTTGATTTTCACACACTTGACAAGCGTATTTGCCGTGATTTTGAAGAATTTGCAAATAAAGATTTTGTTAATTCTCTTTCAAAACTCTTGCCGAATAAGCTTATTCCTGTTATAGTTTTATTAAGCGGAATTCCTGCAAGCGAAAAGGTTAACCAAATAACAAGAGAGCAAAGGCTTAAACTTGTTGAACTGATTAAAAACTTTTATGTAACAGTCAGTGATTTTCGACCTATTGACGAGGCAATAGTTACTTCCGGCGGCGTTAATGTTAAAGAAATTAACCCTAAAACAATGCAGTCGAAAATTATTGATAATTTATATTTTGCGGGAGAAATTATAGATGTGGACGCATACACCGGTGGTTTTAATTTGCAAATTGCTTTTTCAACTGCCGTTTTGTGTGCCGACAATATGTAAAAATGAGAGGTAAAATTATGATTAATGTTGCTATTGACGGTCCTGCAGGTGCAGGCAAATCAACAATTAGCAAGGGTGCGGCTAAAGAACTCGGCTTCATTTATGTTGATACCGGTGCCCTTTACCGTACAATCGCTCTTTGCGCAGCAAGAAAGGGCGTTATCGACAACAGCGAAGAAGTTGTTAAAATGCTTAACGAAATTGAAGTTAGGTTAGGCTTTGAAAACGGCGTGCAGTGCGTATATCTTAATGGCGAAGAAGTTTCGCCTTATATCCGTACACCGGAGATTTCTATGGGCGCTTCAAAAGTTTCCGCCATCCCAAAAGTTAGGGAATATCTTCTTGATTTGCAGCGTAACATTGCAAAGGAAAATAATGTTATTATGGACGGCCGTGACATCGGTACTGTAGTTTTGCCAAATGCCGAATGTAAAATATTTCTTACCGCTACTCCCGAATGTCGTGCAAAAAGAAGGTATAAGGAGCTTATCGAAAAGGGTGAAGATGTTAAGTACGAGGATGTTCTTGCAGATGTAAACGAGCGTGACTACAACGATTCCCACCGTGAAATTGCACCGCTCAAACCGAGCGAAGAATCTGTTATTGCCGACACATCCGAGCTTTCTCTTGATGAGTCTGTAGCACTTATTGTAAAAATCATAAAGGAGCATATGTAAGTTGAAAGAATTTGATTACTCCGAGGTTAAAAATTATAAACTTTATAATTTTATTAAAGTTGTGTTTAGACCTTTTGTAAAAGTTATTTATCATACCAAGTTTAAAGGACTTGAAAATGTACCGGCAGACGGTACAAAATACATAGTTGCAATCAATCACACTTGTGCGGTTGACCCGATTTTTGTTGCGTGCCCGAAGGAACTTCCGCCGCTTCACTTTATGGCAAAGGCTGAACTTTTTAAAAATCCTTTTGCCGCTTGGTTTATGACCCATATGTACAGTTTTCCGGTTAAGCGTGGCAAGGGCGACACTTCGGCTATTGAATACGGCGAAAAAATACTCAACGAGGGTCATGTAATGGCAATTTGCCCTGAGGGTAGGCGTATTAAGGATAAAGACGGCGTACCTCAAAAGGCAAAGGCAGGCGTTGCAGTTATTGCAAAGGCAACGGGTGCGGATATTCTTCCTGTTGCAATTTGCTGTGACGGCAAGATTAAAGCCGGCAAGCAGGTAACAATTTCTTACGGCAAACTTATTAAAAACAGTGAGCTTGGTTTAGAGGGCGAAAATGTTGCACCGAGCGATATTAAAAATGCCGCAAATATGGTTATGGGCAGAATAACAGAGCTTTGGGAGGCTGAACGCAGTGGAAGTTAAACTTGCCAAAACAGCAGGCTTTTGCTTCGGAGTTGACAGGGCGGTTAACCTTGTTTACGATTTGATTGAAAAGGGTAACAAGGTTTGCACTTTGGGTCCCATTATTCATAATCAGCAGCTTGTTGATGATTTAATCAGCCGTGGAGTTAAAATTATTGACGATATTTCCGACTGCCCCAAAGGTTATACGGTAGTTATTCGTACCCACGGTGTTGAAAAAGAAGTTATTGACAAGGCTCAAAATGATAATGTAGAGTATATAAATGCCACTTGCCCGTTTGTACTCAAAATTCACAAAATTGTGTCAGAGCAGTCCGACGGCACAATCACTCTTATTGCAGGTGATGAAAATCATCCGGAAGTTTTGGGTATTCGTTCTTACTGCAAGGGCAAAAGTTTCGTATTTAAAAACGAAAATGAGCTTGAAAATATACTCGAAAATTTAGACAATACCGAGAAAAATGATATAATTTGCGTTTCTCAAACCACTTTTTCATTAAAAGAATGGAAAAAATGCGAAAAAATAATAAAAAAACTATGTACAAATTGCAGAATTTATAGTACAATATGTAATGCTACAGCAGATAGGCAGGAAGAAGCAGCCGATTTATCAAAAAAGTCGGACGCTATGATTGTCATCGGAGGTAGACATTCATCAAATACCTGCAAGCTTAGGGATGTATGCAAGGCAAATGCCGATACTTTTCTTATTGAAACGGCAGACGAACTGAAAAATATTGACCTAAGTTCTTACAGTTATGTTGGTGTTACTGCCGGGGCGTCAACGCCATCGGTAATTATCAAGGAGGTACTAAAAACCATGTCCGAAGAAAAAATTGAAAAGGAAGTTGAAGTAGCTAACACAGCTGCGGAGACAGCAGAAAACGCTGATAAGGCCTCAAAGGCTGCTGTCAATGCATCTGCTGATGGTGAAGCAACCTTCGAAGAAATGCTTGAAGAATCATTCAGAGAAGATGAAAACAGCAAGGTCGTAACAGGTACTGTAGTTAACATCACTCCTACAGAAGTATTTGTAGATGTTGACGGTAGAAAGCAGACAGGCGTTATCGCACTTGATGATCTTTCTGCTGAACCTATCAGCGACCCGAGCCAAGCAGTTTCCATCGGCGACAAGCTCAGCCTTGTTATTATGAAAACTGATGACAGCGAAGGCGTGCTCAAGCTTTCTAAGAAGCTTGTGGATGCATTTCAGGGATGGGAAGAAATCGTTAATGCAAAAGAAAACGACGAAATTCTTGAAGGTGTTGTATCAGCAGTTGTTAAGGGCGGCGTAGTTGCCGTATCAAAGGGTAGCAGAGTATTTATCCCTGCATCTCAAACAGGTGTTCCTCGTAATCAGGAACTTGACATTCTCAAGGGTACAACAGTTCGTTTCAGAATTATTGACATTAACCCTGCAAGACGCCGTGCAGTCGGCTCAATCAAGGTTGTAGCTAACGAAGAAAAGAAGGCGCAGCAGGAAGCTTTATGGGCAACTCTTGAAGAAGGTCAGAAGCTTACAGGTACTGTTAAGTCATTAACAAGCTACGGTGCATTCGTTGACATCGGCGGTATGGACGGTATGATTCACATCAGTGAACTTTCATGGAACAGAATCAAGCATCCGTCAGAGGTTGTTAATGTTGGCGACACAGTAGAAGTTACTGTTAAGAAGCTTGACCCTGAAACAAGAAAGATTTCTCTCGGCTTCAAGAAGCTTGAGGATAACCCATGGGAAATCTTAAAGAGAGATTATCCTGTCGGTACAGACTGCAAAGCTAAGATTGTCGGTCTTTCATCATTCGGTGCTTTTGCTAATATCATTCCTGGTATTGACGGCCTTATTCATATCAGCCAGATTTCTTGGGAAAGAATTAACACACCTGCTGATGTACTTAAAGTAGGCGACGAAGTTGATGTAAGAATTACTGAAATTGACTTTGACAAGAAGAGAGTTTCTCTTTCAATGAAAGAGCTTCTTCCTAAGCCTGAAGCAGATACAGCAGATGCAGAGGACGCTGAATAATCTTTTTCAAAATATTAAGGACTTCACTTTATGTGAGGTCCTTTTTTATATCCTTATTTTTTGTTGTTTGATGTGTTGAATATAATTTAATAATATGATATAATGGCAGTGCCAAACAAAACCGAATATGTCACGAAGTTCGTATGTGTTTTTTTATGTAAAAAATGCATACTCTTTTCTGCATACTTCTTTGTGACTTATGTAGGTTTTGTTTGGCGACAATCGGAGCTATGCGTTTTTGTGCGTACAGCTTCGGCTGTGCGCATTTTTTTATTTTAGAGGAGAGATATTATGAAAACAACAAAACGAATAATGTCATTATTTTTATCATTGATAATGATGTTGAGCATTACGGCAGGAATAGATTTTTCTGCTTATGCTTACAACTATGACGGAAACAAAGCTATTGAGTATGCAAAAGCTCATTGGAATGACGGTGTCGGACAATGTGCAGAATTTGTTTCAAATTGTTTAGTAGCAGGCGGTTTTCCAACTAAGCTTAGCTCTGTTGCGGGTTTGAGCGGTTTTGCCGGTCAAATCACAAAATACGGAACAAAAGTTAAAAGTTCAACCACAGGCACAGTAGTTCCTGTAAAACTTTCATCATTTAACGGAACATTAAAAAAGGGCGACCCCATTTGTATTCTTTATAGTACAGCGAGTGGCTCAGGTAACGGACATGTTGTTATTTATTCCGGCGAAACAACTTCAAACGGAATAGTGAAAATTTATGCTCATAATAGAGCAAAAAATAATGAGCCGTTATATGCAGGGTATAAGGGTAGTCCTGCTATCGAAATATTTGCTGTTAATCTTAGTGGCTCAGGCGGCGGTACGGTTGCTCCTCAACCTGCCGCTTCATCATTAACTTTGTCAACTTCAAATGTTAATTTAAACATTGATTCGTCCCCAACTGCAACAGTTTCTATGACGGCAGGGGGTACGCTTCCTTCAAAAATCGCAACCACATACAAAACATCAAACGGAAATGTTCAATGCTCGTGGAACAAATGGAGCGGTAACACCTGTTCATTAAATATTACGGCAAAGAATATCGGAACATCTAAAATAACAGTTAATTTAATAAACAACAGCACAAATGCGGTTTTAGATACAAAAACAATCAGTGTAAATGTTACATCTAACAAATATACTGTCACATTTAATGCAAACGGCGGCTACGGTGCGCCGTCAAATATGACAGTTTCTTCAAGAGATGTCGCAACGATACCTGACACTAAACCGTATACAAATATTTCAAACAATGTAACATTTGACGCAAACGGCGGAACTCTTACAAATGGTTCAAAAACTGAGTATAAAAAAGTATTTCGGTATTGGTATGACAACGACGGCAAATGCTATTATCCGGGCAGCAGTTATTTTTTCAATAAAAATACCACGCTTTATGCAAAATATGCTTATGAAACATTAGATGCAAAAACTCCGACAAAAAGTAATTATTACTTTGACGGCTGGTATGATTCAAAAGCAACAGACAGTTATGGTGTACCAACGGGTAATAAATATACAAACAGAAATTCATACATAACATCTGATATCACTCTTTATGCAATGTGGACGCAATCATCAACAATATTATTTGGCGATGTAGACGGAAACGGAAGAATTAGCAATTCTGATGTAGCATATATGTATAATAAACTACACGGAAATATTAAATTCAGAACATCTACTATGTTTAAAGCTGATGTTGACGGAAATGGAATAGTGAACGATAATGATGTAGATACACTTCATCAAGTAGATTTGGGAAAATTAGCTTATAACAATTTACCTGTTCATTCAAATTGTTTGGGTATTAGCGTAAACTCAATTAGCAAAACGAATTATGAATACGGTGAAGAATTTGATTACGACGGTATAGTTTTACAGTCTAACTATAAAAACACAAATAATCATATACTGATTTCTGACGATTATATTGTAACAGGATATGACCCTTATGAAATCGGTAAGCAAACAATAACAATCAGGTTTTATCAATATTCAACCACCGCTACCGTTACCGTAAAAGCGCCGAATTATGAAGTTAAGTTGAATACTGTGGGTGGCGTAGCTGACAAAACAGCAGCCGATGTAACGCTCGGTAGTCCTATGCCAAGCTTGCCTGTTCCTGAAAAAGAGGGATATACTTTTGTCGGCTGGTTTGATGCTGAAGAAGGCGGAAATCAAATAACATCTTCAACGGTATTTAACAGTCTTTCAAGCAATGAAATATATGCTCACTGGGAAAAGAACAAATACAGTGTAACATTTAATTCAAACGGCGGAAATAACTCTCCGCAGAATTTATCAAATGTTTTGTACGACACAAGCATAACCATTGAGTCAACAATTCCTCAAAAAAGTGGACTTGTATTTAAGGGTTGGTCTTTAATTAATGAGGACACCGGTGAATACTTATATCCGGGACAAACGCTTAATATTGAAAAAGATACAACTTTATATGCAATTTACGGTGAGCAAAGTATAATTTCACAATCAAGCTATGTTGAAGGTTATGTTGCAAATTCATATATGCCTGCCACATTTAAATTTGTTGCACCAAAAACAGAAAATTATCATTTTGATATATTCGGTCAAGAAAATCTTTCAGCTACAATTAAATACGGAAATGTTGCTTTGAGTACAACAAATAATACAAACTATGAAAACGGTTTTGCATTTGATGTAAAACTATTTGAAAATCAGGAATATATATTAACTATTTCATCAAATGAAAATGATGAATACTTTTTGGCATATGTTGAAAGCCTTGACAATATTGAACATTCGCACGATTATGTAGAAACCGAAAGAGTTGAAGCAACTACTTCATCAGAGGGATATATAAAATATACCTGTTCATTTTGCGGTGACACAAAGGTAACAACAATTCCGAAGCTTCAGCCTGCACCTACTCAGCCGAGCACACCTGCAACCCAGCCAACTCAGGCACCGACTCAACAGCCTGCGCCTGCTCCTACTCAGGCGCCGACAAATGCACCGACTGCAGTTGCTCCTACTCCGGCAGAACCTACAACTGTGCCAACTACCGCAGCACCGACAACTGCAACACAAGTTGAGCAAACCGCAACGCCTCAGCAAACAGCAGAGCCTACTACTCAAACCACAACAAAGGCAGTTGCAAAGCCTAAGGGTGCAAAGTTTAAGAAAGCAACAGGTTCAAAGAAAGCAATTTCTTTCACTTGGGCAAAGGTTAAAGGCGTAAAGGGTTATCAAATTCAGGTTGCTACGGATAAAAAGTTTAAGAAAAACAAGAAAACCGTAACAATCAAAAAGCAGAAAACAACCAAAACAACTGTTAAAAAACTCAAGGCTAAGAAGAAGTATTTTGTTCGTATTCGTACATACAAAACAGTAAACGGTAAGAAAGTTTATTCTTCTTGGTCAAAAGTAAAAACAGTTAAAACAAAATAAGCAAAAGAAAGGAGAGCCGCAAGGCTCTCCTTTTTGTTATATAAATTATAGTTTATAGCCTTCCCCTTGAGGGGAAGGTGGCGACGAATGTCGTCGGATGAGGTGTAGAATATTCATATTCGTGCTTTTTCCACCTCATCAGTCAGTAAACTGACAGCTTCCCCTCAAGGGGAAGCCTTAGTAATATAAACAATAATTTATTGAGCTGTCATTCTTCCCATTTCATAATGGTTTTGCCGAATGATTTTTGCGTATCTTTTTCAAATGCGTTTTTGATATCTGTTGTTGTACGAACGGTGTTAACCGAGCTGATAAGGTTACCGAGGTAGTCGATAATTTCAGGGTGCTTTTCGTACATATCAACCGTTTTTGCAAAGTCTTTAACGCCGCTTCTGGAAGAACCGAACATACGAAGACCTTTTTCAAGAATCATACGGGTGTTGATAGGAACAGGGTATTCGCTTACGCCCAAGATGGAAATTGTGGCTTCAGGCTTAATAAGACCGATAATCTGCTCAATGGCAATCGGACTTCCGTTGCCGCCGACACATTCAAATGCGTGGTCCATAGTGAAACCGTCGGGAACTTCGTTAACAAGGTGGGTTTCGTCGGCAAAAGTGAAGTCAGCAAGCTTGTCCGCAACTGTGCCGAAAACGACGATTTTAGACTGCGGAAAATGATATTTAAGGAAAAGGGAGGTGATATAGCCGAGGTTGCCGTCGCCCCAAACAGCTATGGTTTCTCTCCTGTTGTGCGCAATCTTGTCAAAGCGGGAAATTGCGTGAACCGAAACGGAAACAATCTCGGTAAATGCCGCAACCCTCATATCAATATCGTCAGGAAGTTTAACAAGCCTTTTAGGCGAAATTTCAACAAATTCCTGCAAAAAGCCGTCCATAGAAGAACCGCAGAATTTTGAAGAACGAAGATAGTTTTCAGCAATGTAGTCATCAGTTTCGCAAGGTGCGTTAGGAACCATAACAACCTTGTCGCCCTGCTTAAATGTGCCCGACGGGTCGTGTACAACTTCGCCTACGCCCTCGTGAATAAGCGCCATAGGAAGCTTCTCGGCAAGCACTTTGGCATCACGAGTACCGAGATAATATCTCATATCGGCATTGCAAATTGAAAGATATGTAGGTCTTACTATTGCATTTTCACCAAAAAGATTAATGTCCTCAAATGCAATTTCAAATCTTCTCGGTGCAACGAGCCTGTAAACTGTATTAATCATTATTCTCGTCCTCCAACAAAGACTTTGCCACTCTGAGGTCATAAGGATAAGTTATTTTCATATTATATGTTTCGCCCTGAACGAGCGCAACTTTTTCACCCTTGATAACAAAAATCTTTGCAGCGTCGGTAAGTATGTCTTTTTCCTCGTCGGTCAATGCGGCGTAAATGTTTTTAAGCTTGAGCGCATTGAAAGACTGCGGAGTTTGACCCTGATACATTTTGCTTCTGTCAGGAATAGAACTTATAATTGTATTGTCGAGCGCTTCAACAATAGTGTCCGTTGCAGGAACAACAGTGTCGCAAGCACCGTACTGCTTCGCAAATTCAATGTTTTCTTCAATAATTCTGTTTGTAACAAAAGGTCTTACACTGTCGTGAGTAACGATAATCGTGTCGTCGTCAAGCTTGCCCTCCTGCTCAATATATGAAATTGCGTTCATAATAGTTTCGTTTCTTGTGTCGCCGCCTTCAATAACAGCTATTGAATCTTTTGCCGGAGCAATGTGCTTTTCAACAAGATTTTTTGTGTGCTCAACCCACTGCTTAGGGCAAAGAACTATAATCTTTTCAAACTGAGGAACGGCAATGAATTTTTCAATAGTGTAAATGATGATTGGCTTGTCCTTAACCGTAAGGTATTGCTTAGGTTTGTCGCCGCCCATTCTTGAGCCGACGCCGCCTGCTAATATTACTGCGTAAACCATAAATTTAAACTCCTTATATATTGGTTTTATATTTATATTATATATCTAAATTTTCTAAAATCAAGTGTGCAACTCGCTCGCTCGATTTACCGTCAAGGTCGTCAAAGAATTTGTTTTTAAAACCGTTAACTTTTTCCTGCTCAAAATCTTGATTTTTAACGCAAGCGATTAACTCGTTTTCGCTGAATACGATTTTACCCGGAACAAAGCTTTCAAAATCATAATAGAAATCTCTGCTTGAAATGTAATCGTACAAGTCAAAAGCGTAAAACATCATAGGAATGTCACGAAGCGACGCTTCAAAAATAACGCTTGAATAGTCGGTAACGAGCAAATCGGTAACGAAAAGAAGGTCGTTAAGCTCGTCCTCCTCACTCATATCAATTATGAAGTCACTGTATTTTTCCGGTATTTCAAATCTTTCCTGACAAAACGGGTGAAGCTTAATAAGTATAGCGTATTCGCCGCCAAGACCCTCGTACGCTTTTTCAATATCAAATGCGTCAAGCGGGTAATAGGCGCTCATTTGACCGTTGCCCCTGAATGTCGGAGCAAAAAGCATAATTTTTTTGTTTTTAAGCTGAGGGTACCTTTCATAAAATGAAATTTGAATGTTTTTTTCGTATTCCTTGTCCATAAAAATATCGGTTCTCGGAATTCCTGTTGCAACAACATTTTCGTCGCTCAAACCGAAGCCCTCGGCGTAATGCTTTGCAATTTCTTTTGAACTTACTATTGCGTAGTCATACATTCTGTGGTTAGGGTCGGTTTGCTTAGGACCGCCTTTTTTGCCAAGTCTTGTAAAGCCGAAAGTTTTAAATGCGCCGCAAGCGTGCCAAAGTTGGATAAGCCTTACATCATCCTTTTTCTTCAAATAAGAAAGAAAATGATAATAATCGTCAACAAATACAACCGAGCTTGTTGCATAAAGCTTCAGAAATTTAAAAAGATTAGGTAAATTTGTTTCAAGTCCGCCTTTTTTGCAAAGAACATTTATTTCAATGCCGTCAATCTTAGTCATTTCAAAAAAGACCGATTTAATGTTGCCGGTTAATCTGTCGGCACGGTTAGACAAAAAAGTGACCTTGTTAGGCTGAACTTTCATCCTTTTGTACGGCAAAAACAAAACGCTCATTACAACAGAAAATAACATTTTCGTCTTTTCTCTTTTACTGCTTGAAAAGAAGTGCGCCAATTTGCTCTTTTTCTTAATCGGAATGATAATTTCCTTTTCCGGCTTAACTATTAAATTGTTGCCGGTGCCGTCGCTGAACAAAAAGTCAACTTTAACATTTTGGCTTTTGTTATTGTTATAGAAAAGAAAAGGTGCGTCAAATATACCTATTGCAACAGCTTTGTTGTCGTTACACGATTTTAAATCCATAGGCAAAATGCGGTTGTCGTTATCACTGTAAAAGCAAGCCGAAATCCTCGGGTAGTAAAGCTTATTTCCCCCTGTAAGCTCAACTGTCATTTCTACATAATTGTTAGTTATGTTTAAATTGACTACTTCTATTTTATAGTCGTTCATATCAAACCCTCGTAACCCTAAAAATAGCCGTGTTGGCGCAAAGCACAATACCACAGCATATATATCTTATATATAATATCATAATTTTGTGTGATTGTCTATGATATAAATATTATAATTTTATTACATTTATGTATTAAAAAAAGTATTAAAAAACAAAACCACCTCAAAAAGGCGGTTTTAAAATATATTAAGTTTCAAAAAAGACTGTCATATCTCATTCTTTCACTGTTTTTCTTCATAGTGCTTAAAACTTTGACAAATGTTTTTACTTCGTCATCGCTTAAATCACTTGCAAGGTCGTAGAAAAAATGATTTATTTCTTTTTTGCAGGCGTCATTAATGATTTTTGCTCCAGGGGTTACAACTACTTTTTTAAGCCTGCCGTCACTCGTGACGCTCTTTCGTTCAATAAGATTATATTTTTCAAATTCGTTTAGTATAGCCGAGACGCTTGAACGCCCGATATCAAACTCTTTTTCAATATCTTTTTGAAAAATGTCTTTGCCCTCATTTTCGCAAAGAAAAGAGAGAATATATCCGTTTGAAGCCGAAAGCTTGCTTGGATAAACTTTTTTTTGAATGTCGGTAGCACTGTGCTTAAAAAAGTTTGCAACAGCGGTTAAGTCATAACCTATTTTATTTGTGCCGAATTCATCCATAAATTACTTCCTCCAAAATATTTTACATTTATATTTTAAAATAACAAAAGCAATTTATCAAGAAAAATAATATAAATTTTTGCTAAAATTTTGTTAAACTACTAATTTATTCGCATTGACAAGTTCACTTATTGTTGTTATACTTATTGAGTAGAAATATGTCGATTTAATTGAAGGTGCTAATTATGAATAAAAACAAAGTACATGTAAAAATCGGTGGCGCAAGCTATACAATAGTTACCGAAGATGAACCGGAATATGTTGAAACTCTTGCTGACGAAATCAGCGAAAATATGAGAGCGATTATTAACGCTAACCCGTCACTTTCTATGACACAGGCGGCTGTGCTTGTTGCACTTGACAATGCCGACGCAAGCAAAAAAGCTACCGCTTCTGCCGATAATCTTCGTGCTCAAATTAAAGATTATCTTGAGGACAGCGCAAGGGCAAGAATGGAAGTTGATGTTGCAAGGCGTGAGGTTGAAAGGCTTAATCGTGAGATAAGCGACCTTAGGGACAAACTTGCTGCAAGCAAGTAATTTCAGTCGAAAGAGAAACAGTATGAAATTTGAAATTTTGGCTCCTGCGGGAAGTATGGAGTCACTTGTTGCCGGTGTGCGTAGCGGTGCAAATGCGATTTACCTTGGCGGTAAGTCGTTTAATGCCCGTCGCAACGCCGGCAATTTTGATAATGAAGAAATGAAAAAGGCAGTCGAGTATTGCCACCAAAGGGGTGTTAAGGTTTACTTAACGCTCAATATTATTGTGTCGGACGAAGAAATGAGAGAGGCATACAATGCGGTCAAAGACGCTCTTTCAAACGGAATTGACGCTTTCATCGTTCAGGATATCGGTGTGGCAAAAATGATTAGGGAGCATTTTCCCACTGCAAGGCTTCACGGCTCAACCCAAATGAGCATTATGTCGCCGTCGGGTGCAAAAGCGGCGGAGCAAATGGGCTTTAAACGCATAGTTTTGCCGAGAGAAATGAGTCTTGACGAGATTGGGGAAATAAGGGAAAATACTTCGCTTGAACTTGAACTTTTTGTTCACGGTGCACTTTGTATGTCTGTTTCGGGTCAGTGCTATTTATCGTCTATGATAGGCTCAAGAAGCGGCAACAGGGGGCTTTGCGCTCAGCCGTGCCGTTTGCCTTTTACTGCCGGCGGCAATGCCACTCACGCTCTGTCGCTTAAAGATTTGAGCCTTGTCGGCGAACTTGATAAACTTGTCGGTATAACAAGCCTTAAAATAGAGGGCAGGATGAAAAGACCGGAATATGTCAGCGCCGCCGTTTCAGCCGTAAAAAAGGCGATAGACGGCAAATATACCCCGTCCGACGAATTTATGCTTAGAAGCGTTTTTTCAAGAAGCGGTTTTACCGACGGCTACCTTAATGCGAAACTCGGCAAAAATATGTTTGGCACAAGGCAGAAAGAAGATGTTGTTTCAGCTTCAAGCAGTGTGCTTAAAGAAATTGCAAAAAATTATGAAAAGGAAGTACCGCTTTTGCCGGTGAATATTGATTTTGTCTGCAAAAATGGGGAAAACGCAGTGCTCAAAGTGACGAGCGGCGATAAGAGTGTAAAAGTAGTCGGCGATGTGCCCGAAAAGGCAATAAACAAGCCTATGACTGCCGAAAGTCTGACTGAAAGACTCAGCAAACTCGGCGGCACTCAATTTTACGCAAACGAAGTTAATATTACTGTTGATGACGGCTTGATTTTGCCTGCTTCCAAAATAAATGAAATGAGAAGGGAAGCTGTTGAAAAACTTAATAAAACGGACAAAATCAGCTTTAAGTACAAGGCGTTTGATGTTGTAAGAGCCAAGGCTAAAAACAGCGTCCCATATGCTACCGCTTCGTTTAAAAGTGCCGCTCAAATACCTGATAAGCATCCGTTTAAAACAGTGTTTATTCCTATTGATTCAACTGTTGAAGATTTTGTTGACAACCGTGCGGGAGTAGTTTTGCCAAGGGGGCTTTTCGGCATTGAAAACGAACTGAAATCAAAACTTGAAAAGCTCAAAAAGGCTGGGGTAAACAAGGCGCTTTGCGGCAATATCGGTTCGTATCAACTTTGCAAAGATATGGGATTTGAAGTTTGGGGAGATTTCGGCTTAAATGTCTTTAACAGCGTTTCGGCAAATCTTATCGAGCGTCCGATTTTGTCTTTTGAACTTACACAGTCGCAAATTAATAATATTAACGCACCTGATACGGGTATGTTTGTTTACGGTTATGCGCCGCTTATGCTCACCCGTAATTGCCCGATAAAAAATGATATCGGCTGCTTTGAATGTAACGGGCACGGCTGTTTAACGGACAGAAAGGGTATGAAATTTCCGGTTATTTGCAGTGATTTTCCATGCGTGGAAATGCTTAACTGCGTGCCGACATATATGCTTGACAGGCTTGATGAAATACACACCGATTTTATCCATTTTGCTTTTACTGTTGAAAGCGAAAAGCAGGTGGAAAATATAATTTCACTTTATGAAAGCGGTGCGAAACCCGATTTTAAATACACAAGAGGACTTTACCAAAGAGGTGCACTTTAATGATTATTTTAGCTTCAAAATCACCGAGAAGAAAGGAACTTTTATCTTTTATAACAACTGATTTTACGGTTAAAAGCGCCGATGTTGACGAAACTTTGCCGCAGGGTATTACTCCGGATAAAGCTGTTGAATACCTTTCAAAAATCAAAGCCCAGCCGCTTAAAAACGAAAGCGATATTGTTATCGGTGCCGATACGGTTGTTGCGCTTGACGGCAAAATTTTGGGCAAACCGAGGGATGAAGCCGACGCTTTTGCAACCCTTAGAATGCTCAGCGGCAGGGAGCACAGCGTTTTTACCGGTGTAAGCGTTATTAAAGGCGAAAAGATTGAAACTTTCAGCGTTCAAACCAAGGTTAAAATGTTTGATTTGACAGATGAAGAAATTGAAGAATATATTGCAACCGCCGAGCCTTTTGACAAAGCGGGTTCATACGGTATTCAAGGCAAAGGCTCACTTCTTGTGGAAAAAATCGACGGTGATTATTTTAATGTTGTCGGTCTTCCGATAAGCAGGCTCAGTCGAGTTTTAAAATTATTTAATCGTTAATAAGTCTATTTATGTATTTTTTGGCGATTAGGTGTTAAAAAAGAGAATAATTGTCTAAAATAAACTTGAAAAATAATAATAAATATGTTATCCTATATGTTGAGGGACAAACTGCATTTTTACTCTAAGTAAACTACGTGGCTTTAGTAAAAGTGCTAACCCTACTTTATTATTCACCAAATAGCAGTTTGACTGTCTATTTAATCGAAAGGAGATTGTTATGGCAGCAGATTTACATTGTCATACAAAACTTAGCGACGGATCTGTTGGCATTGAAGACCTTATTGTTATCGCTCAAAAAAGCGGTATTGATACTATTGCCATAACAGACCATGACTGCCTTGCAGGCACAGTAAGAGGGCAGGTTATCGGTAAGCGTTACGGAGTTAATGTTATACCGGGTGTTGAGCTTTCTGCTTTTGACAATGAAGCAGGCAAAAAGGTTCACATTCTTTGTTATCTTGCCGACACACCGGACAGGCTTGAGGGTATTTGCAAGCGCACTTCGGTTGCACGCAAAAGGGCAGGTCAAATTATGATGCTTAAAGTTGCGGCAAGATTTCCTATTTCAACGGAATTTATTATCAGCCACGCTTCAGGCTCAACAAATTTATTCAAGCAACATATTATGCACGCTCTTATGGACGCCGGATATACCGATAAAATTTTCGGCGACCTTTATGACGCACTCTTTTCGCCTGACAGCGAAACCAACCTTTTAGCTCCTACCAAGTACCCTGATGTTAAGGAAGTTATTGACGAAATTCACGGTGCAGGCGGCATTGCCGTTCTTGCTCACCCTGCTTTTCTTGATAATTTTGACGAGATTGACGATTATGTTGAAATGGGTCTTGACGGTATTGAGGTTTGGCACCCGTCAGCTTCCGATATGGAGATTGAAATGCTCGGCGGTATTTGCAAGGAAAAGAAACTTCTTATGACCGGTGGTTCCGATTTCCACGGTATTTACGGTTCTTCAACCGTTACCCTCGGCACTTGTACCACCCCTGACGAACACCTTGACAAGCTTTTAGGCTACAAGGCAAAGAAAAAAAGAGCTATGCGCAAGGCTGAAAAAGAAGCGCTTGCAAAAGCTCAAAATGAATAATATATAACTATCTTTTGTATGGCAAATTGACTTTGGTCAAAGGACATTCCTCCAACACTGTTGGGGGTTTTTGTTTTTTATAGGGAAAAAATTATTGTTTATAATCGGTTGACGGCTTCGAGTGAATTGTGCGCAAGCACAAGAGACACGAGACTCCAAATTTGGCGACCCCAAGGAGCAACAAATTTGGGAGAAACAGTTCGGGGAACTGTTTCGTAGTGAGTAGTTTTATAAAGGCGACCGCAGGTCGCCCCTACGAAAGTCTTATCATTTTAGACTATTTAAAATAGAAAAATCATCGTAGGGGCGAACTGCGTTCGCCCGCTAAATTATAATTTTCCACTTGACAAGAAAAACAAAATGTGATAACATAGCAATAGTTAGTTTATGCTAACTAACACAAAGTATGCGGCGGCTTTAAGTCGTCTTTATTTTGAATCAAGAGTTAGCTTTGTCTAACCATATTAAGGAGTAAACGCAATGGTAGTAAGTGAATCAGTTGAAGATTATTTGGAATCTATACTCGTTTTGGAAGAAAAAAACGGATATGTAAGAAGCGTTGACATTGCAAATCACCTTGAGCTTTCAAAAGCGAGTGTATCAATCGCAATGAAAAACCTCAGACAAAACAAATACATCACAATTTCCGACAATCACGAAATAAAACTTACCGAAACGGGCTTACAAATTGCCCAAACGGTTTATGAAAAGCATTTGATGTTTTCCGAATTTTTTTGCAAACTCGGTGTACCGAAAGATGTTGCAACGAGAGATGCGTGCAAAATCGAACATGTTGTTTCAAAAACCACATTTGACGCAATAAAAAGTTTTGTTTCAAAGCACAGTGATGAATTAGAACCGAATGGGAATAACTAAACAATATGATAGAAGAATACTTAATAGGTCATTGTTCGCCGACTTTGGCTTCAATCAAAACGGCTAATTTAATAAACATACCGTGTGATAACATTATTGAGCTTGAAAGTTCAATCTCCGCCCTAAACTCGATGTTCAAAAATAAAGGATTGGAGCTTTTAATCTTGAAAAAATGTAAAAAAACGGTTCTTGTTTACGCTTACAGAAAGGCTAAACTTCAAAATGATTTAAACAAAGAAAATGTTTTTGCCTTTTTGAAGCAATTCGGCTATAAAAGCGTTGACGCAGACTACTGCATTAAAAGGCTTAAATCACGCCTTAAAGAGAGCGAACAGTTTCCCCACGAAATAGGTATTTTTCTCGGTTATCCGCTCGGTGATGTTGTCGGCTTTATTGAAAATGCAGGCAAAAACAGCATTTGCAGCGGTTGCTGGAAAGTGTATTGCAACGAATGTGAAGCAGTAAAAACATTTGCAAAATATGACAAATGCAAAAAAATCTATCAAAAATTGTGGCTTGAGGGGCGCAGTATATCAAAACTCACGGTTGCTGCGTAACAAAAATACACATTTGAAAGGAAAAAACAATGGCAAAATCAGCAATAGTATATTGGAGCGGCACAGGAAATACAGCCGCTATGGCAGACAAAATTTTTGACTCGGCAAAAGAAAGCGGAGCAGATGCCGAGCTTTTCACCGCAAGTGAATTTAGCGCAGACAAGGTTGACAAATTCGACTTTATCGCATTCGGCTGCCCGTCAATGGGTTGCGAACAGCTTGAGGATATGGAATTTGAACCTATGTTTGAACAGTGCAAGCCAAAACTCAAAGGCAAAAATATCGCTCTTTTCGGCTCTTACGGCTGGGGCGGCGGCGAATGGATGAGCACCTGGGAGGATGACTGCAAAAACTTCGGAGCAAACCTCGCTTTTGACAGTATCATCTGCAACGACGCACCCGACGACGAAGCACTTGCAAAGTGCGAAGAACTCGGCAAAACAATGGCGTAATAAATTATAGTTTATAGCCTTCCCCTTAAGGGGAAGGCTATAATTATAATGTGGCGTAGCCGTCAACCTATTATAATCTATAACCTATACCCACCGGTTTTACACACTTCAATTTTGTCAATATATGTTTCTTTGCGTGATTTAATTATTTTAAGAGTTAAACTGTCACAAATAATCGGCTCGTCAAAAATCGCAATTTTTGAAAAGCCGATAACAGTGCCTTTAAAATTCTTGTTGACAACACTTATTTTCATTTAAATGAAGAAGAAGAATTAAAAATGTATCCGTTAACAACCGTTGCTTTTATACGCATAACAACCGGCAGTTGTAAAATCTATACAAAATGCGGCGAATTTGAGCTTTTTGAAAACGATTACATTTTTTTAAACTTCCACGACATTATAAAATATAAATCTACCTCGCAAATTCTCGGCTACCGCTGGTGCAATTTCACTTTTGCCGGCAGTTGCGATTTCGTTTTAAACAAAATTTATTCTTTAAATTTAAGAGAGGAAGAAGAACGGTATTTTTCAAAAATGCTTGCGGTGGGTCAAAGCGGATATAATCAAGATTATGTTGTTTATTTTTTTCTTGCCTATTACTATACCGTTTGCAAAAGGGAAAATATTGAAAAGATTATTGATTTTAATGAGGCGCACAACAAGCAAATTGACGATATCTGCTCGTTTATCACTCAAAAAATTTTTTCAAAAATAACGGTCGATACCGTGTCGGCGTTTTTTAACATTTCCACACGCAGGCTCCATCAAATTTTTTCAAAAGAGCTTGGCATTTCGCCAAAACAATATATAATCAAAAAGAAAATGGAGGAGGGGTATCGGCTTCTTGTTCAAACATCTATGCCGATAAATAAAATTTCCGAGCTTCTTTGTTTCAGCTCCCCATACCATTTTACAAACGAGTTTAAATCAATCTTTAACCAAACTCCGACACAGGTCAGGAATATGGAAAAAGCAAACAGTTAAACAGGCAAACGCAGTTTACTGGCGCACCGGTCTAAAAACAAAAAAATTTCACTTTACTTTTTAATTTATATATGGTATAATTACTACGCTTTAAACGAATTACTCGGTTTCGGGGTTTGACTGCAAATGCAGTGTTCACCTGCCCGCTACTGTGTTTTTCGTAAAGTAATATTTTAAATGAGGTGAAAATTATGACACAGGCTGAAAAGCAAGCAATCATCAAAGAGTATGCTACACACGAAGGTGACACAGGTTCACCTGAAGTTCAGGTTGCAGTTCTTACAACAAGAATCAACGAGCTTACAGAGCATCTTAAAGTTCACAAGAAGGACCACCACTCAAGAAGAGGTCTTTTAAAGATGGTAGGTCACAGAAGAAACCTTCTTGTATACCTTTACAATAAGGATATCGAAAGATACCGTGCTCTTATCAAAAAGCTTGGCATCCGTGATACTCTCGACAAGTAATTTGTCA
>OQVZ01000288.1_pt1 | contig 19141 bp, 16 predicted proteins | sample 1691571 | NCBI WGS metagenome assembly OQVZ01 (sample SAMN03418261, study PRJEB22391) | human gut metagenome | biome: human-gut; feature: organic feature; material: feces | host: Homo sapiens | place: Tanzania | collected 2013-01
TACTGAAAATGAAGGCAGAGTGGGTAGGGCAGGGATGCCCTACCCTCCTACATTTTGGATTTCAATAAAGCTATCGTATCACTCCATACTTCGGATGAAATACATTTAACTTTAATAAACGAAGATTTTCGGAAATGGTAATGTTGGTTCCATTTTACATAATATCTTTGCACCATCAAAAGAAAACAAACAGAAAACAAAGAAGAATCAAACAGAAACAAAAGAAGAATCAAACAACAAACAAAGATGAAAAGAAGAACAGAACCTATGCTGTATGAAGCATGATTGCCGACACAAAAACTTCAAGATATATTACAATGAGGGTCTGCAAAGGACCCATTTACTTGACATCTTAACATTAATAATTCAAAACACAATGAAAAACACGGAAATGGCTGTCGCCCTGGCGGCAGCCACTTGTACCAACGTACAACAGATTATGGTCGCAGACACAGTATTCGACCAGTTGCCAACCATTCAGTTGAGCCGGCACTTCAGCCTGCGCGAGTTTGTCATATCAGCCACGGCAATACGCTTCGGCATTGACAACACGCCGCCCGACGAGGCGGTGGCGCGGCTGAAGGTGCTGTGCGAGAAAGTGCTTGAACCGCTGCGCCTACGCTTTGGAATGTTGCGCATCACGAGCGGCTACCGCTCGCCGATCGTAAACGAGAAGGTTGGAGGCGTGGCTACATCGCAACACACCATGGGCGAGGCAGCCGACATCCACGTGCCCAACGATGAGGTGGGCATGAAGATGTATAATTATATAAGGTGTAACCTCGACTTCGACCAGCTTATTTACGAGTATAGGTCGAAGACGGGCGCGCGATGGATGCACGTGAGCTACCGTGCCGACGGCAACAACCGCCATGAGGCATGGATTAATGCTTCAAATGCTTCTCGACGTGATCGGCAACGGCAATAGGATCAATTTGTGTGAGGCAGGCATAGTCGCCCCGCTTGCACAGACGGTTGCCATGCAGGCTGCACGGACGACAATCGAGGTCGGTCTGTATGACATCGTCGTGGCTCTGACCATAGCCCAAGTAGCCGGCATAAGGGTGCGTATCCCCCCAAAGGCTTACCACCCGAGTACCGGCTATGGAGGCAAGATGCATGTTGACGCTGTCCATCGAGAGCATCACATCGAGATGCGACATGACTATAAGTTCCTGCTGCACGCTGCCAAGCAGCTGCGAGGCGTTGGTGCAGTTCTTGTATTGGGCGCACCAGCGGTCGATTTGCGCCATCTCGGCATCGCCTCCGCCAAACAGGAAGATACGGCATGAGGGATGGCGGCGTATGAGTTCGGCTATGACGCGTTCGGTGAGCTGGGCAGGATACACCTTGCCGCGGAACGCAGCGAACGGAGCTATGCCTATCCATTGCTGAAACATCTTCTTCTCTCCGATACGGTCGCTCACCAGTCGCAGATTGCCTCCTGTAGGCGGGAATAGCGACTGGAAGTCGAGACTGACGTTGTAGCCCAATCGGGCGAGCACGTCAAGATAGTCGTCGAATAGCGACGGCAACTGCTTGAGGCACTTGTCCTTGGCAGCCACAAGCTTGCGGCGCTCCTGACGATGATTGTCGAGATGCTCCACGCGATAGCTTGATATGTTGAAACGCATGCGCAGATACGACGAGCGCAGTATGCTCTGCATGTCGGCAATGGCTGTGAAGTTCTTGGCTACAAGTCGGCGGTAGAGGGCGTTGAGTCCCTTCACGCCATGATACTCGCCGTTGAGGTCGGCAGCCATAAAGCCTACGTTGTGCGCAATGCCGTCGAACAGCGACCGTGCGAAGGGATTGCTGAGCACGGTGATACGCAGTTCGGGATACTGCTGGGCAAGCGAGCTGACTACGGGAACGAGCATTGCCACTTCGCCCAGGGCCGTGAAACGCATTATCAAGAGGTGTTCTGTCTTCATAGATTGATTTGGTTTTAGGTCTTAAAAACTCTCAAGCCATCCCTTAAGGTTGGTGAGCATCTCGGCATGATAGGCAAACGAGGTGTTCATACCCCATCCGTGTCCGCCCGTAGGATATACGTAGATGGATGACGGAACGTCGTGACGGTACAGCTCGGCATAATAGTTGACGCTGTTGATGGGCATGACGGTATGGTCGTCGTCCGACAGAAGCAGGCATGCACGGGGCGTAAGGCGCGTCACCTGAAGGTCGGAACAGTACTTCTGCTCGTCCTTCTTATGGGCATCCTTGCCCAGCAGATTGTCGTGCGAGCCCTGATGGGTGTAGCCCTGCATCATTGTTATGACGGGATAGAAGAGAATCTGGAAGTTGGGTTTGGCGTCGGCTTTCGACTGTGTGGCTATGGTTGAAGCGAGATGTCCGCCAGCCGAAAATCCCATTATGCCTACGTCAGAGGCGTTGATGTGCCATGTCTTGGCATTGCGGCGCACAATGCGCATCGCCTCCTCGGCATCGCTGATTGGCACCTTTACGTTGCCGTTGGGCATGCGATAGTGCAGAACAATGGCTGCAATACCCATATTGTTGAAGAAGGGCGCCCACTGTGTGCCCTCATGTTCCATTGCCAGATGAGCGTATCCGCCGCCCGGGCAAATCACCACGGCACGTCCGGTGGCACGCTTTGCGTCAGGCAGATACACCTTTATGTAGGCTGTGTCCTGCAGTCCGTTCTTGTTAGGGGCCTTGGCAGCCCATAGGTTAACATCGAATGAGCGTTGCGCCATAGCCGACACGGACACGGCAAGAAGCACAACGAGTAAAGCGAAAGATTTCAATTTTCTCATTTCTGATATAAGTTTTTAGATTTATCTTACTAATAATTGCCTTTTGTCTTGCAAAGGTAACCATTTTTTAGTAATATTGCAGACGTTTTTAAAATTTACTTCACATGCATCCATTAGAGAAATTTGAGTATTGCCCAATGTGCGGCAGTCATCACTTTGTAGAGAACAGCAACGCAAGTAAGAAATGCGAGAACTGCGGATTTGAGTTTTTTATGAATCCCAGCTCAGCCAACGTAGCAATCATCACCAACAGCAAGGGCGAAATACTCGTAGAACGCCGTCGCAACGAACCCGCAAAGGGCACGCTCGACCTGCCCGGAGGCTTCGCCGAATTGGGCGAAACTGCCGAACAAGGCGTTGCACGTGAGGTTATGGAAGAGACAGGACTGAAGGTTACAGAGTCGAAATACCTCTTCTCGCTGCCCAACATCTACCGCTATAGCCGCATCGACGTACACACACTCGACATGTTCTTTGAGTGTAAGGTGGAGGACGATAGCGTGCTCACAGCCAACGACGACGCTGCCGAATGCATGTGGATAGCACCCGACGACATACATACTGAGCAGTTCGGACTGCGCAGCGTGCGCTGGGGACTCATAAAATTCCTCGGACGTGAGGAGTGTTTTTCGCCCGAAAATCGCGAAAATGTGGATAAAAATGTGTAAGTTTGCAGTCTATTAGTCAATAGACACACATTTTTATATATAGCATAATAACAAAAAACAATGAAGATAAAACCATTCAACAGCCTCTTCGCCATCGCTTTGGCGGTAGTGGCAGTGCTGGGCATGGCCTCATGCAACGAAAAGAAGTTCCACGTCAACGGTACTATCGGCAACGCTGCCGACTCAACGCTCTACTTTGAGAATATGAGTCTGAACGGTCCGGTGGTAATCGATTCGGTGAAACTATCGGCCGACGGCACCTTCGACTTTGACGACAAGGCCCCTACAGCACCCGAGTTCTACCGCCTGCGCATTGCCGGACAAATCATAAACATTGCCATTGACTCTACTGAGACGATCAGCATAAAGGCAGAATATCCAGGTATGGCGTCGCAGTACGAAGTGAGCGGATCGGAAGAGTGCTCGCGCATCAAGGAACTTACGCTCATGCAGATGGGACTGCAGACACAGCTCAACGCCATTGCAAGCAATCCGCAGCTCGGAGCCGATGCAGTCAACGACAGCGTGGCACGTGTTGTTGAAGCATACAAGACCCGCGTGAAGACCGACTACATCTTCAAGGAGCCTATGAAGGCCTCGTCTTACTTCGCATTGTTCCAGACTCTGAACGCAGGCGGACAGTCGGTGCTGATATTCAATCCACGTTCGTCAGAGCAGGATGTCAAGGTTTTTGCTGCCGTGGCTACAAGTTGGGACACTTTCTATCCTAACGAGGAGCGTGGCGAGAACCTCCATAACATAGCCATCGAGGGCATGAAGGACATACGCATCATCAAGAGCAAGCAGGCGCAGGGCCTCGTGTCGGCTGACAAGGTGAACACTACGGGCATAATCGACTTCACACTGACTGACAACAAGGGTCAGGAGCGCCGCCTGTCGTCGCTTCAGGGCAAGGTTGTGATGCTCGACTTCCACCTCTTTGCGGGCGAAAAGTCATTGCAGCGCATCATGATGCTGCGCGAACTTTACAACAAGTATCACGCTGCCGGACTCGAGATATATCAGGTAAGTGTCGACTCTGACGAGCATTTCTGGAAGACTCAGACTGCTGCCCTGCCTTGGATATGCACACGCGTTGACGACGACTCACGCGTACTGCAACTGTATAACGTACAGCAGGTGCCCACCTTCTTCCTGCTCGACCGCAACTGCAACGTTGTGAAGCGCGATGCACAGATCAAGGATATCGATGCTGAGATTAAAGCGCTGCTTTAATCTCGGTTGAAATGGTGTGATGTTGAGATGTTGGGATTTGTAATGTTACGGCGAAAGGTCTCAACCTGACAGACAATAAAAGGGGACCGACTTCACAGCCGACCCCCTTTGTCTATTATACAATAACATTATGAATTTATAATTTTGGCTATTTGAAACGTGTGGCGGCAATGCCATCGGCATCAGCCACTGTCATCATCACGCTGGCAAAGTTACTATAAATTAACAACTTGCACAATACTCATATATGAGTAAATTTGTGCAACAACTAAATTAAACGAAAATGGAAAAGAAATCGAACAAAAAAGGATGGATCATCGCAGGTGTGGTGATTCTGGTGATAGCTCTCTGGGGCATTAGCGGATATAACGGTCTGGTGTCGATGGACGAGAACGTGAACGGCAAGTGGGCTAACGTTGAGACACAGTATCAGCGCCGCTCCGACCTCATCCCTAACCTCGTGAGCACCGTCAAGGGCTATGCCAAGCACGAGAGCCAGACTCTGGAGGCTGTAATGGCTGCACGCTCGCAAGCCACTCAGGTGAAGATTGACCCGTCTAACTGCACTCCGCAGCAGCTGGCACAGTATCAGAAGGCGCAGGGCGACGTGACAACGGCTCTGGGCAAACTGCTTGCCATCACCGAGAACTATCCCGACCTCAAGGCCAACCAGAACTTCCTCGAACTGCAATCGCAGCTGGAAGGCACCGAGAACCGCATCAACGTGGCACGCAAAGACTTCAACGATGCTGCCAAGGAATACAACGTGGCTATACGCCGATTCCCCAAAAGCCTGATTGCAGGCATGTGCGGTTTCGACAAGAAGAACTACTTCGAGGCAGAGGCTGGAGCCGACAAGGCTCCTAAAGTGGAGTTCTAAACAATGAACATCGTTAACTTTCTATCCCCGTCCATTAAAGGATGGGGCAAGGGAGCGGGGCTTCTTATCGCAGCCCTGCTCTTTGTCTTTACGGCAACTGTTGCCGCAGAGACCAAGCAATACACCATCGACGACGTGCCCAACGTGCGCCTCAGCGATGCACGCCAGTATGTTACTGACCCTTCAGCCATTCTCTCTGCTACAGCACGCGACTCTATCAACGCCATGCTCGGACGCTTGGAGAAGAGCACGGGCATTGAGACTGCCGTGGTGATGCTGCCAAGCATAGGCGACGAAGACATCTTTGACTTTGGCCACGAACTGTTCCGCAAGTGGGGAATAGGCAAGAAGAAGAGCGACAACGGACTGCTCATACTCTTCGTTATGGACCAGAAGAAGGTGCGATTTACAACGGGTTATGGCATAGAAGGCACTATGACCGACGCCATGTCGAAGCGCATCCAGACCACCCTAATGATACCACGCTTCAAGAAAGGCAACTGGGATGGCGGTATGGTGAGCGGTGTCCGTGCCGTGGCGAAGACTCTCGACGGCTCGATGCAGGCAGAAGAGGACAGCGGCGAGGACGACTTATCGGATATCATGATTGCACTCGTGTTCATAGTAGGAACTATGCTGATATTCATTTATGCTATGGGCTCGCAACAACGCTGTCCTAAATGCAATAAACGCAGTGCCCTGCGCAAGGTGAAGGAGCAGCATCTGGTGGTGAGGAACAAGAACGGACGCATCATACGACGCATCCTGCGCACCACATACGTATGCAAATACTGCGGCAACACCGTAACTAAGGATACCGACGAGAACGATCACGGCAGTGCTGCCGCTACAGGTGCCATGCTCGGTTCGATGCTGAGCAGTGGCCGTAGAGGCGGAAGCGGATTCGGAGGCGGATTCGGTGGAAGCTTCGGAGGCGGCTCAACGGGTGGCGGCGGAGCAACATCGGGATGGTAAGAGAGTTTTGAATTTTGAGTTTTGAATTTTGAATTGTCGGCTGCGCCGATTAGGAATTGATGAATTAGGAATTCAAAACTCAAAATTCAAAACTCAAAATTGCCATCGGCAACAATTCAAAACTCAAAATTCAAAACTCAAAATTCGAAATATGAAAATACAAATCATAAATGGTCCCAACCTCAATCTGTTGGGCACACGCGAACCGGGAATATACGGCAGCAGTACTTTCGAGGCTTATCTCGACACATTGCGCAAGCAGTATCCCGACGTAGAGATAGACTATTATCAAAGCAATATAGAGGGATGCCTCATCGACAAGATGCAGGAAGTGGGTTTCTCAGCCGACGGCATAATACTCAACGCCGGTGCATACACCCACACCAGCATTGCATTGCAGGACTGCATACGCTCACTGAAGAGTCCCGTTATAGAAGTACACATAAGCAATGTGCACAAACGTGAGGAGTTCCGACACAAGTCGATGATTTCTTGCGCCTGCCTGGGCGTAATATGCGGATTCGGAATGGACTCTTATCGTCTGGCACTCGAAGCAATCAAAGCACTATGACAGAAGAAATAGAGAAGTACGTACTGGCACACTCAGCACCCGAAGGCGACTATCTGTACCGCCTCTACCGCGCCACCAATATACATACCATACACGGACGCATGGCATCGGGACACCTGCAAGGACGCTTGCTGAAGATGCTCGTGAGCATGATACGCCCCAAGAACATTCTTGAGGTAGGCACCTTCTCGGGCTATAGCGCCATCTGTATGGCTGAAGGATTGGACGAAGGAGGCAAGGTGTGGACGTTTGAGATAAACGACGAGATGGAAGATTTCACCCGTCCGTGGATAGAAAACTCGCCAGTTGCAGACAAAATAGACTTCCGTATAGGCGATGCCAACATCGAAGCGCCTAAGCTTGGCATCACGTTCGACCTCGCTTTTGTTGATGGCGACAAACGTACGTATGTCGAGACTTACGAGATGGTGCTACGACTGTTGCGCCCCGGCGGATATATCATTGCCGACAACACGCTGTGGGACGGTCATGTCACTGACCCGGCTTACGACCACGACCATCAGACACAAGGCATCAGACGATTCAACGACCACGTTGCTGCCGACAACCGTGTTGAGCAGGTGATAGTGCCGTTGCGCGACGGACTGACGCTGATCAGAAAAAAGGATTAAAGACATTAAAGGCTTACAAAAGAACCACTACTATATTATATGGCTCAGAAAAAGAATGACGACGGACTGACACCTATGATGCGACAGTTCTACACGTTCAAGAACGAGCATCCCGATGCACTCCTGCTGTTCCGCTGTGGCGACTTCTACGAGACTTATTCGGACGATGCCGTTGAAGCGGCTAAGATTCTCGGCATCACTCTGACTCGACGCTCCAACGGAAAGAACCCTTCATGCGCAGCAATGGAGATGGCTGGATTTCCTCACCACGCTCTCGACACCTATCTGCCCAAGCTCATCAGGGCTGGCAAACGTGTGGCTATATGCGACCAACTGGAAGACCCTAAGCTCACAAAGACGCTCGTGAAGCGTGGCATAACCGAACTTGTCACGCCCGGAGTGGCTATGAGCGACAACGTGCTCAACTATAAGGAGAACAACTTCCTTGCTGCCGTGTTCATGACAAAGGCTCAGTGTGGCGTGGCTTTTCTCGACATCTCTACCGGAGAATTCCTCACTGGCGAGGGCACTTTCGACTATGTTGAGAAGCTGCTTGCATCGTTCCAGCCTAAGGAGGTGCTGCACGACCGACAGATGAAGGCACAGTTTGAGGAGCATTTCGGCAATCGCTGGTGTACTTTCCAGCTCGACGACTGGATGCTTACGGAGCAAAGTTCACGACAGAAGTTGCTTAAGCATTTCGGAACGAAGTCGCTTAAGGGTTTCGGCGTTGAACACCTGAAGCTCGGAGTGATTGCTGCCGGAGCCATATTGCAGTATCTTGAAATGACGCAGCACACCCACTTGGGACACATCACATCGCTGCGCCGAATTGAGGAAGACCGCTATGTCAGACTCGATAAGTTCACCATACGCTCTCTTGAACTTCTGCAGTCGATGCAGGACGACGGCGTCTCGCTGCTCGATGTTATCGACCGCACCACGACAGCAATGGGTGCTCGCATGCTGAAGCGCTGGACTGTGTTCCCGCTTATGGACGTTGCGTCTATCAACAAGCGCCTGGATGTGGTGGAGACATTCTTCCGTAAGCCCGACTTCCGACAGACCATTGACGACAATCTGCATCGTATAGGCGACATGGAGCGCATCATATCCAAGGTGGCTGTAGGACGTGTGTCGCCACGCGAGGTAGTTCAGCTGAAGCTGGCATTGCAAGCCATCATCCCGATAAAGACCGCTTGCCTATACAGCGACAATGAAGAGATACGCTCAATAGGCGAACGTCTTAACCTATGTGAGTCGCTTCGCGAACGCATTGAGCGTGAAATACAACCCGATCCGCCTCAGCTCATCAACAAGGGCGACGTTATTGCAGCCGGATTCTCGTCAGAACTCGACGAACTGCGCTCGATTTCGCGTGGCGGAAGAGACTATCTGCTGCGCATTCAGGAAGAAGAAGCGCAGAAAACGGGCATACAGTCGCTTAAGGTGGGATATAATAACGTGTTCGGATACTATCTTGAGGTGCGCAATACGTATAAGGATCAGGTGCCGCAGGAGTGGATACGCAAGCAGACTCTTGCCAATGCCGAGCGCTACATAACCCAAGAACTGAAGGAATATGAGGAGAAGATAATGGGAGCCGACGAGAAAATACTCGCCTTAGAGACCCGTCTTTTCACCGAACTCGTCACCGATATGGCTGAGTTCATACCCCAGATACAGATCAACGCCAACATCATTGCACGTCTGGACTGCCTCCTCTCGTTTGCAAAGGCAGCCGAAGAGCACCGCTATGTGCGCCCCGTTGTGGCTGACGACTGTGTGCTTCAGATCAAGGCAGGACGTCATCCCGTGATAGAAACGCAGCTGCCTATGGGTGAGGAATATGTGCCTAACGACATCGAACTGGATGCCGAACAGCAGCAGATAATGATTATTACGGGTCCTAACATGGCGGGTAAGTCGGCTCTCCTACGCCAGACTGCACTCATAACGCTTATGGCTCAGATGGGATGTTTTGTCCCTGCCGAGGCTGCACGCATTGGTCTTGTAGACAAGATATTCACCCGTGTGGGTGCATCGGACAACATATCGCTGGGTGAATCGACCTTTATGGTGGAAATGACGGAGGCTTCTGACATCCTCAACAACGTCACTCCACGCTCACTCGTGCTCTTCGACGAACTTGGACGAGGCACTTCTACCTATGACGGCATCTCCATAGCGTGGGCTATTGTGGAATATCTGCACGAGCATAAGGGTGCGCAGGCACGCACACTCTTCGCCACTCACTATCACGAACTGAACGAAATGGAGAAGAACTTCAGCCGTATCAAGAACTATAACGTTAGTGTGAAGGAGCTGAACGGCAAGGTTATTTTCCTGCGCAAGCTGATGCGAGGCGGTTCGGAACACTCGTTCGGTATTCATGTGGCTGAGATTGCAGGTATGCCGAAGTCGATTGTCAACCGTGCCAACACCATTCTGAAGCAGTTGGAGGCAGATAACGCAAGCGTTGGAGTGGAGTCGCGACAGAATCTCGGTTCTACATCGGCAGCAGGTATGCAACTCTCGTTCTTCCAACTCGACGACCCCGTGCTCTGTCAGATACGCGACGAGATTCTCGGTCTTGACATTAACAACCTCACTCCGGTTGAAGCCTTGAACAAGCTGAATGAGGTAAAGAAGATAATAACGGGACGGTCGTAATCAATAAGGATTGAAGGCAGAATATATAAGGATTGAAGTATATTAATGATACTTGCACAAGTATATTAATATTACTTGCAAAATGAATACGTATTACTTTGCCTTTGAATACGTATTGCTTCCGAAAGCATGCTTCAACAGATGTCAGTGATATGGGTTGAATGCAACAAATGTAGGAGGGTAGGGCATCCCTGCCCTACCCACTCTGCCTTCATTTTCAGTAGATTGAGTGGGTATAGCAGGGATGCTATACCCTCCTACTAATAGCCCTATTCTTATTTTTTCGACTTTTGACACTCACTCCTACTACAGATAGCTGTGTTTCGCTGTCGTTTTGAAAAGTTTCGCTGTCGTTTTGAAAAGGAGTCCTTTTGGGTTGCAAAACGAATCCTTTTGGTGAGCAAAAGGGGTCCTTTTGAAGGGCAAAAGGACAACTATTGGAAGGCAAAAGGAGTCCTTTAGATTTTAGGGTGAATTTCCTCCTCCTACATTAGGCAGTGCCAAATCAATTACGAGTAGATTGTATTGGCATAGCCGAATATTCACGGATGAACCATAAAAAACCGCAATTTGAAGCCTTAACTTAAAATAAAATGCGCCCAGTAAATGCAAAAGCATTGCCAATTATCGCTTTTGCACTTACTGGGCGCATTGTTTTATTAGGGTTTATCTTACGCGTCGGACGAGAGTACGACGTGCAAGCTGATTAACCTAATTGGGGGTTATTTAATATTTTGTTCTCCCCATAAAACGGTTTCTTTAGACAAAATAGGGCGAACAGCATATTCATGATATTTTTCTCCAGACCAAAAATAATGGTAAGGACTTGTTTCTCCTGGATGCATATTTAAAAGTACACCCTTGTCATTATCAAGCGTTGCAGACCAATAAACCGCACCACCAGCCGCTTCTGTTGAAGGTAGGAACAATTTATTCTTTGTATAACCTGGTTGTACACCTGTATACAAATAACCAGATACATTATCTTGTTTCGCATTTTCTACATTCACGTTTTCTTTATTGTGAGTATTTGCTCCATTCTTATCAACAAAGTCCATCTCGTCTTTTGTTGGTGTTCGCCAATTGCCCCCCCATACATAAGCGCTACCAGTCTTTGCTGCCTCGGTCCAATTCATTTTGCCTTCTACATTCTCTTCAGCAATTCTCGGGCCACCAATCCACAACTGTACCCAGTTGATAGTCTTTGTTGTGCCACCAATAGTAGCCTCTGCTGTGCCCGTTGTAGGTCCTGATGTCAGCGTATAGTATCTTCCAGCGGTGAGACCGTGTTCCTTTGTGGTCTTGATAAGCTTGTCGCTGTTGTACACCGAAATCTTCACACCAGCAGGAACTATGACATAATAGATGCCGGCATTGCCAGTTCTCTCTTTAGAGAATACCGAAACCTTAGTGTCGCTTGTCACGACATCGTAGCCAGCATCATTCTTCTTAGCTTTCAGACCAGACACAAACTTGCCGTCAGCGTCCTTCAGATAGATGTCGCACGGACCGTAGTTGTCCACCTTAACGATGCGGAGCACAGCAGCCTTGGCTTCCATTGAAATCTGCAGAGGGGTAGATCCGGTAGTAGCCTCAGCTGTCTTTCCTGCCAAAGCGTACAGCTTTGCAGCCGAATCGGATGTGCCTTCCTGATTGGTAAGGTCGATAGTGGTGGCGGGATAGTAAGCATACCAGTCGGCAGCCGATGATGTCACCTTAGCGTCGGTGCTTGAGAAAGTTTCGCCACTATTAGTGAATGTGTAATAATTGTTGATGGTGTTGTTGCCAACCACAACGTTGTCGTTGGGGGTGAAAGTGAATTTCCACGTACCGAATGTGTCGTTTACATCGATAGCAGCACGTGAACCCTGCTGCGAAACAGTGGCTACAAGCACCATTCCCTTATTGTTTTGTCCGTTGCCGGAGGTTTCAATAGTTTCGTCGTTGCTGCATGCTGTGAATACAAGGGCTACAGCAGCCAGCACGAATGATAGAATCTTTTTCATTTCCTTTACTTCTTAGCGTTTTATTCGTATTACCGTTTTAATTAGGGGATAGTTACTCCCAGTCATTTTCATCACCTTGTGTGATTTCAGTTTTGGTTGAAATGCTGCCTGATGTAGGTCCGCTTCCAGCAAGAATTGCCTGCGGTTCGAACACGATGATGCCAATCTGAGGTTTCAGATACTTCTTTTTGTTCATAATTTTAGAAAAATTGAATTAAATAGTTAGATCAAATCTTGTCGTATAACAGTTACGAGAAACTCTCGTATTAAACTTTATAGAAATCTTATCGTTTTATGTCTTAATTTATTCAGCTACAAATTTACAAAAATTCCATTATACGGCAATGGCTAATAAACATCTTTAACACAACGGGTTAAGGATTTGCCTATGAAATTGACGGGCATCAAAAAAGGCGCAACTCCAATCACTTGGAATTACGCCTTGATATAAGTGTGTTAGCGATATTACTTCACTTCAACTGCTTCTGCAATTGCAGCCTCTTCCTTCTTGATCTTACGACCGAGAGTGATGTAGGCTACCGGAGCAGCGATGAAGATAGAAGAGAGTGTACCGAAGATTACACCGAGCAGCATAGCGAATGAGAAGCTGCGTGTGCTCTCGCCACCGAAGCAGAAGATACAGAGCAATACGATGAGCGTAGAGAGTGATGTATTAATGGTACGCGCGAGGGTTTCGTTCAACGACTTGTTGAAGAGCTCCTGCAGATCCATCTTCTTGTGCAGTGTCAGGTTCTCACGGATACGGTCGAATACCACCACCTTGTCGTTGATAGAGTAACCGATAACCGTAAGGATAGCACCGATAAAGGTCTGGTCAACCTCAAGCGAGAACGGAACAACGTCCCACAGCAGTGAGAAGAAACCTATAACGATGGTTGCGTCGATGGCAAGTGCTACGGTAGAACCGATAGAGAATGCCACGTTGCGGAAACGTATCAAGATGTAGAGGAAGATAGCGGCGAGGGCGATGATCACTGAGATGATGGCACCGTGAGTGATGTCCTTAGCCACAGCCGGACCTACCTTGGTAGACGATACGATTGAACCGCCTGCGCGAACGTCAGGGTTCTTGAATGCCTCAACACTGCTCTGAGTAACGAGACCAGCACCGTGCAGACCCTTGTAGAGGATGTCCTCCACCTCGTTGTCGATAGCCGGATTGTTCGACTCAATCTTATAGTTGGTAGAGATACGTATGGTCTTGCCGTCAGTACCGAGTGCCAGAGCGTTGACTGTAGCTCCCTTGAACTGGGGCACGAGCGCTGCCTTGACTTCCTCAGGCTGTACCTGCTTCTCAAGCACTACAACATAGTTGCGACCACCGGTGAAGTCAATGCCCTTGCTCAAGCCACGGATGGCGAAGCTGCCAATCATAATGACGATGATGGCGGCAAATATACCGAACGATGTCTTGCAGTTTGACATGAAGCCATAGTTCTTGTTCGCCATGAAGTTGCGCGAAATCTTGGTAGAGAAGTTCTGCTTTGTCCACTTGTCGTGAGCCAGACGGTTCTCGTAAACGAGACGTGTCAGGAACACAGCTGTGAAGAACGAGCAGCAGATACCGATGATAAGTGTGGTAGCGAAGCCGCGGATAGGACCTGTACCGAACACATACAGAATGATACCTGTGAGGATTGATGTCAAGTTAGAGTCGAAGATGGCTGAGAAGGCGTTGCTGTAGCCAAGCGACAGAGCCTGCTTTGTGCCGAGACCCTTCTTGAGTTCCTCCTTGGTACGCTCGTATATGAGCACGTTGGCGTCTACCGCCATACCCAGGGCAAGCACGATACCGGCGATACCAGGCATTGTGAGTGCAGCCTGGAACGATGCCATGATACCCATTGTGAAGAAGAGGTTGAGCAAGAGGGCACCGTTGGCAACCATACCCGGGATGAAGTCGTACATCACAACCATGTAGATCATCAGGATGATGAAGGCTACGATGAACGAGATGAAGCCCTGCTGGATTGACTGAGCACCGAGTGTAGGACCTACTACTTCCTCCTGAACGATGTGTGCAGGTGCCGGCATACGGCCAGACTTCAATGTGTTGGCCAAGTCCTTGGTATCTTCGATAGTGAAGTTACCAGTGATTGACGACTGACCGCCAGAGATTTCACCGTTAACACGAGGTGCTGAATATACTGTTCCGTCAAGAACGATGGCGATAGCCTTGCCTACGTTGGCCTTGGTGAGGGCTGCCCAGCGGCGTGCACCGTCAGAGTTCATTGACATAGAAACCTCAGGTGTACCTGTAAGGTTGTTGAACTGGTCTTTGGCATCGGTCACAACGTCGCCCTCGATAGGAGCGCGTCCGTTAGATGTAGTAACCTTGATGGCATAGAGTTCGTATACGTTCTTGGCCTGGATGCCGTCGGCTGGCTTAGCGCCCCAAAGCAGACGGAGGTCAGAAGGAAGCACCTGCTTGGCGAGTGCCGAGTAGATGATCTTGTTGACAGCAGCTGTATCGCGTGCCGAAGCATAACCTACGAGGCTCAATGCACCGCTGCCAGTGGGCTGGAATACAGAGAAGAGAGGGTGCTCCTTCTTAGCCTGTGCAAGCTGTGAAGAAGTTTCCTTAGCGTCAGTAGCCTCGTCAGCGCTCTTCTTGAGCTGGAGCTTGGCACCTGAGTTGGCCTCAGCAGTAGCCTTAACGGCTGCGGCTGTATCAGCGGCTGTAGTGTCAGCCACTTCGGTCTTGCCCGAGAGGGCTGCTGCCTCGCGCTGGTCGAGCTGCTGGAGATAAGGAATGATCTCCTCAGAGTTGTATGTCTCCCAGAACTCAAGGTTGGCGCTACCCTGAAGAAGCTTACGAACACGCTCAGGCTCGTTGATACCCGGCATTTCAACCATGATACGTCCCTGCTGTCCTTCGAGCTTCTGGATGTTAGGCTGAACAACACCGAACTTGTCGATACGTGTACGTACCACGAGGAACGAGTTGTCGATAGCTGCCTGAACCTCATCGCGTAGCACCTTTTCTACCTGCTTGTCAGATGAATTGGGCGATACCTTGCCCTGGAGCTGCTGTGTGGCGAAGATCTCAGAGAGGTGATGTCCCGGAGCGTTCTTCTTGTAAGCGTTGATGAAGAGAGTGATGAAATCGCTCTGCGACACCTCGTGCTCGGCACGTGCTTCCTTCATCGACTTGGTGAAGGCAGCGTCTGTCTTGTGGTCGGCGAGGTTCTCGACTACGTCAGGAACGCTCACTTCGAGGATAACGTTCATACCGCCCTTGAGGTCAAGACCAAGTCCGATCTGTGTCTCAAGGCACTTCTGGTATGAGTAGAGGCCGAGGAACTTCACAGAGTCCTTGTAGTCCTGCTGTGCTATCGGGTCCTTTATCTTCGCAGCCTGGCTGTCATAGTATTTAGTGGCAGCCGAGAACGAGAGATAAAAGATACTTGCAAGCGTCAGAAGGACGGCTGTTACAATTACAATACCTTTGTTCTGCATTTTGATTTTTATTTTTTGTTATTATTGTTTTCTTCGTTAATATTGTTTTCTACTAAGTATAGATAGCGTGCAAAGTTACTGATTTTCTTTCGTTTTGCGAAATTTATAGCTTTATTTATTTAGTTTAAGGCGCAATATTAGGTGGTTGGCATGGGTCGGGGCTGCTTGCTCAGGCTATGGCGGGGACGCCATAGCCTCCTACAATATCCAACTCTATACCCTCAATTTCTAACTTCCAACTCTCAATTATCAACTCTCAACTCTCAACCTTCAACAAATCTCACCACAACACCATCTCACCATCTCACCCTCTTTTCATCCAACAGATGATGGGATAATGGTCGGATGCCTTGATGGAGTTGTCCACATGGCAGCGGTAGGGAGTCCAGTGGTCGGAGCACATGATGTTGTCGATGCGCACGTAGAAGGCGTTGTAGTGATAGCTTATGCCCGGTCCGTTGGCTGAGGCAACGTAGCAGTCGTTGAGCACCGAAGCCAGTCGGCGGCGCACATAGGATATGGGCGAATCGTTGAAGTCGCCTACGAGAATGATGCTCTGTCCCTTATGGTTCTCCACGTATTCGGCTACGGCATCGGCTTGAGGTGCGCGTATGGCAGAAGCCTCGCCCAGTTTGTGCCACAGACGGCGCGACTCACGTTCGGCTTCGCGATTGCGTATGTCGCCCTTCATCATGGCATGAAACTTCGAACGGTCTTCGATGGAGAGTCCGGTAGTCTCAAAATGGTTCACCACGACTATCGTTGTGTCGCCCTTGGCGGTAACGACACGGAAGGCAGCCGAATTGTTGCCCTTCGACTTGTATGCTATCTTCTCCTTGCCAACGATAGGAAAGCGGCTGTAGATGCATATCTCGTCGCCGCGCTCGGGAGAGTCGGTGGAGTCGTGATGAGGATAGAATGCCGAGAGCGTGGAGTCGGCTATCTCGCGCTTACGGCCCGTCGACCCGAACTCCTGCATGCAGAGTATGTCGGGATTCTGGCGCTTTATGTAGGTGAGTATTTCGGAAGGCTGAGCCGTATCGTCCCACGTGCTGAAGTAGAACACGTTGTACGACATCACCTTTATGCTGCCTTCGGGCGTGGCGGCATTGCGGTTGAACGGCGTATATATACGTATGGGCTGGAAACCTACGAGCAGTCCTGCCACAGGAATGAGCGCCCACTTCGCTCTGAACATCAGCCAGAAGGCGAGAAACGCCAGGTTGGCTACGAGGAAGACGGGGAAAAGCAGTCCCAGATTGGCTATGAGCGGATGGGCTGTGGGGTTGATGCGGTCGCTGAAGCCTATGAGCAGCATCACCACGATGGTGGCTATGTTGGCTCCGGCGATTATCCTGAATGTGAATTCCTTCATTGTCTTAGAGGGGCATGTGCATTATTTGCGGCTCTTGTCGAAGAGCCATTGCTTCTCGTCGTTGCTCAGGCTGTCGTAGCCCGAACGTCGTATTTTGTCCAATATGGCGTCTGTGCGCTCCTGCTCCCATCGCTTGCGCTCGTTGTATTCGGCATCTGTCTCGGGACGTTGTGTAGTACGGCCCGTAGTGTGACCATAATCCCAGCGCTGGCGGCCGTTGCCTGGAGCGCTGCGGTGTGAGCGTCGCTCCCAAGCCGAGCGTAGAGAGTCGAAGAACTGCTGTCCGCTGCGACGGTTGTAGTTGATGTCGGGATGGCGACGCCAGTAGCGTATGAGGAAGAATCCTACAACCATACCTCCGAGATGTGCCAAGTGTGCCACGCCATCGCCGGTGGTTGAGAATGCCATGAACAGCTCAATGGCTGCATAGATGAGTACAAACCACTTTGCCTTGATGGGTACGGGCAGTGGGAAAATGAACAGGCGCTCTTCGGGATAGAGCATTCCGAAGGCGAGCAGTATGCCGTATATGGCTCCCGAAGCGCCCACCGTGGTCCATGCGTTGAGGAACATTGCGTTGGCCTTTACCACGAGCATGGTCTGCGAAAGGGAGAATCCGGGTATCTGTTCGGCAGCGAGAAGATAGAACTGCACCATCTGTGCCAGCTCCTGAAACAATCCGGCTCCGATGCCGCAGGCTATGTAATAGAACAGGAACTTACGCGCTCCCCACGTGCGTTCCACTATGCATCCGAACATCCAGAGGGCGAACATATTGAAGAATATGTGGCTCCATCCGCCATGGGCGAACATGTATGTGAGGAGCTGATAGGCCTGGAAGTCGGGTGCAAGGATGAAGTGCAGGCCCAGGATGCTGTTGAGGTCGGCACCAATCATCTGCATCAGGTAAGTGGCAATAAACACCACTACGTTTATGATGAGCAGGTTGCGTGTTACTGTTGGAATGTGGTTCATACTTTAATGTGTTCAATTTGTTTACTAACAGGTGGCAAAATTACTAAAAATCCCCGTAAACAGGCATAAAATGGGGGTTTGGCGATGTTTTTTTCATTAAATTATGCACTTTTTTCCGATTTTTGTTTGATTTGTGAAAGGAATAGTCTAAATTTGCTTTCGGAAAGAAGTCAAACGCATGATTTTCACTTTCTTCCGAGTAGTTTTCACACGAATTTTCACAAACAATTTAATACTTAAAGGATTATGAACAAGACAGAATTAATTGAGAAGATAGCAGTAGGTGCTGAGTTGAGTAAGGCTGATGCCAAGAAGGCTCTTGAGGCTACAATCGAGGCTATCAAGAACGCTCTCGTTGAGGGTGACAAGATCCAGCTCATCGGCTTCGGTACATTCAGCGTTTCAGAGCGTCCGGCACGCGAGGGCATCAACCCTGCTACCAAGGAGAAGATTACTATCGCAGCAAAGAAGGTTGCCAAGTTCAAGGCTGGCGCTGAGCTTGCTGACGCTATCAAGTAATACAGCAAACAGATTGTAAGAGAACTATTTTTACGACGTAAAACGGGCAGTCTGCAAAAGGAGCCCTTTTGCGTTGTAATTTCTATTCCCACGATTTTCCTTTTATCCACATTCGTGCGCTTCGTTTAATTCTCCCGTACTTTCTTCTTATCCACATTCGTGCAATTCGTTCAATTCGTGTTGAAATAATAAGTTTAGTGTTGTGCGCTTCGTTCAATTCCCCCGTATTTTCTTTTTATCCACATTCGTGCAATTTGTTCAATTCGTGTTGAAATAATAAGTTTAGTGTTGTGCGCTTCGTTCTATTCTTCCCTTAAATTCATGGTCACAAAAAAAAGGAGTCCTTTTGGCTTGCAAATGTAATCCTTTTG
>OQVZ01000290.1_pt1 | contig 19025 bp, 19 predicted proteins | sample 1691571 | NCBI WGS metagenome assembly OQVZ01 (sample SAMN03418261, study PRJEB22391) | human gut metagenome | biome: human-gut; feature: organic feature; material: feces | host: Homo sapiens | place: Tanzania | collected 2013-01
ATAGGAGATTTTGTTTCTTTTAATTCTTTTTGTTTATTTTTAAGTTTGGCTTGCGTTTTATCTATTCTATTTTGAATTAAATTTATTGTGCCCTGTTTATCTTCTTTTATACTTTTATAAAAAAAGATTTCTCCACCTGCTAATCTTTTTCCTTTATATCTCCATTCCCCTTCTGACAATCTTTCCATATACCCATGAGAGATTTCTTTATTGGCAGCAAAATACAATCCCCAACCATGAGCTTGAGCACCTTCACCTGTACCTATAGCATCAAGTGAAAATTCATCAAACTTATGAGGTGAGCCATGATAAGCAGATTGAAAATACATCTTAGGATTTTTAATTTCCTTGATGTTATAAAGATGTACAGTTTTAGGGTTGATATTTTCTGCGTTATCGTTTATAATACTATTGTCCTCAGATTGTGGATTTAAGACACGGTTATCGTGTTGGGCAATCTGAGGACTATTTTTATATTCCTCTGTATCAAAAATTAACTGATATATTTTGTTTCCTATTTTTACATCAGTTTTAAAATAGTGATATTTTTCAACATTAGGCTTTTTGTCTTTTTTTGTATTTTCTTTTTCTCCTGCATATTCTGCATTTGCAAGCAACTTTTCTAATGATGCAAGATATTTATTATATCTTGAAGTCTCTTTTTTATTTAATCCTTTATAATTACCTTTATTTAAAATCTTATTAGTGATTCTTTTTTGTTTTTTATTACTACTTTCTTTTTTAATATCCACAAACCAATTCGGAGATAATGTCGCAAACTTTGTTCCGTTTTCCACAATTTCATTGATATATGCTTTTACTTCATCAATAGACGGAGCTTTTTCAAAATCATTTGTCAAATCAACAACATTGTTATTGTTACTTGTTGCACGTTGAAAATAAATATTAGGATTGTTTTCATTAAACATTCCTTTGTTATCAACTGATTTTATTTGTTCCGGATTAAAGACAGAAATATTTAATTGTTCTTTCTCTTGCTTATAATAGCTGTCATAGCCATTCTCTTTGAGAAAATCCAAAAAATAAGTATCACCAATTTTTGTTGTTTCAAAGAAAGACCAATTATCATAGCCTGCACCTTTTTTTGCAATTTTAGGATTATCAACTTTTCTTAAACGGACAGTTAGTTCATAAGGAGTATATTCATCAACATAACCTTTTCCTACTTCATAAGTTGTTTTAACAAGATTTGTATTTAATGTTATTTTTTTAATATACTCATCTGCAAAATCAATATCCTTTGCTAATTTTTCAACTTGTTTATATACATCATCTCTATCAACCCTTCCCACAGGCTCACTACTGAAAGGACTTCTTCGAGGCTCATCTATCTCATCTAATGCCACAAAGTAATCTTTGTTTTTATAAACAATTTTTGCATCTGCAACACTAGACATCTTTTCTTCAACATCTTCATTGTAACGGCTATAAGCCATACCTACTTCTGCTTTATCAAAAACTTCTTGATTTTTTACAGTATTTTCATAAGATAACCCCATTATTAAATCTTTGAATTGCTCATGACTGTATTTATCTCCCCAGAAGCTAATCTCTTTATCACCAATTTTTTTAAGCAATTCATTAACAGATTTTTCATCTCTGAAATCAAAAGGATTTTCCGCTTTCAAATATACGCTATATAAAACAGGAGATAAATCTAATGCCTGTTCAAAACTTTTTTGTGCTGCGTATTCATAAGCAAATTTTGGACTAAACGAAAAGTCAAACTCATCACTCTTTCCAAATGTATCAAATTTCCATAAAGAACCATGATAAACCACTAACGGCTTACCATTCTCATCAACAACCTTACTATCCCCAAACCACTTTTTAAAATATTTACTATCTGTTCCTTTTTCTTTCCATTCTTTGATAGCATTCGATTTTTCTTCTTTTGTTGTTGCTCCTGCTGTTGTTGCACGTTGGAAATGTTGAGTTTCATTTTTCCCACGTTGCACAACAACTGGATTATCATTATTAACGGCTCTTTGAGTTACAACAGTATTACCAAAATCAACATTAGTATTATCTAACTTTTGACGTAATTGATTTGCTAAATTGTTATTACCGTTAGTTTCATACTCTTCAATCAAATCATTAACTGATTCCATATCATCAAGCGATAACTTTTCCCCTGATTGAATTTTTTCTAACAAATCAGTTTCTGTTATCATTTTATTTAGATGTTCTTCATCTGAATAATCATCAGGAAGATTATTCAATTTATCCACCAAATCATTGTATCTGTCATTTAATGTTTGTTCTTGCTCGTTGTAGCTCACTCCTGAATGCAAAACACCGTTATCATCAACATAAGTTGTCTCGTTGTCTTGTTCGATATTTGGCATATCTTCATTGATTAACTCTTCAATATCAATACCGGTTTTATCAGCAATCGAACCAAGCATATTAACACCAAGCCTTGCAACCTTTTCAGCCTGCTCACGATTTGAATATTTACCAGTATCTAATAAACTTTCAGCTAAATTATTGATATTGTTTTCAATTCGTTCTTCTGTAGTTGAATCGATATTGATTTCACCATTTTGGATTAAATTTTCAACGGCTTTTTCTTTATCGTTTTCAGATAAATTGTTTAAAGTTTCAACAATTTCATCATCTGTTGCACCGTTTCTTTCCATGTGATTACCAAGAATATGTGATGCCGCAGATAAAGTTCCGCCTTGCAATGCTATTGCTCCGGCAAGAACAGCCCACTCATCAGGTGATTTAAAAATTGCTTTTGCATAATTTTCAAGACTTCTTTCTTGATTATCAGTTCCGATTGTCAAATTCAATACATCTTCAACAACCTCTTCTCCAAGTTCTTCAAGAAACCCATCATATCTGACTTTAGATTTTAACCAGTCTACATTCTCACCTTTTATTGGTAACTTATTAATTTTTTCATAAAGTTTAGAAAATGTCGGAACAGATTTTTTGTATAGATTAACCAATTGTTTATTTGATGCCAAATATTTAGCAATCGGAGAACCTATATATTTACTTGCAGCTGCACCTGCTCCTTGAATCGGAAGTTTCAACAATTCACCTGATGCCTCTGATGCAAACATAATAAATGTTTGTCCGATTGATTTATAAAAAGCAGTTGAAGGTTTTTCTTCTGATTGTTGAAAAATACTTTCACCTTTATCAGTCAATTTAAAAGTATTATCTAACATTCTGCTTTGATAAATTTCGTTGATATTGTTCCACCCTGTAGGTAGTGCGGTATTAACAACACCTGTTTGAACCATATCGCCTAAACCTGCCAAAGCTTTTTGACCAAGACTTGCACCTTCTGTGGCTTTTACTCCTAAGCCTAAACCTTTCAAAGCCCATCCGCCTACACCCATTTCAGTACCAAATCTGATAAGTGAAGGAAGAAAATCTTTTGCAATATTACCACCAAGAGAATATCCTCTAACATTTTCCTCTTGTTTTTGTTGGATTTTATGATTAATGTAACCTAATTCATCAGGTCTTATTGCTTCACCTTTTCTGATACGTTCAATAATATCTCTTTGTTTTTTATCCTCTGAACCTGTAATCCAACCACCGGCAAACGGAATCCACGCACCTGATGCGTAACTATTTGCAAGAGATTCTTGAAAACCTATCTTTTGAGATTTATCAATTTTGCTAGAATTATTTATACCTGACATTTGAATACTCAAATCATCAGGGCTATCCATAGCTGCTTTTGCTTGTCCTTCTCCTACTCTGTCAATAAAAGCACCTACCCTATCTAATAGAGACCCTGTGCCCTCATTCACTCTTTTGTTTCTTTCAGATTTTTTCTGTTCAATATCAGAAATATTTTTCTCAACTTCTTGATTCCGTTTACTATTTTTTAAAGCTTTATCAAAATTTGAAAGATTTGCATTTTCATCAATATTAGAATATGTGCCGTCAAATTTTACAGATTTTCTTTTACCTTCCTCAAAAGGTGTAATTGGACCTTTGTCTTTCCAAGTTTGAATATTACCTGTATCATTTGCACTTTGTTTAGTTAGTGGTCGTAATTCTTCTATAGTGTCAGAAAACTGATTACGTATTTCATCATCATTTAAACCTGTTGCGCGCAAATAATCAACATTTGCTTTTGCATCTTCAACTGAAATGCCATTTAAGTTCAATATATTCATTTCATCTTGTGAGATATGTACTGTCATTATTTTTCCTTCTTAAAAATTGTAGCCATTCCTACTTGATATTCTCTGCGGAGTTGCAGGGTTTGCATTGATTAAAGTAACGTGAGCGTGGTTGATGTGATTTGTACCATGTTGCCTATCATATTTTCTTTCATCAACAATTTTTCTATTTCCGGCAAAATGAGATAAGATATTAGGGTCAGAAGTACCAATTGCCTGAACATTAGGTAATGTCAACAATTTTTCATAAACTCTTATTCTATTTCTTACTGAAAGTTCTGACATTGAAACATCTGCGGCTCTACCTTCTGAATGATGTGAACCGGCTTGCTTTCTATACCTTGACGTAACTGTCAATCTTACTCCTAATTGTTTAGAAATTGTCGGTATTTGATTATCTGCAAAATAAGTCAAAACTTTTTGCTCATGCGGTTTTGCTTTAGTGTATGCAATATTTCTCATTGTTGTTGCGTTATAAGAAAAGTTACTTATATTTTGCTGAGCTTGAGTTTTTTTCTCTTGTACTTTTTGTGTTAGCCGATTTTGAATAATTTTATATTTTTCTGCATCCGGTGGCATTTCTCCATTATGCTTTGATTGATAATAAGAAAAATCATTAATTACATCACGAACAAAGCCTGTCTTTTCCCTCATACCGTGTTCTATTTGTTTATATAATTTTGAACCATCTGAACCTTTATACCCAAGAGAATTGATAATATTTTGCAATTCATTATCTGTAATTTTTCTACCCTTGCGTGCTTCAAATTCACGTGTCATTGCTCGAATTTCAGAATATGCAATATCTTTATTATCTCCTTTGAAGGGTAATGCTGAATTTGAACCTAAGCCAATAGACTTCAAAGCGGAATTTATCATCTTATCATCATCTTTAAATTTAGTATAATAACCACCGGATTTAATTTCTTCTTGTCGTTTAGTAAATTGTTTGAACTCCCCATCAGACAAGAACCCTCGATATTTGTTCAAATCCTCTTTTGCAAATTGCTGAGCATTATTTACAGACATATCATATAAACTTTCCCAAATTTGATTGTCTGTTTCCGGTTGACCTTTGGTGTTCACATAGTTCATCAATGACAATTTCACATCAGGGTCTAAACTGTCAGGAATATCATCATAAGATAATGCCGTTCCATTTTGTGCAGCTGCAACAGCTTTAGTATAAAAACTATTCAAAGCCTGCTCTTGTGCTTGATTTTTAAAATGTTCCTCTTGCGAATAATGTTGTTTCACTCTTGATAAAACTGAATCAGACATATTTACATCCTTGATAGATTCTGCCTTTATAATTGCATCTCGTTCGCTTTTCGCACTGGCAATAATATTTTTTGCAATATCACGCGCTTTGTACTTATCCTCTTCATTTTTAATCGCACCAATATATTTTGCATGATATTTTGGGTCAATATCATCTTTGTATTTGTTAAAAAATTCTTTAGCCGACAAATCACCCTCTTGAATTTTTGCATCCAAGACAGATGCATATAGAGTTGATTTGTTTGCTTTTATCAAATCTTGTGTTGATTGAGCATCGAGTTTTTGTAAGCCTGCTTGATTAAGTGAAATTTGCACAACATTTGCAACTTGCTTTTTAATATTTTCAGGATTATTCCTTTCTGAAACAGCACTTGTAATTGCATTTTCTACACCAAGCTTTCCTTCTGTTTCAGCCCATTTATTTGTTTGTTCTAAATCATGACTTGTAACACCGGACAAAATATTTGTTCTTTTTGAGGTTGAAATAGAATTAATATCGTTTAGTGACTTTTTAGATACATGGTTTGTATCAATCCAATTCTGAACGAAATCATCATAACCTTTCATAATATCTTCTGACTTACCTGATGCATCTTGTCCAAGTTTTGTATAGTAGCCGTTTTCTTTATCAAGTAGTGTTGATTGTTTCCACTTTTCCACATCATTATTGAATTGAGCAACTTTTGTTTTGTCTCTCAAATCATTGATTTGATTCAGTGCAACAGCAATATTTTGCAAACCGTCGGCAGAATTACCCAATGCTTTTGCTTGAGCTTCACCTGTCATTTCAGGCGTTATATTATAATGAATTGTAGGCAATGCTTTACCATCAGGACTAACATTGCTATTGTATTGTGGAATTGTTGGCATTTTATTCTCCCTAATTTATATATTCGATAAACTCGTTTATATTTTCTCTAAGATACTCTGCAACTCTATTCTTGAAACTTTGTTCTTCCATACATCTTTTAAACCATTCAAAATTATCTGTATCGCAATTAAATTTTGCGTGCATACAAATTGAAAGATTATCTTTAGATTTTGTTTCCCAAAGAAACAATGCGGATTTTACATTTTGTTCAAGTAATCCATTTCGACTTACAACCTCGTCAAACCATTCTGATAATTGCTTACTCCTAGTTTTAAACTCAACAACTTTACTCATATTTCTAACCCTCTTCTTTCTCGTATTCGATAAAAGAACTCGAAATTTTTATTTATTTTTAGTTGTTCCGGATGAGGCTTATCAAACTTGAAACCCATCCACTTTAACCAATTTTTCGCAAAATAATTTTTGCAATAGATAAAGTTATAGAGAAACCAAAATTTTTCATCGGACTTTTTAAACTCTTTTTTCAGTTCCCTTAGAAGGCATATTTTGTGATTAACAATATCATCAGTGCAAAGCATCCATACAACACCAACACCCTGCTCATCTTTTTCAAGATGCCAAACTCCGCCCATACAAACTGGTATGTCACCATTTTCATTGATTCCCATCAAGACATCAAATTCAGTTTTCATAATGTCTTTGTAGACTTTTGATTTCCATTTTTCACCATGGATAGCTTTGACCTCTTCCAAATCTTCTGAGCGCAGATGATTCAAAATATATAGAACATCTTTTTTATTTTTTGATTTTCTATACATCAACAAATCTCTTTTCAAAAGAATCAAATTTTACTGCATTAAAAGACTTTCCGATAAGAGAAATGTTTTCAACTGCCTTATCAGAATTTTTCGGAGTAAATTTGTCAATATTCAAAATTCCTTTAACTCTAATATAATCACCAACTTTGTGACTATCTGACAAATTTTCTGCAATAGGATTTTTGGTATTGATTGAATTCAAAAATGTAATAAAGAAATTCAAATATTCTTCTTTGTTCTTTTTTACACCAAGACAAACCTTTGTAATAAAACCTTTTTCTGTTGGTTTATAATCTATCCAACCAATTCTCCCTACTAATTCAAAATAATTTTCAGCCATTTTCTACCTCTTCTTTTTCGTTATTCATTAATTATTTTCATTGTCAGCAAGATTAACCGTAGCAGATATTGATAATATCGTTAGCGGTAAAGGATAATCTTGTTTTATTTTCACTGTCGCATTAGGAACAGGTTCTTTTAATACAGTAGAATCTAAATCCTTTGAATATAAATGTCCTGAATGATTTATTGAATCAGTACATCTTTTATGCCTAAAATTCCGAGTATCACCACAGAACAAGAAATCTTCCCTTGATTTATAACATTTAACGCTAATATAATTTATTTGTTTCTTTAATCCTTGAGTATTTTCACCCTCGATATTTAAAGTTTCGACTTCAAATTCATAAGGTAATCCGACAACAATTGTTGTTGCAGGTTTATCTAATGTTATAGAACCATCTTTAACAACTTTGCCTGTAACAATACCACCGTTGACATTTGCAATAACGGTTTTGCCTTCCAAATGGTCAAGTCCTGAAATCTTTGTTACCGGAGTTTCAAATTCTGCAGCTAATCCACAATCAACAAGAAAAGCTTTTGTAGCATCTTCGATAACTCTTGTACGTGTACGTTCGATAAATTTTACAACTTTGCCATCAATGATTCTTTTGATAACAAAATATGCAACATCTTCTAAACCTTCACGAACAACGTCAACAGATTCAAACAAACCATCTGTTACCCATTGCGTCCAACCGCAAAGTTTTTGTTTCTTGTTGTATGTCATAACAGCACAAGTGCCATCAGTAAATACAACAAAAACAAGCCTGTAAGGTTCTTTGGCATAAGCAATGTATTTAATTTCTTTACCTTCAAACAAGTGATTTGAAAATAAAGATAGCTCATCCCCATCATAACCTTCTGACAGGTAATCATATCCTAGGTCACGAATAACGGAACCGCCTGCCTGAACAAAAATTACCATTGAACCTGAAACAATCGGCTCAACATGTGATGAACCGTAACAAGATTGAATTACTGCAGCAGGAGTCGGATTTGCTTGAAAGACTCCATCTGTTCCGTTGACTTTCCATTCTGAATTTGATGTCAAAACAATCAAATCTTTCATTGGAACAAGATGTCGGATTTCGTTTACTTCTCTATCATCCATATTCAATGTCACTGCATCCGTTGCAACCAATGGTCGAGAAACATTGAAGTTATTTATTGCTGCTGTTTGAGAAGTCCATAAGGTTTGTGGATTTTCATTTGAATTAGAATACATTTTGCGTTGCTGATAATAACAAGAGTTTGACGGATTGTTATTATTTGCAAACGGATTTCTTGTAATTGGAGCAGATGAAGTCAAGTCCGGTTCAATATTATCATCCGTAAAAGTTGTACCCTCTGCCGTTCCAATATAACCAAATATTCCATTTACACTACGATAAACATTGTATTCCGTTGCACCTGCAACAGCAGACCAAGTAATTGTCATATATTCTGTAGTCAACCAGTTTGCCTCACGGTGAGCAACAACAGATGCGATATTTGAACGTTTGCTTTCCTCGTTGTTATCACCATTTACAGCAGTTACAAGATATTGATAAGTCCTTGTGTTTTTATCTGCAGTACCTGCCCAAGTTGCTTTTACATTTGTAGGAGCTTTTATTGTCGGCTCAAATACAATATCTTTCAAAGTCCAACTGTAATGAGAATTTCTTACCAAATTCTTTGCAGGGTAATTAGGATGTGTCAAGGTTAAAAAATCGCCTGCCTGAGAACGTTTGATATATTGCAAATCCTCTGCCTTGTATGGAGTTTCAATTTCAACAATATTGTTAGACTCATCAATAATATATCCGCCATCTTTAATAAACCTGACATATTTATCCCCAAACTCTAACATGTATGTTTGTTCCGAATTAAAAACAAACTTCATCAAACGTGTAGGTTTTTCTGAATCTTTTGCAATACCACAAAACTCCAACCCCATACGGTTTGAGATACCGCCTTCCTGATGGATAATTGCATTTCTTGCAGTTTTTAATGCAATTGCATATTGTTCAAGTTGTGTTCGCGCATCAAGACGTGGCGAAATCTCACCACGTGTAAATGATGATTGCGTAATCCTTGTTCCCATAATCCCCTCATTGTGTGTAAGTCACAAATTTACAAACTATCTGCAATCGGTATAGTCTGTATCATCCTCATCATGAATTTCAATTTTTCTAGCATCAGTGACAATAGCTTGCCTGATAGCAAGTTGATAATCTTGAAAATTTGTATTCTTTTTATTAGCAGACCCTGTAATAACTTGCGCTGTTTGATACGCAAGAAAGAATGCCAAAGCATTAACAAATGCTGGAGTAAAGAATGATTCATTTGTCACGCGTTTTGTGTATCGCAAAACACAAGGTGTAGAATTTGTCAAAATGACTTTTGCACCTGTAGAGTCAATAACGGTGACAAACTTCTTTTCTTTGTTATCCGCTTTGTCAATAATTGCACGTGGTGCAATACAATCATTCGGATATGCGTATGAGTACAAAAAATTCCCATCAGGAGATTTTTCAAAAGAAGATGATAGCTCTTTGTACGCACAAGCAAAACTCCACTCGTGAGCCTCTAACACCGTATCTCTTGCAGTCTCATAATAGTTATCTAACAATATTGCTTGCGGAGATTCTTCATCTGAATTTTGAATAATTGCAGACACGCCAAGATTAGCCAATGCAAGATTGAATATTTTTGTTTTTGTATACATCTTAAATCCTTATCAAAAAGTCGGCAATGTACCAACATATCCTTTACCGAAATTTCTTGTTTTTGTTGTATATTCAGTTGATGTTCCAAGCGAATTTGGACTGTACCATTTGTCAGATACGGAAGTAGCCACTTGTCCAAGACCTTTAAAACCTGTACCAACGGCATTTAACATTCCTGTTTTGTAGGCATTTTGTCCTGCCATAGAATCAAGGTTTGCTTGATTAGAATAATTATTTGCAGATGTTTCATACGACAAAGCTTCCGTCTCTTTATTGTATTGTTTTGTCAACGCATCCAATTCCCCTTGCGCTGATGTATCTTCAATGATGTCAAGGTTAGTGCCTGATGTTGCATCAAATCCGTTTGCAGCCATAGCCGCTTGTTGTGAGCCAACAGCTTGAAGAGTCTTTATACGTTGAGTTCTAGCCTCTTCTATACCTTCTTGCCTTTTCATATCTGCATTTGATTGAGCAATTTGAGCATTTTTTCTATCGACTGCCGCTTGATATTCATATTGAGCTTTTTGCGCTTTTCCTGATTGAACACTGGAAACAACGCCCATTGTTGTACTCATTGCAGTAGCAACAACGGATGCAACAATTGCGCTAATCCCTAAATCACACATTATTGAGCACCTTCTGATTTCTTGTTGATTTCAGTTTCAAGTTTTTCAATTTGTTCTTTGATAGTTAGTTTTTCCAAACCATCAATCATAATTCCCAAATCCAAACCTTTTGTTAAAAGTTCATCCAGTTTTTGTTCAAGTTCTTCCGGAGTTTTTTCAACATCTTCATCTTGATTTTCATTAACGTCAGTAGCGTTATCAGCATCAGGAACTAGTTCATTATTTTCTGCAGTTGAATCATCTGCAACAATAGTTGTTTCTTTTTGCTCAACTACTGTTTCACATTTATCTCCATCATCAATAGCTTTTCCCCATGATGGACATTCATCCATTTCAAGGATAGTTCCCGGTTTAATAATTCTTCCTTTTGAAAAAGCTCTTATTTTACATAAAATTTTCATTTCAATATTTTCCTTATTTTTAGTTGTTACTACTTGCTTTCAGATTCTTTCTTACCGTAAAGAACTTCCGCTGCACTTGAGGCTCTATCTAATGCTGTCTTTTGTTCTTCAAGCATAGGCAAGACGTATTTCATTTTTTCTTTGTCGAGTTTAATTTGTTCAGCCTCAATTATTGTTCTTACGGCTGATTCAATTTCCCAACGGTCAAATTTACCGTATTCTTTTTTCTCTTTTTCTGCTTTTACTTCATCTGACATTTTGTTTTCCTTTTTTATCCATATAGCACATCTGCAGCAGCTCTATCTTTGTATTTTTTCTTTGGTGGAATGTAATTATCGCCATCCCAACTCCCTGCATATTTTTTCATATCGCCTTTTGCATATTTGCTTTCTACACTGAAAGTTTCGTGATTTGGTTTTTTGTAAGTGTCAGGGAAATGAGTCTCTTGAGAATATTCAGAATCGCCATCATTATCTTTGATATTGTCTTTCCAAAATCCTCTAAAATCATAATCATCACCGTTATCTTGCGGATGGATTATCCCATTATCTTTAGAATTTTTAAACCAATCCTCGAAATCTTTTTCATCTGTTTTTGATAACTTTGTTTCGTATTTCTTTTCTTTTGTCATAACTTAACCATTTCAAAAGCGGATAGCCTGTTTAGACTATCCGTTTTGCTACAAACTACATATCGTGATAAGAATTATCATATCCTGCAACAACACCTGCAGTAATCGCACCTGCTGTTACTGTTCCTGTCGGAGTATATTTTAATCTCATATATCCTTTATTACCTTTTGGAACACTGATAATAGGGAACTTGTAACCAGCCTTTAATTTTGTTGCATCAGTTTCCTCTGCAGTAACAAGAGTAACAGGAGATGCAAAATCTTCCGTCGCAGATGTTTGTACTTCTACTTTCAAAGCAGTTGCTCCTGCAAAATCTTCAACAACCTGAATCAATAATGGAATAGGGTCACCGAATGCAACTTCTGTCATTCCGTGTTCTGTGCTTGCCATCTTAACAACATTGGTGGAATTTGCAGCAGCTGTAATTTTTTGGTTATCGGAAAATAGGGTTTCATTATCTAATAACATTTTTATTTCCTTTCATTTTTACGTAACACACATTATTTTTTGCAGATTCAATTAGGGAATCTCCCCTAATTGAATCTAAAATTTTTGCCATCAGCATAAACTATGCAGCAGCTTGAACAGCATCCTCGGTATCAAGAATTGCATCACAGCATTTAACAGGAATACCTAAGAATTTTAATACCGGTTCACCTGCAACGTTATCAAGAGTCAAGCGGACATTTTTCTTTTCCATTGCTTGCAAGTGTAAATAAGTTTCAATTGTTTCATTTACATAAATAACCTGTTTTGCACCTGCCAATTTTGCATGTCTTTTTTCTCTGTGATAAGCTTTTACCATCAAATTGATTAAATCAGGAGCCTCATCTGTATCTAATTTTGATACGTCGATATTTGCAATACGTGCACAAGTTTTGTAGTTTCTCAAACACATACCGATATCCCATGAGAAATGGTCTTTGTATACACGGTATTGATTACCTTTTGCATCATACGCAGGTTCTTCTTGCAAATCTTCATGTTGTAAACCTGCTTTGGAGCCTTTCGGATAAATAAGGTGTACACCTTTTTCACCCCAACCAACAAACCAAATTGACGTATTAGTGTCACCTGTACCACCGGCATCCAAAACCTGATAACCGATAGTATCTTTTTTAGTTGAGATTTTATTATATCTTGTTGCTAAACCATCAAATGCAGCTGCATTAATTCCTTTGTTACCGTAGATGATATTTTCTTGGACTTTGTTATTCATACCTTGAATATGTGCGTCAGCCTCATTCAATCTGAATTGATTTGTATTACCGTTCAAATCTGCTAACTTTTTATCAACTTCTGAATAATCTTCTAACATAGCAGTTGATTCTTTAATTGGTGTATAATCACCTTTTGTGCAAGGTACACCTTGATAAAATCTTCTAAATTCAGGTTCAGGCAAACCATTACGAACGGTAGTTCTGTGAGTTGAACCATCATTACATTCAATAGTTACTGCATCCTCAAGCATTGGGTTTGTTTTCACGAACAAATCAATAATTGTACTTGTGATATTTCCCTTGCCGTCTAATTGTGAATAATAATCTTTTAGCGTAGGAAATGTGTTGCCTTTTGTTGCCATTTTCTCTTCTCCTTTTTATTGAGTAATACTGTTTGGATTTTTGCTCTAGCTTTTCACTTGCACTATGCAAGATTAGTGTGCGAATACTGCACACTCGGCAATCCAATTCGCCTATTTTTGACCGTATAAAATATCTGCGGTATCAACCTCTGTTTGACCTGTAGGATATGGTGCATCAGGGATTTTGTCCGCTACACAAAGCTCACCGATTTTGTGAAAAGTTTTAATAAATTCAGGATGGTGTGTTAAACCTTCCGACTTTAACAATTCCCTAAATCCTTCTGTTGAAACTGCTTTTAAACCTTTAATTGCAACATCAAGATATTGATTGTATTGAGCCTCATTGTTTGCATTTAGTTCTTTGTCGTTATTCAGCAATTCATAATAAGAATTTATTTTTGCTTGTTTTAACTCTTGTGCGTATTCAGAAAAATTTGAAACATTTTTTTCTGATAACTTAACTGCAAGCGACATTAATTCATTTGCTGACTTATTTGATAAATTTAATTTCTTTGCAACAGGTTCAAACTCTTTCAAAAGTTCTTCATCAAGTTGCATACCATCAGGCAATTGAACTTCTGAATAATCAAACGTTTCAGGTGCTCCATAGATATCATCAGATTTTTTATCTGTTTGTTTATCTTGTTCTTTTGGTTTGCCCTGCTCTTGTTCACTTTGATTTTCTTCTTGTTGTGCACCTTCTTGAGCACCTTCATTATTGCCATCATCAAGTTGGTTATCTTGCAGATTTTCTTGTTCCAAATCTGTATCAAGTCCTGCGTTGATATTTTGTACATTGTTACCTTGTTCTGAATTTTCAGTCATTGTTTACTCCTTTTCTCTTACTCACGCTTACTGCGTGCCAACATTTCTAAATACACTTCGTGGTTAGCTTGATATACACAATCAAGTAACCATCTGCCTTTCTCCCTTTTGCCCAAAATCAAATAATCTTCTTTACTAGAAGATGAGCGATTTATACCATTTTCAAATGCTCCAAGATTTTTGAGGATAAAGAAAATAGTATCTTTTCCAAAATCACTGTTGAGGACATTACGGAGATTTCTTAATTCATCTTCGGTCATAATTTCCTCTCTAAATAATGGGGGCGTAAGTCAGATTAAGAAAGGAGAGAAAAAGCCTGCCCCCTTAGGCTTTTAAACTTATCCAACACCTAAACGTGTTGCCAAATCTCCACCGATAGAGTCGATACCACCCATATTTTTAATCATTTCGGTACCTTCTTTTACCTGTTGCATTTGTTGAGCTTGCTGTTGCTGTTGTTGCAATTGCTCACGATACTTGTTTACTTCATCTGTTGGAACAACAAGTTCAGGATTTACATTTGCAATCTCAACATACTTGTCCACAACCATGTCAGCGTTGATTTTCTTCACAAGTGTTGGGTCACAAGCTTGTGAAAGGTTAGTGACAAAAGTTGTAAATCTTTCAATGCCTGAAATGTTTTTAACCTTTTGAGCAAGCGCAAGTGCTGATACAAATTCTGTTTCCATTTCTTCGGCTTGAATTTCTTCCGGCGGTTCAGCCATAATACCTGTTTCAACAGTTTCAAAGAAAATCCAATCAAGTATAGACCTAAGTCCTTTATGCACTTGGTCAAGTAGTGGAGAAAGAAGAACCATCTTTTCTTCCTTAATTTCGTTTACTTCTGTTGCGGTTCTTCCACGTTCAGCCGTATTCAGAATTACTGCAAATAAATCATTGTAGAAATGTTCTTTAATTGTTTGTTTTAATTCATCATTGTTTTGTTTCAATTTAAGAACATCCGGTGGTACTTCATAAACTGTTGAAATACCTCTGCCATCATCCGTTTCAGCAATAACTTGCCCTGGAGCATCCGTAATTCCTTTTTCTTTCACAAGTGATGCAGGACCTTTATACAAAGGACTGACTAATTTCTTCAAACCTTTGGCATATTCTTTGACCTGAACCATTAACTGTTTTGCATCAGGTAAAGCCTCAATCCCTGGACAATTTGATGGATAAATATCTTCACCGTTGACATCAGCCTCAAAGATAGCAAAAGGAAATCTGTCAAAACCTGACAGTTTCAAAAATTTATCTTGACCAACAACAAATGTTGCAGATATATATTTTTTATTACGAGCAAGTGGAGATTTAGGATTATACTCTTTGTTTGGTTCTACAAAGTAACAAAGAGTAAATAAAGTATCATTGTTGCCGTCATAAGCACCTTTTACATTATCAGGACAATTGTCATAACCAAATTTTTCAACAATATTTTTTGCTGATTCTTTAAACGTTCTGCAAACCGTATCAATATTTCCTCTGTGGTCTTTTGAATATCTGTAAGAACCAATAGGAAGTAGTTTGAAATTAACAACTGTTTGATAATCAGATTCCATTGACAAAGCACCAAAACTATATACGCTAAGATGTTTGTAAATTCCTAACATTGATTGATAGAAATTTGATACAGCTAAAATTCTTCTGATTAACTCTTCCTGCTGATTACACCAAATCTTAACTGAATGAATGTCATTCAATTCTTTTTTCTTCATTTGGAATTTGAACCAACGAGTCGCTGCAGATGTTGCACCTGATTGCATACCTGATGCAAAATTTCTTACTGCAGTTAAAGTAATTGAGTCAATAATCCTTTTAGATTTTTTGAGTGGTTTGTTGACATCATCAACGAGAAATCTACAGTTGCGTGGAGAAAAAAACTCTGACAATTCTTGCAAATCAGGTTTAATCTGATTGAAAGCATTATCCATCTGACTTTTCTTTTTCAGGAAATATTCTACTGAATAAGAAAAGTCTTTAGGTTTTGTGGTTTTAGGTTTCTGATTTTCTTCTATTTCTAAACCTTGCAACATGTTATTCTCCTAACAAACCTTTCTTTTGAGTATTCGCATCATCTAAAAGACCTCTTGATGTCGTATTAATATTTCTTGTCGATAAAGATGCTGCTTTATTTCTTGTATTTGTAGATGCTTTTGAAACACTTGCATCTGCGGCAGTCGGAGTTGCGACAGTTTGTACAGGAGTTTCATCAACAGCTTTTGTATTAACTTTTGGAGTTGAACACATAATATTCTCTCTTTCTTTAAAAAACGGAAAGCATAGGACTCGAACCCAACACCCTGATGAGTGCAATCCGTTTAGCAAACGGTTCTATCACCTTGATAGTTTACTTTCCAAAAATGCTCGTCTTTCCGAGCCGTCACCAATTCGCATCTTACTATATTGGGAACCCAGCTTGTTATAATAGAAGGATGTTGTCTAATCGAATGGGTCAAAATCAGTATTTATTTTGAAACTGTTTGAAATACCTCTGCCTTGACTGTTCAAGAAATACTGCGGATAATAATTGATTCCATACATTGCCATCATTAAAGTATCAGCATAGTCAGGTGATTCATTATGTTCTTTTCGTATTTCCTTTTTATCAAGGATATAAACCTTACCTGTTTTGGAGTTCCAAGTGATTTTCATATACTCAACCTGACGTGCAGCATTTTTGCAATTCAACCTCAAGAACCCACCGTCAAGCATATCCTTTAACGCTAAATAACCGTCACATCTTGCATTACCGGAAAGGTCAGCAACTCGTTTAGCAGACATTGCACCACGAAACGCGACAACATTTTCCAGTGAATTTTTTAAGGAACAAACAATTGAATATCCTAATCCGTCAGCATCAGCAATAAGAAAAGATGGTTTCCATTTTGAATACAAATTCATTATCTTGCCTTTGGTGATATCGGTATCAGCCTCTGTCCATGTAACGGTTTCAGCCTCTTCCCAAACTGTAGAAGATTTTTGAACAACCAATTTAGCTACAGTCAAATCACCACCTGATGCAGATAAATCAACAGCCATAACTGAATTGTTCGGACACTGCTCATCAGGATATTTGAGCCTCAAAGCTTTTTCGATTTTATCTGATGCAACAAGATAATTTGTACCTTGCTCCAACGGATTACCTAACCAAACGTGATTATACTTTGCCATATTTGTCCTTTTGCATTCGTTAGCCTCATCAATAAGTTTCTGTGGACAATACGGATTATCGTAATAGTTGATATGAACGTGATAACAATTCGACCTGCTCAAACAGTAATTGTAAACCGCATCACTTTTGATGTACCTGTTCATCGTAAAGATGATTATTGAATTAGGCTTACGAATTGTCGGAATTATGACATCTACTGCACGCTCTGTTACTGTCTCTGCCTCATCAATCCACAAAATGTCAACACCTTCAAGACCTTTTATGTTGACAATGTCCTGTTCGCGAAAACCTTTGAAAAAGATAACTGAACCTGTCTTGCGGTGGATTATACGTTTGTCAGTAACTTCAAAATCGAGATTGAAATCATCAATCAAAGTCTTGAATAATGCAAGAACTGAATCTTTTACGGAGTCTTTGATTACACGACCGGCACAAATAATAACTTTGCGGTGTTCTGCAATGTATAAAAGAATTCTACCGATTGATTGAGTTTTGCCTGAACCTCTTCCACCTTCGGCAAGAAATAAAGAATACTTGTTTAAGTTAAAAAATATCGGCAATAGCTTTGGCGGAATTTCAAGTATTTTAGGAAGTTTTATCTTCATTGCTTATCCTTCAATGAGGAAAGCAACGAAGATATTATTGTGATTCGGTTTCTTCCTTAATACTTTCCCCTATTTTTAATTCAAAACTTTCTCCGTCAACTTCAACCTCACCCATCTGAACAACAACAGAATTGTTGACCTGCGCATCTTCTTTCATCAAACCTTTTAACTTACATTTCATCTCAATAGCTTTGTTAGCTGCAGAAACATTCGGTCTGCCATCTTTGTCACGAGACTCAAGAGCAATAATTTTCATCTCATCAAATTCTTTGAACGCATCATCTATTGAATACTTGATTTCATCTTCAAGATGTTGTTGTTTTGTTTTCTCAAGATACTTAATCCATGGGGTAATCTTAGGGTTTTTCAAAAGTTTAGACCCTTCAACACAACAAGTAGCAGTATTTGCGGTTGTTTCATACGCTACTCGATAAGCAGATGTCGCATTAAATCCGTTAAGGAAATATTCCTTAACGAATTTATTTTGCTTTTTTGTAAGTTGCGGAAGTTCTTCTGTCATAATCAACCTATTTAACTTGTAATTTCTTTACCAACTTTTTACTACCGTTGAAGTTTGATGCATATTGTCTGATTTGAGTTACTTCACCTTTTTTGTTTTTGATACCTACATTCACACCATATATCCAACCGAATAGAGAATTGACATCTAACTTGTAGTATTTACACAAAAATCTTTTTGACTCACGAGATATGAGTTTTATTGCATTGTTTCCTGTCACATTTGAATTAACAAATACCTCTCCATCATCAATTCTTTTTTCAATGAGAGTAACAACCGGTCTGTGACATTTTGGACAAGAACCTATGATTAACTTTCTTGACTCAAAGTCTTTCAAATCCTTCAAAATCCACATTTCAGCTTTGTCTATCACAAAACCGCAATCACAAACCAACTCCATTACTCTCTCCACAAACCGCACAACTCACCCACTTACACCGGTAAGGAGTGCCTGTACCGTTCCAACCTGTGTTAACCAAGTATGCCTTAGCACCAGACTTCTG
>OQVZ01000291.1_pt1 | contig 19017 bp, 12 predicted proteins | sample 1691571 | NCBI WGS metagenome assembly OQVZ01 (sample SAMN03418261, study PRJEB22391) | human gut metagenome | biome: human-gut; feature: organic feature; material: feces | host: Homo sapiens | place: Tanzania | collected 2013-01
TTCCGGGAAAACGATGTCGGAGAGCTTTTTCATGAGTAATATGAGCCCGCAGGCCCCGCAGTTCAATCGGGGCATCTGGAGCAAGTTGGAAAAGCAGGTCCGGCACTTCGCCACGAAGGAAAAACGGATCGTGGTCGTGACCGGTCCGATCCTCCCGGCCGAGAAGACCATCACTATCGGCGCGAACAAGGTCTCCGTACCGCAGTATTATTACAAGGTCATCTACGACACTACGCCACCCGAAAAGATGATCGGCTTCGTGCTGCCGAACAAGGGCAGTTCGGCCGACCTGCGAACCTTCGTGGTCACCGTCGACCGGGTGGAAGATCTGACCGGACTGGACTTCTTCTCCGCAGTTCCCAAAGAAAAACAGGAGCAGATGGAGCGAACCATCACGGTGGAGAACAGGCACTGGATCAGGTGATCCGACGTTGCGGAAAACGGCGCACCTGGCGCGGACAAATGGTGTTCCCCGTCACGACTACGGTTTCCGGGGAAACCTCGGCCACAGTCGCCGCGATTTGCCCCGGAAACGGCGACAGACGCTTCCGGTAGATGGCCGCGACCACCGCTTGCGAGCGTAGATGCAGATCTGAGAGACTAAGGCACCCTCAAGGTAAATGTTTTTTTATTTTGTCCGGCAGAGTTTCGAGGAATCCGTCTTTTTGCAACTCACATTGCCAGACCACAATCAGATTCCAGCCGAGCTCTTTCAGCTGTTTTTCCGTTTTTCTGTCCCGGTCGACATTCCGCTTGAATTTCTCCTGCCAGAATTCGACGTTTGTGGACGGTGTGGTCGTCTGGTGGCATCCTGGATGCCGATGCCAGAAGCATCCTCGGACTTCAATCACAGTCTTGTATTTTGACAAAACAATATCCGGATGTCCGGGAAGAACCTTCACGTGGAGCCGAAAGCGGAAGCCCTGCATATGAAGGAACGAACGCACAACCATTTCCGGATTCGTATTCTTACTGTGAATCCGGCCCATGTTCCAACTGCGCCGCTCTTTCGTCAAACGATCCATGATTACTCAATATGTTATCTGAATCAGCAGTTTTTCACCTGGTCCTGGCTCGGCGACATCTTCGATGTCCTCAGCGATGGTCTCCATCATCTTCAGATAGGCAAGCTCCCGGCGTCCGGTCCAGACGAAATCCGATGTCACCGGGAAGAGCTGTTCTTCCATCTTCTCCTTCCAATTTTCCGAATCAAGCGCAGCGACACAGTTCTCATGCAGGAAGACGAGCGCGAGATAATCCAAAGGGCGCTCCTCGCAATCCAGTGTCCCGTTGTAAATCTTCTCCTTGAACCATTCCGCAACCGGACCAAACTTGTGCCAGTGGATCAGGCACTCCTTGCCGGATGCGGTCTTTCTGCTGATGTAAATATCGAGTCCCATCATACTCCCCTAAACTAACGTTACTTCCCGACTTCTTCGAAAATTTTTGAAAAAAGCAACTGCGTGAAAATTTCATCGAGTTGCTTTGCGATCTTTTCTGACTTGATCCTGACGCCAAGCTCAATATTACCTTCCTGCCCATGATAAGACAAATTTGCAGACGTAATCAGTGTGTCGCTTTGGTCTACAGAAAGAACCTTTGCGTGCAGTGCGGACATTTTATCTTCTTGCTTACGGTAATTGTAAATTTTGAGGAATCGCCCCCTGTTGCGGCAGAGCTTGTCAAAGGAACTTTGATTTTCAATATCGTTCACAAAAAACTTTACGAGCACACCGGTTTGACTTTTTCTGATGATTATTTCAGTTAAGTCCGCAAAATATTCGGAAAGAGAATATCCTGTAATCAAAATGCTTGCGGAGGCATTCTCGATCATTGTTTTAACCGTATTTTTTGTTGATTTTGCCTTTACCGAAAATGACGGTGGAGCAGTCAAGACAAGATTTGCCAGAATGTTCTCCGTTGGGGACTGCGCAGCCTGCCGGACAAATAGTCCCATGTCTTTCGCCTCATGATCGCTCAATGAAGGATAGCGTTTTTTGACTGCCTCGATTACTTTGTCCTCACAGTTGGGAGACAGCCCCCTTATCTTTGCAAGCCAAAGATCAAGATTCAGATTCCCAGTTGACATAATTCAGCCACCAATTCTTTGAAGTATGAGTCTCCCTCCCGACCAGGCAAGGGAACAATCAGGCCGCGATCAAGCATGCGGTTACTGTTTTCACAGGCCGTTTCTGATATCATGCAGCATGAGTGACACGCTGCCCCATTTGAATTACTGCTTGCCGGGAGATTGCTGGCACATTCAGGATCATTTGTGCAAAGCAACGCTTCCAAGAAAGCATCATGCATCAGTTCATTCAATTTGTCGATTTTACCGAGTTCGACAAGACCGCCAAGCGATCCCTCTTTGTCCGCACTTCCTGTATAAAGTAAGATACCGTTCATGCGGTCTCCAAAATAAATGCGCTCTCGAATAGCCGATGACGAATAGCCTGACGACATCGACATTTGTTTGATGAGCAGGTGGGCAAATGTGTGCATCAAGACATACACGGCGTCTCTCTGAACAGAAACAGTCCAGCCTTTTGATTCACAGAAATCCCTGTAGCATGCGACATATTTTTGAGATAACGTTTTGACCTGCTCAATGGAAAGCCAGTGAGTCAAGGTTTCTTTGTTGAATTCAATGAAGATGCCTTCCCCGTTAATTTCTGCGGCAGGCAACCATTTTTCCTTATTGTCGCCTCGATACAAGGGAACGATATTGGGCTGCTCATCTGCATCCGGATCGGGAGCCTCAACCCGAGTGAATCCGATAAGAACACGAACTTCCCGCAATCGTGTAACACGAATGACCCGCTTAAAATATCGCTGGAGGCTCAATGGGAGGGAATCTTCTTCGGCCTTGAAGTGTTTTTTGTTTGAAGCATAAACGGGATCATTGTGATGCGTGATCGCATCATATTCCATTTGTTTGATTTCCGTGAACTCGGTAATATTGTTTAAGCGACGATCCAAGGCAGCATCAAAATCTGCTCTGGAATACCGTTCCGCAAAATATCTTTCATATGCCTTTGTGATGCCTTCAGCACCAAACATGGCCTTTAGCTCTTCAATCATGTGCAAATGTTCATCTATCAAATTGTAAAGAGGATTTATCCAGGGGGGAATGGAAATGGCACTCTTGTTTACGGCAAAAAACACATTTGATGCGCCTCGCTGAGAAGGAACAACGTGTTTGTCGCATTTTTCATTGCGGCTATTAGGTCGGAACGGATGGTGACCGGTGCATACAAGACCGTCAAAACGTTCCTTTTGCATTGCACCGATCATTGTGCGCTTCTTTTTGCAATATTTGCATTCCACAACCAAATCAGCAAGGGTCGAAGTGTTGCCGGTCGAGGAAAGATAGAGTTCGCTGTTTGGCTTTTTACATCCAGTCGTGTCCCCGGAATGGACCCACCATGACCAAGGGAAGTCTTCCATGTGCCCGTTTTCGCAAACAAGGATAAAGCGGGAAGGATAGGCTGAGTGATGGCACACTGGACAGGAGACACCAAATCTCAGATAGCGCTGCAGGTCAAAATTCTCTCCCACATCAAAAATCTTCCCGCATCTTATATTGGAACATATGTGAATACGGGGAAACGATTTTACAGGAATGTCGCCGGAATGAGATGTACGAGGCATGTAAAAGCAGTTGACCCTCAAATATGAGGCCAGCCGTCCATCAACAATCTTTTTCCCTTTTACCATCCAGTATTTTGTGTCCAAAACGACAACGGAATCCTTGACAGCATCAACAATGGCTCCGGGACCAAAGGTCGTCACAAGTTGATTCGGTCGAATTTCGCCGAGCTTATTTTCATCAAAAGGCATGATCAGTCCTCCAAATAATACATGTTAGCGGCGCTTTCGACTTCACGCATTGAAGTCAGGGTTGCTTTTTCTGAACTGCTGCAGGGCTCGCCATAATAGTTCATCAGACGATTATATTTTTCCGTCGAAAGCACATAATAACGGAGTTGTTTCTCCTGAGAGGCAAAAATGCTCCAATCATCCATGAATTGTTCGATTTCTGCTTCAGCATCATTTCGTGCTTCCGGCTTGATAATATTGAGTCGATCTAAAATGGCGGCCTTTATCTCGGTCCGCTGTTCGTCAGTGAGGTCTTGAATTTTGCAGGCGGCTTCGTTTTCAGCAAAATCAGGAAATTTCAGGCGGACAGCTGCAATTATCAACCCATGCAGGACTCGATCCCTTGCTCTTGCGGAGAACGGGGTTGCTGTTGTACCTTCGACGAATCGATAAAGTTGAGAGTGATATCCCGTGAAATTTTCGTAGTGAGACAAGTCGCGCGGTCTATAAGGGTTATAAAGAGTCACAACAAGTCCAGGGTAAGAACGACCGATACGGCTTGTTGCCTGAATATACTCGGAATTTTGCTTCGGTTGCCCGGTTACGACCATAAGACCCAGCCGATCCACATCCATACCGACAGCAATCATATTTGTGGCGATTGCCGTGTCCAAGCATTCCGGTTCATTACATTTGGTTTCAAGTTTTCTAAGCTGCTCAGGAATCTTGTAAGACGGCATTCGGGAGGTAATTTCCACATTTCGGTTGAGAAAACGCATCCGATCTGTCCCGTATCTTTTCTTCAGCCGTTTGATGCGGCTGGGAATGTCGTCTTGCAGAAGCCGCACAGCACCGCCCAATTCTCGAATACTGTTGTAGTACCCGATCAGAGTATAGTAAGGATCTATTATTCCCTTAAACGCATCCTGAAGAGAGAGACTATACGCCTCTTGGAGGATGATGGAGTAAATACGCAGCAGGGCTGTTTTCATGGATTGACCGGGGGCGCAAATCCCCACATACATCCTGAAGGGGTCTTCGCTGACAGGTTTCTCTTTAATGAAAAAGCTGTCGCCAATTTCAAAGCCTGTTGGCGGGAACTGCGAAGTCTCCCCTCTTGCATAAAGACATCTCGACTGTTCTTCCGCATTTTTGATTGTTGCCGTTGAAACAATATATTTCGGCTTGATCACAGCACCATTCAACTGGTATTCACACATGTTTTCAATGATGGTCTCATAGGCCCCGTAAATCGTTCCCAGCGGACCAGTAATCAGGTGCAGCTCGTCCTGTATAATCAATTCAGGAGGCAAAAACGGGCGGACACCAACGACATCAGCGCCGGGCAATCTCTCCGTTTTATTATGTTTTTTGTGTGCCGCGCCCTTTGCAACATATCCGTCCCTGCTGCAAAACCGGTCAATCCGCCCGAAAAGGGCGTTAGTGTTGACATCCCACGGAAGCCTGGCAAACTTGTCGACCGTGGAAAGAATGATAGTCGGACACTTCGAGTAGATTTCCTCGTCAACAAGATACACGGGAATCGGCTTGACATTGGGGCGGTATTTATAGAATACACAATGGGGGTCGGAACAATAAATCTCGACCGATTTTCTGTCAACATCGATTGAGAAATTTTCCTCTTTCAGCGGCTTTCCGCAAAACGGGCATGTCAGCAGTTGCTTGAAAATCAGATTTCTTTGATGTCTGGCTTCTCCCGGTTTTCCGGGGTCTTCCACAAGATCCTTAAATTTATTCGGGGTCACACCGCCCCCGACCCAGAACCCGATGCTGATGCGAGTTTTGCCGAACAGGTCGGGAGTTTTCTCGCGTATCATCTCGGCGGCAATCACCATTTTTGTGATCCGATCCCGCTGTTGGGTGGTCAGCAGACGGAGCGTATAACGTAAAATAGCGGTTACGCCCCCGTCTCGATTGAATTCGCCATCGTCCGGTGCATGCAATCGACGATTGGCAATAGCAAATGCCATCAAACCGAGGTAGGCTTCCGTTTTGCCGCCGCCAGTCGGGAAATACAGCAGGTCCACGATTTCCCGGTCTTGATGAGTCGGGTTCACAATCGCAGATAAGTTCATTAAAATAAAAGCAATCTGAAACGGACGCCATGCAAATTCATTTTCGGGCTTTCTGGGATCAACGAAGTCCGCAAATTTACATTCGATACCGGCTCCATACTTCCGAGAGTAACTTGAAATATTTCTTTGAAGAAGCATGCAGCGATTCATGAAACAGAAGGCTTCAAACGCCGTGTCATCATTTTGAATCAGATTGATTCCTTCATGAATTCTCCGGCAGGCGGACTGACATTTCTGAATAATTTCGTTTCCGATATTATTTCGGAACCCCACATCTGCCATCTTCGGACTATTGCACAATGTCGTCTGAATCCATTCCTCATAGGAACCGGCAAGAGTTCTCAACTTTTCGATGATTTCGTTTCTCTTCGCCTTCTGAGCCATCTGCCTCATGGAAAAATAAGAGGAATCCAAGCCCTGCAACACAGCACTGACCCCAGGGAACTCATACTGCGGAACAAATTCCGACTGCACAAAGGAAGCCCTGCCATCAACCGGGGTTCCCCACGACGCGGCGCAGCCGCGCCCGCGACCGAGAATAGGCCGCTGTGCAAAATAAAATTCGTCTTTCGCAAGGATCTCACGACATATGTGCTCGGCGACAAAGACGTTTGCCCCGTCTACGGAGGATGCTTTCAGCTGGACCTGGAACATAGCCAATTCCAAGTCGTTACTCGCATTTTTTCTCTTGTTGACAATATATGCGGAGACAAGGAGATAATGATTTTTGAGGGGAATCTTTGTAATGTGAAGCTGCACATTTGAGTCGCATACCAGATCATATTCCTTCGAACGGTCAAAATCGTTGAAATCGACCCTTGTTGTCTCGGTCATCGCATGCCGGTTATAGAGAGCCTTCTGGAACTCTGTCCCGTCGGCCTTTTTTGCCGTCTCAGTCGACTTGGTGTAATCCCCCCAGCTTGCCTCAACATTGATCGCCGACACGCCGGAATCGACGTAAAAGCTGATGCCGATGGATGAAGGTATTTGAAATTTCCCGGATGAAGCAGGAGCATTGTCATCTTCACTGTCGGCAGTAAAGTTCTTCTCATCACCGTAGGCTGCATCTGTCTCAACCTCCTGCTCGCTGGACGATCCTTCCGCAGCACGGGGCATCAGCATCCCGACGATATATGCGTGACGGGGATTTTCATCAAGCACCTCGTCCGGGGAACTGGGACCGAGGATATCGGTTTTCATAGCATCTATTATTTTTTGCCGAACCTGTGCATATTGAAAACGGTCTGCCATGATTATTCCTCCGGTATTTGATGGGCGGTTCCAAGGGTAAATTTGCATGTGTTGCCGACAGCGATATCATCATCCGCAATGAGCCGATATTCCCATTTTTTCTTGTCGGGATCGGCAGCAGAGGCAAATCTGCACCACTTGATCCCCTCTCTTGCCTTGGCGACGACCTCTTCCGAATTCAATTCGTTTGAGGCTTTCACTTCTACCATAAATTTCCCCGTAGATGTTTCAACCAGAAAATCCGGATTGTATTGCTGTCCGGCCTGCCAGAAAAGTCCCAGCTGGTTCAGCGGCGGTTTGATCCACCGGATCACATCCGGGTCTTCTTCCAAAATAATGGAAAACAATCTTTCCGAATTGCTGTCAAATGCATTTTGAGGGTAATAGGCTTTTTTGTAGCCGGTGAAGAGATATTTCTTGATATTCGACTTGTCCGTGAACGGAGCATCGTATTTCAGAACACCATCCTTCTTTACGCTCTTGACAAATTTGCGGAAGAGAATTAAATCTTTCTGGATGATATGGACGTCCGCAGTCTTGCGCTCCATGTGATCGTAGATTTGTTTCCGGATATCTTCCACAATCAAAGTGGCGTAACGGCGAACAATTTTTCGCTGATTTTCAGCATTGCCTTCGATTTGCGCGAGATATTGGTTCACGATATCGAGGATGTAGTCCGCATCATCGTAAGAAAGTTCGCTGATGCTGTCCAGGACAGAGCACGCCAGTGTATTGACCGCATCATCGACTTCCAATATCTGTGCATCCACGGCAGTGAGCAGCTGCTGATTGATGGCATCAAAGCGCTCGATCTTTGCCATCGCGACCTCAAAGTCGGTAATGGTTCGCTTGACCTTGAATGGCTGAAAGGAGACCGTCGAGGTCGTCTGGACGAGAATTTTCGGAACCCCGATTGCCTTTACCGCATACTCCTTCACAGCCTTCACAAAATTCTTTTTGTCGAGGGGCGCATCCTTTTTCTTTTCGTCGTTTTGTCCTTCACCCGCATGCGATTCTTCGTTTCCCGGTACGGATCCCTGCTCGTTATCAAAGAGAGACGGCTGATTATCGGGGGCCGCAGGCTTCGCTTTCACAGCACCGAAGGTCTTCAAATAGGCAGCATAGAGCTCTGCCTGCGTCTTTGCATCATCTATTTGCGAGAAGGATTTCACCCCGGTTTCAGTCATCGCCGTATCGAACAAATCAAGCTGAGAATCGTCAACAGAACTGCTCACATCAATCGCATCTGTGGGCTCCACGGATGATTTGCTTAAATCCCTGAAGCGAAACATATCGTTGTTCTTGATCTCATCGACGAGTTCGCGGTAATGATCGTGCGCAACAATATCAAGGGTGTCAATATCCTCATTTCCCGTAGACTGTCCGAAAGGAAGCCGGAGGCCGCGACCGATCGTCTGCATTGCCAGAATATCACTCTTGGCGGCATTCAGCGGGATAATCGTGAAAAGGTTGTTCACATCCCAGCCTTCCTTCAGTTTGTAAACATGCAGAACTATCTCCGCCGGGTTCTCACTGCTTTCGATGGAAAGAAGCCTCCGTACGTTCTCTTCCGTTTCTTCCCCTTTCATGTTGGAGTGGATTTCAATGACTTTTCCTTGATACTTTCCGTTTTGAAAATTGCTGCTGTCTATTAGGGCACGGATCTTCCTCGCGTGTTCCGTGTCTTTGCAGGCGATCAGCACAATGGGCTTGACATATGGCAGCTCATGGTCGGCACAGTATTGCTTCAGAATTGATTTCCTGTGTTCATGCAGAGTAAGACCGTCCCGGATTTTCATTTCCTCGATGTCGTCTGCGGTGTATCCGGCCATATCAGACCGCCCCATGACCACCGGGGTCTTCAGATAGCCTTCGACCGCGCCGCGGGCAAGACCGTATGCATATATGATATTCGTGTTGCACCTTGGGGTCGCAGTGAATTCAAGGCTGAGGATAGGCTTCAGGAAATTGATTGCCCTCATGGATGCCGGAGCATAATACCGATGCGCCTCATCCATACAGACGACAAGGTCATCAAACCCGGCAAGCACCTCGGAAAAGGATGCGCCAAGAGTTTCCTGGAATTTATGGAAATTGAACTGAGTATCGGTCTTGCTGTTGAAAATCTTGCCGATATTGAAAATAAAAAGCTGGATTTCCGAAGTCTTATCCATGGGAAGTGTCATCTGTTCCAGCTGCACCGGATAAGATGTGTAGTTTTCTCCGTCATAGACTTTTGGACGTCCCATCTCCGCTTCCAATCCCTTAAACAGGTACTTCGGATGGGCGGGCTCGGCTTCCTTGCGCAATTTTTCGTAGATGGTGTTGCCGGGAGCCAGAATAAAGAAGTGTTTGTATCCTTTGGTCTTGTAAAGATAGTAGATGCAGGCTCCCATCAGACGGGTCTTGCCGATACCGGTTGCCATGTGGTAGCAAAAGGACGGGAAAGAAAACTCATCCGCAACTTTGATTTGGCGCTGGTCCTCACAATGTTCGCTCGCGACCTTTTCAACTTGACTTTTGGAGTCTTTCTGGTAATCACAAAAAGAAGATATGACGTCCAGAAAAGAGAGTGCCTCCGTTTGAGGAGAACGCAGACTCATGGCGTAAGAAATTTTTTTGACGATATCAGTCATCAGCGCACCTCGCTTTCAAATTCACATTTTTCCAGTAAATCCTTCGGGATCTTCTTCACTTCCACGTTGTCCGGGAGCCGAAGGTCCGATTGTATTTTTGTCCCGTAAATCAACAGCGATTGACCGTCCCCCAGCGTGGCAGTCACGGACTTGATATACGCCGCATTGACAAATTCTTTTGTGACATGGATGAAACGCTTTTCGGATGAATGTCCGTGAAACACCCCGTTGGGCGCATATTTGAACCCCTCGATCTTGCAGATCGCTTCACAAAGCATCTCGAAGGTGAATTCAGGATTGATTTGGTAGATCGGAAGTTTTTTGTTTCTCACGAGCAAACTGGGGCCAAGCTCATAAAAGTGGTAACCGCCACCGCCCTGCCAGTGAACAAAACTCGATATTCCAGAATTGTCTACCCCATCAACGATGGCATCTAATCTCGGTTTACAATGGCTATATGCATGATCTCCGAGTTCAATACCTATCCACTTTCGACCCATTTTATGAGCAACTGCTGCTGTCGTTCCGGACCCCAGGAATGAATCCAAAACATAGTCTCCTTCATGGGTAAACATATTAAAAATTCTGAACAGCAATCTTTCAGGTTTCTTACTATTCTTAAAATAGACAGCGCCTTCGTTGTCAACATTCCCCATGTCTAAGTAAAAATCATCCCACCAGTCGCCTAAGATATTTGACAGCTTCATGGTGTAGCCATCAACGGAGTCTACCATGTTAAATTTCAATCTAATGGGAATAAATTGATTGAAGCCAGATCCAGTTCTCTTGATAAAATAGCGGTTGTCTGAATATTCCCTTTCAATTACTTCGTAAATGTCACTCAGATTTGCCGTCAAAAAGTTCCTCTCTCGCTCTGCCCCGGCCGGGGCGGTATGAGTTCTTCCAATAAAGTCCATGTTGTCGAAAACATATTTTTGGAAAGCCTCGCTAATTTTATAGAGCTTTGCCAAGTTTTCTGAATTTACACGGAGTTGATATTTCTTAAATTCTTTGATAACGAAATCTTCTTGGAGAAGATTAAAAATCTTAAATTTATTTCCTGCAATGGGTTTAATGATACCTGTATAATGAGGATCATATTCTGCCTCTTCGTAAGCCGGATGAAGTTCTAATTTTTTTGAATAGACATGAATATATTCAACATTTTTAACAATCGTCTTGTCCGAATGTTCAATCTTGAATCCGCTTGTAGCCGACATCCTGACTGCAATAGTAGTAACGAATGCTGCTCTCGTAAAGATTTCATCCATTAAAATCTTCAAGTATGCGGATTGCTCTTTATCAATTTGAACAAGAATAACTCCATCCTCCGCCAAGAGGGTATCTAAAAGACGGAGTCTTTCTCCCATCAGGGACAGCCATTCGCTGTTAGCAATATTATCGTCATATAACCCGTTTGCCGCATTGATGTTGTATGGGGGATCGCAATATATGCATTTGATTCGTCCTGCGAAGTCTTGTTGTAGAGCCCGTAGCGCAATCAGATTATCTCCATGAATCAGCATGTTCTCGCTTGCCGGGTCACCATAAGATTTTGTTCTGTCCTCGACAAGAATACGCGGTTCAATTTTGTGTTGCTTATATTTTCCGACCCATGTCAGTTCAAGTTTTCCGGTGTGCTGCATGATTGTTCTCCGTTAAAATTTCAAAATCACATTGACCAGAAGAATCGGTTGGATTTCGAGTTTCTTATTGAAGTCCTCGATTTCACGCTGTGCTTCGTTCTGGATATCAGTTGTCCTGGTATGGAACGACTCCTGGAATGTTTGCAGGTGCTTCCGTTTCTCATCAGCTTTTTTTCGGATATCGACCTTCTCCAAAAAGTTTGCGGAGGCACGTTCCTGCTTGAGCAGTTCCTCGATCTCTGCATTCATCTCCTCAATTTGAAAGTTCAGCTGCTCTGTCTGGATCTCGACCCAATTTTCAACCTTCCGCCGATTATTCGCGATCTCGGGAGCGACCGAGGCAGTATGTTTTGACAGCATTTCAGCAGTCAGACGATCATAGATTTTCTGGAATCGGGCATCTTCCTCCGGGGTCGGCTTGAAGTAATGCACATCCTGATCGTCCAGGTTTTCAAGAGCATGAACAATGTCTTCCTCTTCGAAGTCGATGTAATCTCCGTTTTCATCACAGAGCAGTAAAACGGGGAAGAGTTGCCGCCCCGAATCACAGAACGATCCAAGGAAGAGAGTGCCATGAGAACCGAAATTGTCGATGCCCCATTTGTCGACACGCCAATATTGTATTTCTCCGGGCAATTCTTCTTCCGGCTGTATTTTTTCCCAATAGGCAACGTCACGAAGGTAGTGATCGATGTCGGCCTTTGTCTTTTCCAGTGCCGCGCCCTTTGCCCCGGCACTTTCCGTCAGAAGAAGGTTTCGGAGTTCCTGGGCTTTCTTATTGCGCTTTGCCTCCAATTGCCGATCCAATTTGTCGAACTCCCGCTTGAATTCCCCGGCGGTATTGCATGTCTGATAGATTTCAAGAATCTTTTTCTCAAAATCCATTCCGGATTCCAGAATGCCCAGCGCTGTATCCGATGCGCCGAAAACACCATCGAACAGCTCAAATTTACGGGAGAGGATATCATAGACCCGTTTATCCGCTTCGTTTTGCGTATTCAGAAGATTGATGGCAACCACGTCGTATTTCTGGCCGTAACGGTGACAGCGCCCGATTCTCTGTTCGATTTTTTGCGGATTCCAAGGCAGATCGTAGTTTATCACCGTATTGCAGAACTGCAAGTTGAGCCCCTCTGACCCGGCATCCGTGACGATGAGGATTTTGGCGTTGCTCTTGAAATAGTCCACAATGGCGTGTTTATATTCGACACTGCGACCGTAATTTGTCTTGCCAAAATTCTTTACTTGCCACGCCCGGTAGATTTCTTTGGTCATCTCATCATTACAGTCACCGTTAAACAGCAGGATGTCATCCTGTCCGAATCCGCTCTTGCGGAGCACTTCTGCAATGTATCGCTGGGTGCGCTTGGATTCAGTGAAGATAACGACCTTTCGGGGTATGCCTTCAGCCTCCTGAAATTCAAAGGCGGTTTTGATGGCTTCCTTCAGCGCAGCGATTTTTGAATTGGAGGTTATTTTTCTTGCCTGTTTGATGATCTGGTTGACCTCGTCAAGTTCATCTTGGATCTGCTGTCTGCGGAACTGGATGTCCTCATCATCGGACGAGTCAAAATCGGATTCATCAATTTCATCCTCGACGAACTCCCAGAACATATTGAAGCCGTCCTGGGCATCGGCAGAGCGTGTCCCTTCATAAAGTTTTTCCAATCTCTTCTTCAGGGTCCGGAAGGTGTCGACAAGGGCGAAACTGGAGGATGCCAGCAGTTTGCGGATTACCAGCATAATCAGTCCGCTGTTGCGCGTGGGAATGGAATAGAGGCTTTCCCGCTTCAGGAAGTTATTGACCATTGAATAGAGGATGCCCTCATCCACGGAAAGGGCGAAATCCATCGTAATGCACTGGCGTTTGCTGAAATTCATGTATTTGCCGACGTCCCGCCGCAGTGTCCGATAAAGAACCGGCGTCAGGCAGGCTTTGAGTTCCGAGTAATCCTCGCCCTCAATGAATCGGCGATTGAATACCTTTTCACTTCCGAAAATTCGAGGATCGATAAAGGAAATCAGGGCATGAAGGTCGGAAAGGGAGTTCTGCAGCGGGGTCGCGGTCAGGAGGATTTTCGGAATCCCCTTCGACAGTTCATATAAATTCTTTGCCCTCTTTGTTCCGCGAAACAAATTCCTGAAATTGTGTGCTTCATCAATGACGATAAAATCCCATTTGACCTTTGGAAATCGTTTCATCAGCTTTGATGAATAATCATATGACGCCAGAACAATGATCGGCTTGGAACTTTTTTCGAGCATGGTCTCGTATGTGTAGAAATCATGCTCCACCGTAAGACGGTCAAGGATTATGGGAGAAAGGGAAAATTTTTCTTCAAGCTCCACTTCCCATTGTTTCCGCAGTGTTGCGGGAAGGACGATCAGAATCCTTTTCATCCCCTTGCCGATGACATATTTCAAGGTAAGTCCTGCCTCAATGGTTTTGCCAAGCCCTACTTCGTCGGCGAGGACCAGACCTCCGGATTTTATTGCCTTGATAGCGGCACAAAACGCATTGATCTGGTGAGGATTCAATTCTATGTCGGTGTCAAGCAGACAACGATATGGGGATTCCTTCAGCGCCAGCTTCTTGGGCCGACTGTACTGTTCAAGCATCAGGTTGCTGCTCATTCTGCCTCCCCCATGCTCTTCAATTGCTCAAGGATACCCTGGGCAATTCCCTTCGCCATGATGGGCGGGACGGCATTGCCGATTTGCATGAATTGTGCCGACCGGGGACCTTCAAAAAAGTAACTGTCCGGGAAAGACTGTATTCTGGCAGCCTCCCTGACTGTTATGGAGCGATGTTGCTTCAAATCCGGATGAATAAAATAGTGCCCGTCTTTTGCCAGGTGAGCAAGAACAGTATGGCAGCATGCGGACGTGCCTTCGACCACCTTGAAGCGATCAATGAATGAATTTCGGTTGCGATGGGTTTTCAGTTCATCCGGGAGGTCATTATAGTTCAGCCGTCTTTGCCCGTCATTCCACAACTCGATGGCTCTTCTGTAAATTTCAATATCTCGCGGATTATGCGGTCTGCTTCTGTGCAGGGTAAGAATATCATCTTTTTCCCGAATCCGGTTCTGCCTTACGAATTCGCTCATTTCATCAGTCCGATACGTGCCGGACTCTTCCCCCGGATGCAATTCAGGCAAATCACTGAACAGGTCATTTACGACCGCGTCGACTTTGACTTTGACGAAATCCGGGTAGCGCAAGCCGCTTTCTTTCAGCCAGCCCACAATAATCATCCGACGACGATTTTCCAGAACGCCAAAGTTCCTGGCGTTCTGCTCGCGGCATTCGATATTGTATCCGACCCGTTTCAAATATTTCTGAAGATTCTTCCAAGTCGTGCCATTGTTGGCCGATTCAATGCCCATCACATTTTCAAAGACGAACATTGTCGGCTGGTAGCGTGCCAGGAACCGGGCATAAAGTTTGTAGAGGCTGTTCCTAGGGTCCTCTGCCATAGGTTTCAGCATATGGCTGTTCTGGGCGCGTCCGACCAAAGAATATGCCTGACACGGCGGCCCGCCGACGATGACGTCCACCTTGTCCAGTCCCCTCAGTTTCATTATGCCATCGACTGTTTTGAAAATGCAGGGGAGCGTGTCTTCCGACATTGCTTTACAGATTACTGTTTTCAAAACGCTTGCCGGAATCATTCTGATCAAGGAAGCACGGTCGATTTCTCCCCTCAAATAGTCATAGTATGATTTGATTTTTTTTGCTTTTTTCAGGCAATAATAGGCAAGCCGGGTCTCCAGCGTTTGGCAGGCGGACTCATTCATCTCGACATGGGCCACCGGCGAAAAGCCTGCCTGCATAAATCCTTCTGACAACCCACCTGCACCAGCAAACAAGTCGATGAAAGTAGAGGGACGTTTTTTACTCGAAAAGCTCATCGGCGTCCCTTTTCTGGCGCTTCACGTTTTTGCAAAACGAGCTTTTATTGGAAAACGACTCAATCCATGCATCAACCTTTTCTTTTTTGAATTTCCAAAAGCGCCCGACCTTCACGGCAGGAAACCCTTTTGTCTTGATCCATTTTTGAATCGTGTCATTTCCCGTGCCGACATATTCACATATTTCGGCCATTGATAACCATCGATCTTCCATACACCACGTGTCTTTCTTGTAAATTTCCGCATATAGCGGGCTAAAGACCTCCTACTATATTATACTCCACCAAAAGCACATTTTCAAACCGATTTACGCCGATTTGCGTCGATTTATCGAGTTTTAACGCACGAAGGCATCAAGCAGCATCTCCGGACAATGAATTTCGTCTTGATTTGATGACTGGCGCGGCAGGGATCGTCACGCTCACGAAATCCGGTTGCTCAGGTGGGATGGGAGCCAGCCGACCACAACCTGGTTCGTGTCCTCGTCCCAGAAGAAGTAGATCCGCATACAGAAGCGGTTCTCGTGCCGATTGCCGCGCTCCAGATGGAACTGCAGGAACACCCGCTGTGTGGTCCCGATGGGATAGTTGACGTAGTAGGCCTCGCCCTCCTGTCCGGCGCGGCTCTTGTCGATGGAACCGGAGAAGTTCATGCTGAATTGGGCGAGCGCATCCCGGAACGCCTTGTCCGTTCCCGTGCCCATCCGGGAGTCCCGGTACTCGTTGGCGAGGATCAGCAGAGCCCGATAAACCATCCCGACCTCGGTATATTCGGCCTTCGACGCCGCCCGCTCCGCGCGTGGGAGCAGAACCAGCCGCCCGGCGAGGTGTTCTTTCACCCATTCGCCCATGACCTTGTAGTTGTTCGGAATCGGAATCTCCGCGTCCGGCGATTCGCCGTTCTGCCGGATCAGGTGCGCCCGGAGCGCGTCAAGCCGCAGGCGAAGCGCGGCGTTTTCCTGCTTGTAGTATTCGGCCTCCTCGGTCGCTTTTTCCAGCTCACTCAGCCAGTCGGCGTTCTCATCTTCCGCCGTCTGGAGCTTCCGCTGGAGGGCGGCGATGTGGTTCTGCATCGCCAGTTCCCGTTCCGGGGCGTTGGCGAGATGCGCGGCGTGGGCCATTTCCAGTTCCGCGGCGAGAATCCGGGCGTCCGGCACAAAGTAAAGCCCGGACCAGTCGGTCCGGCTGGTGGACGCGACCCGGTGGGCGGTGTCGATCAAAAACGATGTGAAGCCCCGTTCTCCGCGCTCTCCCTCGTATTCCCAGAACCAGATTTTGTCTTTGAGATTGAATGGATGGTGCGCCGGTGAGCCGTTGTTGAAATCGACCTTCGGAAAGTAAGTCCAGTTCTGCTGATTTTGATTTGCCAACTGCTCCAAGTTCTTGGTATCGTTCTCAATCTTGTTGAGCTGCAGTACCTCTTCAGTACCATCGAAACGGTTGTATCCGATGCTTACAGCTGTACTGTCTGTAACGCCGTCCTTTGCCTTGATGGTCTTGTGGCGGGTCCAGTAGAAGATAAGCTCTGTATTCCAGATCTTAGCCATGTTACCCGTACCGCCTACGTTCTTGATATAGAAGCCAGGGCAGACGTTGTGCAGGAACTTGTAGTTGGTCTTGAAGTACTCAGGATGTTCTGCGTAAGTCTGCATGATGTAAGAACCATAGTTCTTGTATGTCTTACCATCTTTTTTGTACTTCTTATTCAAGTAAATCTTGAAGTTCTTGACATCTGATGTATTGCTCAAGTTGTAATTACTGCTCCAATGCTGGTTGTTTTCGCTTACCCAGCCTTCCTTGAAGGCATCATAATCAGAGTAATACTCCTGATCTTCTGCCATCGGCTTTGTCATCTCATAGGCTGTCACCTTCATTGGGGCGATGGTATCGCCGTAGCTGGCATTGTATGAAACCAGGAGGTAGCATGAGTCTGCTTCGATAGAACCTTTATTTGCCTGCTTGATGTAATCGAGTGTATCTACAGAGAAAGTAGGCAATACGCTCAGCTGGGTCATGTAGTCTCCCTTTACATAGTTGCCAGTTTCCGGGTCTTTCATCTTTCCGATGAGTCCCGTGTTGTTGCGGCTCAATACGGCACCTGCTACTATAGACTTTGTGGTAACATTGAACGCTGAGTCAGAAATGTTAATGTTGTCTATCTTATTAGTGATGCTACCACCGATTTCCTCGGTGGTATCATCACATGCAGCGAAAGTAAGCGCTGCTATTACTAATACTGTTAAGAGTCTTAAAATTTTCATTATCCTTGTATGTATGTGTCTCTGTTGTCGGAATTTTATTCTGCGTCAGGACAAACCTTGTTGATGAAGTCTGCGTATGGCTCCTGGATATCTTCTCCCGGATAAGTCAGTACAGGCTTGTTCTTCTCCTTCGCATAATCAAAGAGAATCTGGGTAGCTTCTTCTTCACCTTCTACCACACCGTCGCTATAGTCGATGGCGAGTTTGCCGAGCTCAATGAAGTCGAAGTCGTCCTGATAGCCGTCGAGCAGTTCAGGCTTGGCATCGCGGAAGGCAACGCAACGTTTGAAGTTGGTACCCAGTTCACCCTTGAGTTCGTTGGTATAGAGAGCGGTAATCACCTTTGATTCTGCAAATGAAGGCTCTTCGCTGTAGGCAGTCTTTACATAGAAAGGCACTACTGCGCTAGCCCAACCCTGGCAGACGATTACGTCAGGCTGCCAGCGGAGCTTCTTCACGGTCTCCAATACACCACGTGCGAAGAAGATAGCTCTTTCGCCGTTATCGGCATATTCCTTGCCGTTTTCATCGGTGCCCATCTGGCGGCTCTTGAAATAGTCGTCATTATCGATGAAATAAATCTGCTGTCGTGTTGTTGGTATAGATGCAACCTTGATGATCAGCGGATGATCTGTATCATCTATGATAAGGTTCATACCAGACAGGCGAATGACCTCGTGCAATTGTCCGCGACGCTCGTTGATGGTGCCCCACTTAGGCATGAAGGTGCGGATCTCAAAACCTGCTTCCTGCATCTTCTGAGGCAGTTCGCGTCCCATGATTGACATGTGAGACTCGGCTACGTATGGGTCGATCTCCTGATTGATAAATAATACTTTTTTTGCCATAAAATTTAAATTTTATTCTTACGAATTACGTGCAAAGGTACAAAAAAAACTTCAAATAGGGGCATTTTTTCTCCGAAATTCATTATTTTCGGCAATAATTCGCATATTTTTAGGTTTTTTCTTTCTCATTTGAGAAAAAAGTTGTTATTTTGCACCCGAAAACAGATTATGACGATGAAAGTATTCAATAAGATTGTTGACCTCCAGAACGAACTCTTCATGTGTCGTAAGGAGGGAAAGGAAATCGGCCTTGTGCCAACTATGGGTGCGCTGCATGAGGGTCACGCCTCTCTTGTTAAGCGCAGTGTGAAGGAAAATGGCGTGACTGTGGTTTCTGTGTTCCTGAATCCTACACAGTTTAATGATCAGGGTGACTTGGATCGCTATCCTCGTACCCTCGATGCTGACTGCAAGCTCTTGGAGGCTTGTGGTGCTGACTATGTGTTTGCACCATCGGTGAAGGAAATGTATCCTACACCTGATACACGCCACTTCGAGTTTCCACCTGTTTCTACCGTGATGGAGGGTGCCAAGCGCCCAGGTCATT
>OQVZ01000292.1_pt1 | contig 19016 bp, 14 predicted proteins | sample 1691571 | NCBI WGS metagenome assembly OQVZ01 (sample SAMN03418261, study PRJEB22391) | human gut metagenome | biome: human-gut; feature: organic feature; material: feces | host: Homo sapiens | place: Tanzania | collected 2013-01
GGGACACAAGGATTTTCAGTCCTTTGCTCTACCATCTGAGCTATGGCACCAACTGCGTTAATTTTGCGAGTGCAAAGGTACGCATTATTTTTGAATCTGCCAAATTATTTGCCGATTTTTTGTGAAAAATGATATATTAAACTGTAAGTTGTGTGATTATATAGTGGTGTGAGAGTGGAAATTAATAATGTAATGCCTATGTTCTTGTCATTGTACACCGAACGCCGCCCGATCGGATCACGTTCGCCGTCCGATTGGATTGCGTTCGCCGTCTGATTGGATTGCGTTCGCCGTCCGGTGAGTAAAGTAGAGCTTTTACAACACTAAAGGACTGCTTTTTATTGATAAAAAGAAAGGTGTGGGCTTCTATGGTGTAGCTCGGTTGGTGCAGCAGAGACTGCTGCACCCCCTATGAGACTGCGTGGGTATGGTAGGATGCCATACCCTCCAATTATATTACTTATCGCTCAGCGGATTCCATCCCTGCGCCTTCAGTTCGAACTCCTGGTTGTCGCGTGTTACGAGCATCTGTCCGAGTTCGGGACGTGTGATGTGTCCAATCAGCTTCACGTTGTCCATCTGCTGAATCTTCTCGTGGTCGCCGATTGGCACGGTGAAGAGCAGTTCGTAGTCCTCGCCGCCGTTGAGAGCGCACGTTGTTACGTTCATGTTCAGCTCCTCAGCCATCACCGCCGTCTGGTAGTCGATCGGTATGTTCTTCTCATAGATGCGGCATCCGCAGTTCGACTGCTTGCAGATGTGCATCAGTTCGCTTGAGAGTCCGTCGCTGATGTCCATTATAGCTGTCGGTCGGATATTGAGTTCGCGGAAGCGAGCGATAATGTCGCCGCGCGCCTCGGTCTGCAACTGGCGCTGCAGCAGATACTCCTTGCCGGCGAAGTCGGGCTGGAAGCCCTTCAGCTCTTCGAGCGCACGCTTGTCGTTCTTCTTGCGTGCCTCGTCCACCTGCTGGTAGTAGACGCTCTTCTCGCGTTCGAGCAGCTGCAGACCCATGTAAGCCGCACCGATGTCGCCCGTCACGCAGATAAGGTCGGTGTCCTTTGCTCCGTTGCGGTAGACGATGTCCTCCTTGCGAGCCTCACCGATGCAGGTGATGCTGATGGCGAGTCCGGTGTACGACGATGTGGTGTCGCCGCCAACGATGTCGACGCCCCACTTGTCGCAAGCCATGCGCAGTCCGCTGTAGAACTCCTCCATGTCCTCCACCTTGAAGCGCTTGCTCAGCGCGATGCTCACGGTGAGCTGTCGCGGTGTGCCGTTCATGGCGAAGATGTCGCTGATGTTCACCATTGCCGACTTGTATCCGAGATGCTGCAGGTCGATATATGTGAGGTCGAAGTGAACGCCCTCCATGAGCATATCTGTAGTTACGAGCACTTCAGAGTCGGGGTAGTGGAGCACGGCGCAGTCATCGCCCACGCCCTTCACGGTCGATTCGTTCTTTATTTTTATGTTGTCGGTGAGATGGTGGATAAGACCAAACTCACCGAGTTTAGAAATGTCAGTCATATATATAATTAATGTATACTGTTAAGCTCGACGAATCATCTCGCGCATGATTTCGGTCATGAGCGGCTGTGCGTTGTTGGCAGCTACCTGCACCTCCTCGTGCGAATGCACGAGACTTACGACCACGCTCTCATCAAGGAGGCTGACCAGATTGCCGAAGAGAAGGGCATCCGCGTGATGCACGGCGTATACGTAGGCGTGCAGGGTCCGACATTCGAGACACCGGCTGAGTACAAGATGTACCACCGTCTCGGCGGCGACGCTGTAGGCATGAGCACCGTGCCTGAGGTTATCGTGGCTCACCACTGCGGCATACGCACATTCGGCATCTCTATCATCACCGACCTCGGACTGGAGGACACTCCTGTTGAGGTATCGCCGGGAAGCGCGGACCGGTCGGGAAGTTCTTGCCGCGCAGCGGGTGCTCCGGGAAGAAGTTGATGTGGTCGGTGATGATCATCAGGTCGCCGATCTTGAACTCAGGGTTCATGCCGCCCGAAGCGTTGCTTACGAAGAGGGTCTTGATGCCCAGTTCGTACATCACGCGGATAGGGAACGTAACGTCCTTCATCGAGTAGCCCTCGTAGTAGTGGAAGCGTCCCTGCATCGCCATGATGTCCTTGCCGCCGAGCTTGCCGAAGATGAGCTTGCCAGAGTGGCCCTCAACGGTAGATATGGGGAAGTTAGGGATGTCTGAATATGAGAACTCGTAGCTGTCTGTGATTTCAGTTGCGAGCTGTCCGAGACCTGTGCCAAGGATGATGGCAGTTTCAGGCTTTGTGGTCATTCTTTCTTTTAACCAAGATGCTGTTTCTTGAATTTTTTCGTACATAGCTTATAATTTTATTGTTGAATTCTTCCTCCCCTCCGAGCATGAATTGTATGCGAATCGGTAGGGCATAGATATTTGATTTTGTTTCTTTCGAGAGTCCTTCCACGTGCTCAAGTCGTGTAGCGTCCTTCTCTGTGGTGACGATAATCTTCGGCTTGGGCATAGCGGCGAACGTGCTGTTGATGCGCTCAACGTCTTCTGCCGTGAACTGATGGTGGTCGCCGAAGGTGAGCGGCGTGATGCGCTTCGTTACCGTTTGCAGGTCTACCATCATCTGTTCTGGCGAGGCGATGCCCGTGAGCAACATAATGTTAGTGTTCTTCGGCAGCGAGTTGAGCGAGATACGCTCGTTTGAGAACAGCGCCTTCAGGGCGTTGTAGCGCAGCGTTGTGAAGTAGAGCTCCTGATACGGATAGAGATTGAGCGCACGCTTCAGCACGCGGAACTCCATCGGCTTCAGGTCCTTCGGACACTTCGTTATAATCACGATGTCGGCTCTCGACGTGCCCTCCTTCGGTTCGCGCATGCGTCCGGCAGGCAGCAGCTTGTCGTAGATTATCAGTCGGTGATAGTCGATGAGCAGAATGTTTATGCCCGGTTTCACGTAGCGGTGCTGGTATGCGTCGTCGAGCAGAATGGCGTCCACGTCCTTTGTGGCTTCGTCGGTAGTGAGTCGGTCGATGCCGTGGCAGCGGTTCTTGTCGACAGCCACATAGATGTCCTTGTATTTGCTCTTCATCTGGAACGGCTCGTCACCGATTTCGGGCATTGTGGTGTCCTTGTCGGCGAGCAGATAGCCGCTACTCTTGCGCTTGTATCCGCGCGAGAGTACAGCCACGCGGAACTTCTCATGCAGCAGATTGATGAGATATTCCACGTGTGGAGTCTTGCCCGAGCCGCCCACCGTTATGTTGCCCACAGATATTACGGGTATATCGAAGCTGCGGCTCTTCTTCAGTCCGATATTGAACATCCAATTGCGCAGTCGCACTCCCAATCCGTAGAGCCAGCTAAGCGGTAGCAGCCACTCGTTGATTTTTATAAAGTCGCCTTCTGTTCTCACATTTATTATAATTAAACGCTCCGTGCAGTCCTTTATATATTCAGTACAGTCCTTTATATATTCGGATTAATAAGAGCAAGTTAAAGTATTGTCACCATCTCACCATCTCACCACCACACCATCTCATTACTTGATGCTTATAGCGTATGGTATGCGTGCCTGGATAGCCTCGCGCTTGTCGATAGAGCGCAGCATGGTGAACGGCTGATAGAAGTCGCCGAGCGTCTGTCTGAGCTGTTCGTCAAGATAAGTTCCCGACGACGACATCGAGTTGAGCAGGTTGTCCATCCACGAAGCCGCTGCAGGATAGTCGCTTGTGTAGTAGTCCTTCAGCTTTGCGAGCTGTGCAGCCTTCTTCACGGCGTCGTCGATGCCGCCCAGCTGGTCTACAAGCTTTATGTTGAGCGCGTCGGTAGCGAGCCAAACGCGTCCCTGTGCAATCTTCTCCACGCTTTCTACCGGCAGACGTCTGCCGTCAGCCACACGCTGGCGGAACAGACTGTAGCCGCGGTTGACGCTTGCCTGCAGCATAGCCGTCTCTTCGGCGTTGAACGGGCGAGCCATAGTGTTGCCGAATGTAGAGTTGCGGTTGGTCTTCACCTCGTCGAAGCGCACGCCGAGCTTGCTTGTCACGAGTCCGCTGAAGTCGGGTATCACGGCGAAGATGCCGATGCTGCCTGTCAGCGTGTTCGGCTGAGCCACGATCCACGACGCCGGAGCCGACATGTAGTAAGCTCCCGACGCAGCATAGTCGCCCATCGACACCACAACCGGCTTCACCTTGCGCAGTTCGCTCATCTGGTGCCACATCTGCTCCGAAGCGTAAGCGTCGCCGCCGCCCGAGTTGATGCGCACAACCACCGCTTTCACGTTGTCGTCGTTCATAAGATCCTCAAGGTCTTTGCACACCTTGCGACTTGCTATATAGTTGTTGTTGCCGAACATCGTAGCAGCCTTTGGGTCCTGCACGATGTCGCCCTCTGTATAGTAGACGGCAATCTCGCTGCCTTCTACTTTGCCGTCCTTCACGTTGAGCATGTCGTTCAGAGTGAGCTGAGATATGTCGTCGTCCTTCTCGAGCTTCATCATCTTCTTCACGGCGTCCTTCACCTGGTCGCCGTACATCATGCCGTCAACCATCTTTGCCTTCACGAGCGTCTCTGTAGCCTGTAGCGCGAGGTACGAGTCGGCGTAGCTGTTGAGCGAGTCGACGCTGATGCCGCGGCTCTTCGATACGGCGTCGCATACGTTGCGCCATGTGCCGTCGATGAAGGTCTGTGTCTGCAAGCGGTTGGCATCGCTCATCTTCTCCTCGGTGAAGGTCTCCGTAGCACTCTTGAATGTGCCCACCTTAACAACCTCCCACTTCACGCCGAACTTCGCCATGAAGTCCTTGTAGAACATGGTCTGTGCTCCGATGCCGTGCCAGTCGATTGCGCCCTTTGGGTTGATGTACACCTTGTCGGCTACCGACGCTACGTAGTAAGCGCCCTGCGTGTAGAAGTCGCCGTAAGCCACAATCCACTTGCCGCTCTTGCGGAAGTCGTCAAGCGCATTGCGTATCTCCTGCAGCGTGGCGTAGTTGGTCATCAGCGCGCCCGCTTCTATATAAATGCCCTTTATGTCGTCGTTTGCCTTAGCTTTCTTGATAGCCGAGAGAATGTCGTTGAGTCCGCTGTTCAGCGAGTTGTCGCCTGTGAACATGCTGAGCGGGTTCTCCGATCCCTGTTCGCTGATAGTTCCCGAAAGATTGAGCACGAACACCGAGTTCTTCTCCACGTTCTGTGCGGCGTTGCCCGACGCTATCATGCCGATGATGCTCATCATACCGATAACGCCCATCACGATGAAGAATCCGAACATACCGACCATCGTGGCAAGCACGTTTTTGATGAAGTCTTTCATAAGTTTTTCTTTTTTTAGAGTATAAAGTATTATTTGCAAATTTAGTCAAAAAACTTGAATTGTAAGACTGTTTGACGGAAAAACACTAACTTTGCAGTAGTTTTAAACAAAAATGACACATTGTTAGATTTATGCAGAACAAAAACTACATACTTCCTGCCGAGTGGCACCGTCAGTCATGCGTGCAACTCACATGGCCTCACGAGGATACCGACTGGCTTCCGTACCTCGACGACATCACCGAAACTTTCGTGCAGATAGCCAAGGCTGTGGCTCATTACGAGCCGCTTGTCATCGCCGCAAAGCATCCAGACGCGGTGCGTGCAGAGCTTGAGGAGAGTCTTTCTGCCGAGGAGATGGAGAACGTGCGCATCTACGAGTGCGACAACAACGACACTTGGGCTCGCGACCATGCCTTCATCACGCTCATCCCCACAGCAGAAGGCAGCGGCATTCACATAGGGGGTGCAGCAGTCTCTGCTGCACCAACCGAGCAAGCGGTGCGTGACAACGGCAAGAATGCCGTAGACTCCTGTCGCCTTCTCGACTTCCGTTTCAACGGATGGGGCGAGAAGTTTGCTGCCGACAAGGACAATCTTATCAACCGTACGCTGTTCGGTGGCGGTGTGTTCGGTGGCGAACGTGTCGACTACGACGACTTTGTGCTCGAAGGTGGTTCTATCGAGAGCGACGGACGCGGCACGGTGCTCACCACGAGCGTGTGTCTTATGGCGCCCAACCGCAACCAGCCCATGTCGCAGGCAGAGGTGGAGCAGGTGTTGAAGGAGCGACTCTGCGCCCGCAAGATAGTATGGTTCGACCACGGACAGCTCATCGGCGACGACACCGACGGACATATCGACACCATCGTGCGCCTCTGTCCTGACAATACGCTACTTTATGTGGGTTGCGACGACGAGAACGACCCGCAGTATGCCGACCTGCACGCTCTTGAGCAGCAACTGAAGGCGGCAACCGACGCCGACGGCAAGCCCTATCGTCTGCTGCGTCTGCCTATGCCCGACGCACTCTACGACGACGGCGACCGTCTGCCGGCTACATACGCCAACTTCCTCATCATCAACGGCGCTGTCATCGTTCCTACTTACGCACAGGAGGAGAACGACGCCCGTGCTCTGGCTCTCGTGGCTGAGGCTTTCCCCGGCTACGACATCATCGGCATCGACTCGCGCACTATCGTTCGTCAGCACGGATCTATCCATTGTCTCACAATGCAGTATCCTGCCGAGTGTCAGTTGGCGAAATAAACGGTTTGCGCAATGGCTATAGTAGAAATTGATTCGCTTGACTTCCCCGGTGTCGAGCTTTTCTCGAGTCTCACGGAGAAGCAGCTGCGCCACAGCTACGAAAAGGGTAGCGGCGTGTTCATCGTGGAGAGTCCGAAGGTCATCGATCGTGCGTTGATTGAGGGCTACGAGCCCTTAGCTTTGCTTTGCGAGCAGCGTCATGTAGTGGGCGATGCGGCAGAGATAATCAGTCGGTGTGGCGACATACCCGTATATACAGGCAGTCGCGAACTGCTTGCCTCGCTCACCGGCTACGTGCTTACGCGCGGCGTGCTCTGCGCTATGCGTCGCCCTGCGGAGCTAAGCGTCGAGGAGGTGTGCCGCGATGCGCGCCGTGTGGTGGTCATCGACGGTGTTGTCGATGCCACCAATGTTGGAGCTATGTTCCGTTCGGCTGCCGCTCTTGGCATCGACGCCGTGCTTATGACGCGCACTTCCTGCGACCCGCTCAACCGCCGTGCGGTGAGGGTGTCGATGGGTGCAGTGTTCTCTATTCCTTGGACGTGGATAGACGGTCCGGTCAGCGACCTGAACCGATATGGCTTCCGCACCGCTGCGATGGCTCTCACCGACAATTCGGTGTCTATCGACGATGCTGCGCTGCTCGCCGAGCCTCGTCTTGCTATCGTCATGGGCAACGAGGGCGACGGACTGCCTGCCGCTACTATCGCTGCCGCCGACTATGTGGTGCGCATACCGATGGCGCGCGGCATCGACTCGCTCAATGTTGCCGCAGCTGCTGCAGTGGCTTTCTGGCAGTTGAGATGAGGCTTTTTAACCGAAAATGGCTAACTTTGCAACAAAATAAATACGTAGAAAGATTATGAAACACTTGAAAATAGGATATCTTCAGCAGCACAACGTGGCTGACGTGAAGACAAACATGCAGCGTCTTGCCGACGGCGTGCGCGACCTCGCAAAGCGTGGCGCCGAACTCGTTGTGCTGCAGGAACTGCACAACTCGCTCTACTTCTGTCAGGTGGAGGATGTAGACAACTTCGACCTTGCGGAGCCTATCCCCGGTCCGTCTACCGACTTCTACGGCGCATTGGCACGCGAGTGCAACGTGGTTATCGTCACATCGCTCTTCGAGCGTCGTGCTCCTGGTCTCTATCACAACACGGCTGTCGTCATGGAGCGCGACGGATCTATCGCCGGCAAGTATCGCAAGATGCACATTCCCGACGACCCTGCCTACTACGAGAAGTTCTACTTCACACCTGGTGACCTCGGCTTCCGCCCGATTCAGACCAGCGTGGGCAAGCTCGGCGTGCTCGTATGCTGGGACCAGTGGTACCCCGAGGCAGCGCGACTGATGGCTCTGCAGGGCGCCGAACTGCTCATCTATCCTACAGCGATAGGCTATGCAGCGTCTGACACCGAGGACGAGCAGCAGCGTCAGCGCGAGGCGTGGACAACCGTGCAGCGCGGTCATGCCGTAGCCAACGGACTCCCCGTAGTGTCGGTCAACCGCGTAGGCTTCGAGCCCGACCCGAGCAAGCAGACACCGGGCATCGAGTTCTGGGGTTCGTCAATGGTTGTGGGTCCGCAGGGCGAGATGCTCTATCGCTCGGCTCCCGATGCTGAAGACAGCGTGATCGTGGAGGTAGACCTTGCTCACAGCGAGGACGTGCGCCGCTGGTGGCCCTTCCTGCGCGATCGCCGCATCGACATGTACTGCGAGATAACAAAGCGATTTATCGACTAATAATTCTTGATTGCCGTTTTTATCTTCCATATCTTCCAGCTATGGGCTTCGTGCAATCGTAATATGTTGAAGACCAAACATAAACGGATATAAAGATGGCTGGAAGATAGTCCGCAAAACGGGCGTATCTTCCAGCCATCTTCCATCTTTTTCTCGGCATCTACCAGCCCGAGGCTTTATTTTCCCATTTCTTTAAACTCATTATACACAGCCATACCTTTTACTGTCAGGAGGTATTTCTGACGCGGGTGGCGTGGGGAGTCGGGATATTTCATTGTGACAAGTCCTTCGTTTATGGTAGGAGTAAGAGAGTATTCGATAAAGTTGGGGCGGTTTCTCAATCCTACAGCATCCATCATTTCTTTTATACCTCTTTCTTCAGTACCGATTGCCATAACCAAACGCTTTACATTTTCGCTCAATGAGCTTACGGAATTGTTTGTACTTGTATGGGTACTTGTATGGGTACTTGTATGGGTACTTGTATGGGTGCTTGTATGGGTGTCGCAATCATCCTGGTAGCCAATCAGCATATAGCGGTTTTTCAATTCGTTTTCTTCCTCCAATATCAAATTGCGGAAAAACTTGATTAGAAAAGCCTTGTTCGGCTCTATTCCTTTTAATGGATTGCGATAGTTGGCACGTACTAATGCATTACGGAAATACCACGAATTGTTTGCAAACAAATCATTGTTCACCTTGAATCCGATAGATCGCAGATACTTGATGACGAAAACCGCCGTTGTTCTTGTGTTGCCTTCGCGGAATGGGTGGTTCTGCCAAAGCAACGTGACGAAATCAACGATATGCTCTATGATTTCATCGGTGGTCAGTCCTTTGTAGTTGAACTCTTTCTCTTGCTGTATATCATACCTCAATGCCATCATGATGTCTGCTGCACGTCCATATACAACGGAGTCGTCTTGAAGCACCCATTCTTTCTTGCTTATGTCGTAAGTGCGTACCTCGCCTGCGTGTTTGAACACACCTTCAAACAGGTGTCTGTGGATATTCAGAAATTCCAACGCTGTAAACGAGAACGACTTTTCGCTCAGCAGTTTTGCAATATTGGCTGCAACTCGGTCAGCTTCTTCCTTTTCTTCATCGTCCTTGTCATGTGTGGTCTTGTTGATGTAATAAGATTTCAGCCGCTCCCTAACATCATCAATGGTGATATCGCCTTCAATATGGCGTACTGCAGTCTCTCTTAGATAGTCGGACACCTTCAGTCCGTCCACATCCTGCAGACCGATTGCTGTACGCCATGCAGAAGCCTTTTCTTGTTTATGTGGCTCTGCCATACGTTCGTAGGCTTCGAAGTCGATATATAGTTGCTTGTTATTGCTCATGATTATCTATCTTTATATTGTCCATCTTGCACACAAAAGGTATATAGCGATTGCTACCTTATACAATTCACTCCATCCTCAATCCCTCAAGCAGTTCCTCGTTGAAGTATTTTATCCATGCCTCGTACACATCCTGTGCCGACTGCATGGTGCCGATGAGGAAGCCGGGTGTCTGTTTGAACTCGGCGAGTCCGCGGTAGTAGTAGAGCTTGTGGTCGTTATTGATGACGAAGGGCATGATGTTGTTACGTAGACACTCGCGGAAAAGTAGCAGACGTCCCACACGACCGTTTCCGTCCTGAAACGGATGAATGCTTTCGAAGCGCCAGTGATATTCGGCGAGGGTGCTGATGCTTACGTTCTCCTGCGCGCTGTACCACTTGTTGAGCGCTTGCATCTGTCTGCCAACTTCCGCCGGATTGCACGTGGCATGCCCGCCCACTTCGTTTGCCAGCTTCTTGTAGTCGCCAACGTTGAAGTACGGCTTCTGTGCATCGGCGGTGCCGGTCTTTAGTATGCGGTGGAACTCCTTTGCCAGATTCTCGCTGAGCGGGTCGTTGATGGTGTGCAGGAGGTAGTCGAAGGCAACGAAATGGTTCGTCGTTTCGATGATGTCGTCAACGGGCACGGCTTCCTGGTCCTTGAAACCGATGGTGCGGGTTTCAAAGATATAGCGTGTCTGTTCCTCTGTGAGCTTGCTGCCCTCTATGCGATTCGAGTTGTATGCAAGATGCACCTGGGTTTTGTGATACAGGCCTCCTTTGCGGTGCGACTGTTGTTCGTCAATAAGGAATCGGGTGAGTTTGTTCGTCATTTTTCGTTAGTTGCGACTGGTGTTATACAAAATACAAAGATACAAATTTTTGGCGAAAAAGTGAAGAAGAAAGCGGGGAAATCGTTTCACTCCGCTTATGGTTGTCTGCGTGTGATATAGAGGTAGAACACGCTGACAATCAGTGGCACTACGGCAAGCTCCGTGGCGAGCTGAAAGATGCGCTGATAGTCGGCGATGGTGAGCATGAGGCTGGCTAATGCGCCAACGATGACGAACGGCGTGGCGATGAGCGTGCGCGCTATGGCGTGGCGCAAAGTGCTGTCGGGCATGTTGCGCGTGAAGCGCACCACCACCTTTTTCACCATGCTAAGAGCGAAGCCCAATGCGGCGTGATCCGCAGCCAGCGCTGCGGCTACGATGCTGAGTGGCGCTGCCGTGTTGTAGCTGAGGAAGAGCAGTGCGGCGCCCGGAACGGCGAGCAGCAGGGCTGAGGGCAGCAGCCAACGACGCAGTCCGTGGCGGCGTATGGCGTATATGCCGAGAATGTAGCCGACGGTGATGGCGATGACGGCTGCTGTGCCTTGCGCGTAGGCGAACTCCTGCGGCGACATGCCAAGTCCGTCGTTGTGCGGCTTGGCTATGACGAAGAGTGGGGCGGTGAGAGCGAGCAGCGTTTCGGGCAGCAGGAAGAGTGGCAGAAACATCAGTGTGGCGATGTCGTCCTTGCGCTGCAGCATACGGCGCATAGTCTCTCTGAACTCGCCGCGATGCAGACCCATCGTAGGCTTCGGCTTGGCGTATCCGTGCGGTCCGCCGGGCAGGAAGAGGGTGTGCCAGAGCCACAGAAACAGTTCCACGCCTGCCATCACGTAGAACACAAAGCTCCACGAGTAGCGTATGTTGCGTGTCACTACTTCCATATTGCCGCCCACCATCGCCATTACTCCGCAGCCGAAGAGGAGGGCTATAGTCAAAAATCCGCAGGACTTTTGACTATGGAATGTTGTTGTGTTGTTGTGTTGAGGTGTTGAGATTTGAGGTGTTGAGGTGTTGAGATGTTGAGATGTTGTGCTTGGTTGGTGCACTTGAGACAAGTGCACCCCCTGAGACAAGTGCACCCCCTGGGGCGTGTCGACATAGAAGCGGTGCAGGGCGATGTTGTAGAACAGAGCCGAGCAGACGAAGAACGGCATGAAGCATGCCGTGCCCAGCAGCCAGTAGCTCGTATGGAGCGTGAAGGCTACGGCGGCGAGCGAGAGAGCGGAGATGAACTGTGTGGAGAGAATCCATACCTTTGTGGTGCCCCAGAAGTGGGTGACTATCATCTCGAACAGCGGGCGCAGCAGCACTGGCAGACAAAGCAAGGCGATGGCAAGCGCTGTGTCGGGGGTGTCAAGTCCCATGCGGCGCAGCATCACCATCGTCAGAACAAGCACAGACACAGCCAATCCGTCACCGAACATCAGCGACGGAAACCACAGGCAGCGGGTCTTTGCACCTCTGCGGTGTGTGCGGTAGGTTGTTTTCTTTTGCTTGTCTGTCATTATTTTTTCTTTCCGAACTCGGGGTCAATCTTCAGGAACGCCGTCACGAGGAACGTGATCAGGCAGCACGCCATCACGAAGATGAAGAATATCTTGTAGCCCATGATGTCCTTAACGTAGCCCGACACCATGCCCGGCAGCATCAGTCCGAGGTAGGAGATGCCGGTGCATATAGAATAATGTGAGGTGCGGAACTTGCCCTGACTGTAGTAAAGCATGTAGAGCGTCAATACGGTGAAGCCCAAGCCATAGCCGAACTGCTCCACGAAGAGGCACGACGATACGACCCATAGATTGGAGTCGAGCGTGTAGCTGAGGTATATGTACACCACATCGGGCAGCGTGATGGCGCATACGAGCGGCCACAGCCAGCGCTTCATGCCGTCGCGACTGACGAGCACGCCGCCGAGTATTCCGCCCAAGAGCAGTCCGATGAGTCCCACCGTGCCCTGCGCCAAGCCGTACTCCTCGGGTGTCAGTGCCATTCCGCCTTCGGCTGTCGGGCGCATGAGGAACGTCTTGGTCATCGTGTTCAGCAGAGCTTCAGGGAAGCGGTATAACAGCAGGAAGAGCATCACGAACACCGTCTCCTTTGTGCCGAACTTGCAGAAGAACGTAGCGAGCATTGTTTTCAGTTCGTGTGCCACTTCCTTCACGCTCTTCTCCGAGCTGACATCGTCGGCAGGACGCGGCATCATCTTGCAGTGGTAGAGCCAGATGCCGATGAAGAGCGCCGCGAGCGCGTAGAAGATAAGCGTCCAGGTGTAGACCACTGGCATCTGCAACTGATGTTCAAGGAAGCCGGCGAGCGACACGAGTGCGCCGTTCACGAAGATGACGGCGAGTCGATAGAACGTATTGCGCAGTCCGACGTACTTCGCCTGGTTGTGCTCGTCAAGCTCTATCATGTAGAAGCCGTCGGCAGAGATGTCGTGCGTGGCACTGGCGAACGCCATAGCGAACAGGAAGAACATCGTGCCCTGAAACCAGAACGACGTAGGCAGCGTAAAGGCGATGCCAGCCAGCGCACTGCCCATGAGCAGCTGCATCGTGAGCACCCACCAACGCTTTGTCTTTAGCAGGTCGATGAATGGGCTCCATAGCGGCTTCACCACCCAAGGCAGAGCCAGCCAGCCCGTGTAGAGTCCCACCTCAGCATCGCTCAGTCCCATCTGCATCAGCATGACTACCGACAGGGCTGTAACGACAACGTTTGGCAGGCCTTCTGCGAAATATAGTGTGGGTATCCATGCCCACGGATTAGTCTTTTTCAATTATTAATTATTAATTTTTAATTATTAATTATTGCCTACGGCAATTTTGAATTTTGAGTTATGAAATGTTGTTTTGTTGAGGTGTTGAGATGGTGTGATGGTGAGATGGTGACATTACATTCATCAACATCTCAACACAACAACACCTCAACATCAAATCTCACCATCTCAACACCTCACCACCTCAACATCCTTTCACCATTACTTATATATCTTCTTTATCTCCGCTCCGCGATAGTAGTGCAGCAGGATTTGGTCGTAGTTATAGCCCTTGGCGCCCATTACTGCAGCACCAATCTGGCAGAGTCCCACGCCGTGACCCCATCCTGCACCCGTGAGTCGGAATGTCTGTGGCACGCCGTCCTTTACGTCCTCCTTGTCAACCACGAACGCGCTGCTGTATAGATGCGTATCGCTGAGCGCGCGGCGTATCTCCAGTTCCTTACCGATAGTGAAGGTGCGCTCCGAGCCCACAATCTTCAAGCGGCAGATGCGTCCGCTGCTGCCACGCTCCACCGGCACGAGGTCGAGAATGTCGCCGAACTCCATCTTCAGACGCTCTGTGATGAGGCTCTTCAGCTCGTCCTGCGTGTATGTGACGTGCCAGCGATAGAAGTCGGTCGTCTCCTGGTCGTAGTCGTTGAGCACCTCTGAGAGTATCTTCTTGTCGTCGGTGTTGCAGAACGACTCCGGCGCTGTACGAATCCAGCGTTCGGCATTCTCCTCTACGGTTAGGTCGGGCAGTTCTGCGGCTGCGGCGTTGCTGCATCCGCAAGAGCTTGCGTCAGCCACGTCGCGTATCGCCGCAAGATACGGTTTCTTCACGTTCTCCCAGCAATACTGGAACTCCTCCGTCGCGCCGCCGCAGCACTTGCTGAAGCGCGCGTCGCATATCTCGTCGTTGCTCATCAGTATCTGTCCGCGTGTGGCGTGTATAGCCTCCGCCACATGCTTGCTCGTAGCCTTCGTGATGCCCTGATAGCGCTGGCAGTGGTCGTCGGCGCATACGTCGAAGATGGTGTGGTCTTCGCGGTCGTACCACTTTATCAGCTCGTCGTCCTTGCGTATGAACGAGAAGAAGCCGCTGCCTCCGGCGCCCGTCTGCTGCTTGTGGCGCTGTTCAATCTGCGCAAGCAGCCAGCTGCGCGAGATGACGGCGTGTGCCTTGAGCAGTTCGAGGCTCGATGTGGCGCTCATCTCACTTGATATCACGCTCTCCAGATACGACTCCACGGGCAGTTCGTTGATGGCGCAGACGCGGTCGGAGTCTACCACGAGGCGCAGCGTGCCCAGGAAGGTCTGCGTCTCCTGACGCTCCCAGTGGAAGTTGACGCCGATTGTGACGTCGTGCAGAGAGAACGAGGCGTCGTTCTGCTGCGGATGGAAAGTAAGCTCGCGATACTGGTTGCCGTTCCACAGGATGCCGCCCTCATGGAACTCAACCCCCGACTGCTACTTCGCCGACGGCGAGCAGAAGCGCCTCGTAAGCCCGGGTTCGCTCGACATGGCGGGCTTCATCGTCACACCGCGTAGCGAAGACTTCAACACGCTCAGCGCTGAGGAAGCCGTAGCTATCTTGAAGGAGTGCGGCATGGATGCCGCGGCTTTCGACGAGACGGTAGAGAAACTGCGCACGCGGTGCATCGGCAGCGCCGAATAGAGCTTGCGGAAGAGCTGTTCGCCCGTGTGCTGGTCGGTGGTGCGTATAGAGAATACGGGCACGGCGAAGCCGCGTACGGCTGTTATCGCGCCACGCTCGTCGTTCTTTATGAGCACTTCGGTGTCGCGGCTCAGTCGGGGCCAGTTGGTCTGCAGCGGCAGCATGCCCGAACATACAGCCTGGAAGTGCATGTGGTCGGGAGCCGACGCGCCACACTTCGGTCCGTTATAGAACACTGTCAGCGTCGGATAAGCGTTGAGCAGTCGGTAAATCTCGCCATAGTTCATGCCGATGCTCTGCGGACGGTGCGTGCGCAGCGGAATGGTGAAGTGTTGCGGCATGATAGGGAAGGGGTTGACGAGCAGCGTGAAGTTCTTGTCCACCTGCTTCTGCATCTGTTCCTCCGGTCGGTTCTGCTCGCAGAGGAAACAGGGGCGCTCGGCGATGGTCTTGCGGTCGATGTTTGCGCCCGTAGACACGATGCGTGCGGGGTTGAACTGCAGCTTGAGCGTAATCTCGCCGCACGACAACTCGCGTGTCTTCACGTTGCGCAGGTCGTGGAAGTGCTGTCTGGCATCCTCCCACACCTCCAGTTGGCGGTTGAAGAAGCGCTGCAGCGAACTGTCGGCTGAGGCGTCTGCGGTGCCTTCGGAGAGTTGCTGGCGCGCCGCAATCTCCAGTGTGCGCAGGCGGTCCTTATACAGGTTGTTGGCGTTCTGGCGCTCTATGCTGAGGGCGGCGTCGCTGTTGCCGTCCCAGCGGCGGCACAGATAAAGCTCGTCGAAGATTCTGCCTATGCGGTACTTGCGACTGAAGGCGAGTCCGAGAGCGTAGTCTTCGCCGTACGAAGTGTTCGGGAACTGAATCTGTCGCAGGATAGGCGTGAAGAAAGCGCGCGGCGCGCCGAGTCCGTTTATGCGCAGCGCATTGTTCGGTCCGTTCTGGTCGGTCCACTCCTTGTGGTCGATAAGTCCCGGCGGGAGCGTCTCGAGCTGGAAGTTGCACATGCGGTAGGAGCCCACAATCATCGCAGCCCCCTGCTTGTGAAACTCGTCGACGATGCGCTGCAGCGTCTGCGGCGACGAGTAGAGGTCGTCGCTGTCGAGCTGCACGGCGAAGCGTCCGCAGCGTGCGTCGTCGACAGCCACGTTCCAGCAACCGCCGATGCCGAGGTCGGTGCGCTCGGGTATGATATGTATGAGACGCTTGTCCTCGGCAGCAGCCGCTTCGAGGATGTCTGAAGTGCCGTCGGTAGAGTGGTTGTCCACCACTATAACGTTGTACTTGAATGTAGTCTTCTGCGCGAGAGCCGATCCGACAGCGTCGGCGATGGTCTTGGCGCGGTTGAAAACAGGTATAATCACCGAAGCCTCGTACGTGAAGTCCTGCTCGCTGTAGTCGGGTTTGGTGTACTTCGATGTGTCTACCGTAGCTCCTATCTTGTCGAGATGTTTTGTAGCTACCTGCTCCATCTCTATCTGCACCTCGCGGTTGCGTGGGTTCACGTAGTCGAACTGTCGCTCGCCGCTCTTGCGCGAGTCGGTCTCCACCTGCGTGTACAGATACTCGTTAAGATGGAAAATCTGTGACTTGCGGCTTATGTACAGGCGCAAGTCGTAGAAGCCCGCCCACTTATAGTCAGCCAGCTGTTGCTTTGCGGCGTACTCATGCAGCAGCGATGAGCGTATGAGCACCAGCTGTCCGAAGTCGAAGTCGTCGCGAATGCTGCCCGTCTGATAGTCGATGGTAGGATGTTTCTCCTGCACGCCGTCCTTCTGTATGTAGCAGTCGGCGTACACCATGCCCGCATTGCTGTCGGTAGCCACGCGCAGCAGTCGGTCGAGCGCATGCAGTCCGAGGCTCACCGGCGTGTGCTTCAGGCTCAGCAGCACGTATTCGGCGTCGGTATGCTCCTCAATGGTGAGCAGCGTCTTTGTCGACGTCAGTCCGTCTATGGTTATCACGGTGCAGTCGCTGATGCTGTCCGAGTCGCCGCACGCGCAGATGTCGCTTGCGTCGCTCACGAGCAGGTTTATATGCTGTGTAGTCTTGCTTTGGCTCAGCGTCTGCAGCGAGTCGGCAATCTCGGCTACATCGTTGCAGGGCAGAAAGCAATCAATTTTTTCTCTCATTGTTGTTTATAGTGTTTCAGGTTAATATGTGCGCTTCCACGCAAAATCTATATGCAAAAGTAATGTTTTTTATCTGAAAAACGGAGTAAAAACGGCTTAATTTATGCGTTTGTAGTCAAATGATTTTGGCGTTCGGATTATTTGCAGTAATTTTATACATTGAAAACAAATCGATTACTCTAAAACAACTGATTTCGCGATGAACAAGAATATTCTCTTAGCGGGCGCAGCACTCTCTGTAGTGCCTACGCTCGTGGCTGCGAAGGCGCCTGGAAAGCGTGTGCAGCCGAAACAACCTAACATTATATTCATATTGTGCGACGACATGGGCTACGGCGACCTTGCCTGCTACGGACAGCCCTATATCAGCACGCCCAACATCGACCGCATGGCTGAGGAGGGCATGCGCTTCACGCAGGCTTACGCCGGTTCGCCGGTGTCTGCGCCCTCGCGCGCTTCGATAATGACGGGTCAGCATTCGGGTCACGGACACGTGCGCGGCAACCGCGAGTACTGGTCTGCTGAGCATACCGTGATGTACGGCAACAACGTAGACTTTGCTGTTGTGGGTCAGGAGCCTTACGATCCGCAGCACAAGATTCTGCCCGAGATGCTGAAGGACCACGGCTACACCACAGGCGTCTTCGGCAAGTGGGCAGGCGGCTACGAAGGCTCGCCCTCTACGCCCGACAAGCGCGGCGTAGACGAGTTCTACGGCTACATCTGCCAGTTTCAGGCGCATCTGTATTATCCCAACTTCCTCAACCGCTACTCGCGCTCTATGGGCGACACGGCGGTAGTGCGCGAGGTGATGGAGCAGAACATTCAGTACCCCATGTTCGGACGCGACTACCATAAGCGCCAGCAGTATTCGGCACGCATCATTCACGACAAAGCGCTCGAGTGGATTGACAAGCAGGACGGTAAGAAGCCGTTCGTGGGCTTCCTCACGTACACCCTTCCTCACGCCGAACTGGCACAGCCCTACGACAGCATCGTGGAGGGCTACGAGAAGAAGTTCTTCGTCGACAAGACGTGGGGCGGACAGGAAGGCTCGCGCTACAACGCCGTGGAGCATACCCACGCCCAGTTTGCCGGAATGATAACGCGTCTCGACCAGTACGTGGGCGAGGTGATGGCGAAGCTGCGCGAGAAGGGCCTCGACAAGAACACGCTCGTCATCTTCACCTCCGACAACGGACCTCATGAGGAGGGTGGCGCCGACCCCGAATTCTTCGGACGCGATGGCAAGCTGCGCGGACTCAAGCGTCAGTGCTACGAGGGCGGCATACGCATTCCGTTCATAGCATGGTGGCCCGGACACGTCAAGGCTGGTGAGGTGAACGACCTGCAGTTCGCCTTCTACGACCTCATGCCTACGTTCTGCGACCTCGCCGGCGTGAAGAACTTCCGTAAGCGCTACACCAACCGCCAGCTCGCGGGCGACGGCTTCGACGGACTCTCCATCGCTCCGATGCTCCTCGGCGACGATGCCAAGCAGCTGAAGCACGACCATCTCTACTGGGAGTTCCACGAGACCGACCAAATCGCTGTGCGCCGTGGCGACTGGAAGCTGATTGTCGTAAAGGGCAAGCCGCGCCTGTACAACCTCGCCACCGACCTGCATGAGGACAACGACGTGAGCGCTGCGCATCCCGACATCGTAGCCGAACTTGTAGACGTTATACGCAAGGAGCATGTAGACAATCCGCTGTTCAAGGTGACGCTACCTTATTAATATACTTCTTGAAATCTTGCTGGTTGTCCGTAATGTACTGATGTTCAGTAATTCACATGACTTATCATGACAACAAGGGAATCGTATGGGTGAAGAATGGTGCCGACAAGCGCAAAGTGTTCGATAATGCTGAACTTGCAGAAATGATGACATCAAGGCAGGAACTTCCATGCCTCGCAATATGTTCCTTTTTAACAAT
>OQVZ01000293.1_pt1 | contig 19013 bp, 13 predicted proteins | sample 1691571 | NCBI WGS metagenome assembly OQVZ01 (sample SAMN03418261, study PRJEB22391) | human gut metagenome | biome: human-gut; feature: organic feature; material: feces | host: Homo sapiens | place: Tanzania | collected 2013-01
GGGAAGAGTTTTACGGTATCTCAAGCACTCCGATGCACGCCGCGCCGTCCAGATCTTCTAATGTAATCTCTGGCATCTCCATCTCCGGGTTCAGCTGATAATCCGGTATCTGTCCGTCAGATTCTTCTGTCTGCTCTCCTTCATCAGAAATATTCTGATTCTTGTCTCTATATTCTTCCAGCAGTTTCTCTCTGCTTTGCTCTGCCCGATAACTGTCCCAGAGATTATATGTAGAAAGAGCAAGGGCTGCCGCGAAAAGCAGCAACCCTGTGATTGTAAATATCTTTCCTATCTGATTCTTTTTCTTCTTGCTCATCTATTCTTCTCTTCTTTTCTATCCCGTAAAACTCTTCCCACCAGCAGACAGATCGCACCTGCAAATAAAAGCACAAGTACCGGCCACCAGAGCTGTCCTGTCTGTGGAAGCTTGTCTGATGTTTTGTTTGTCGTTTTATTTGTTGTTTTATCCGTGGGCTTCTTCGATGGTGGATTCACTTCTCCATCCGACTTTCCAGGCTTCTTTGCTGTATTCGTCAAGACAACTGTATTTCCTTCACGCGTAACAGCAACAGTATACCCATTCGGCACCTCTGCCTCTGACACACTCCAGCGCATCAGCGTAGAAAGATTCTTCCATGTATAGGACCACTGGTTTTCTTTCGTAAGTGTCTGGCGGTCAACGACTGTTGTATTCCCCTCCACATCTGTCTGCAGCAGCTCTACCACGATAGAATCCGGACGTTCTTTCTCCTGATCCTGCTTCCATACTTTCAATACATGAATCTTCGTCTTTTCTTCCTCTTTTGGATTTCCCGGCTCCTCCGGCTTTCCCGGTTTGTCGTTCTTCTCGAACTTCAGAACCGCTGTCACCTGATAAGGATCTGTCCCTTCTGAAGTTTCCTTTGAATCCTCCGGCAATGCGATCAATGCTGTCTGTGGCTCATAGATCTGTGTCTTGCCATCTTCCTGCAGCTCTGTTGTCTGTCCCAACACAAGATAAAGTCCCCGATTAAGATCTGTAAAACATACTGTCCTGTCCGAACCTGATACAAGCACTGCATCTGCTGTGATTCCATCACGTCTGATATAGTCCGCCAGCGCATCCGCTGCACCCTGCCAGCCCTCCTGGCTCTTCTGCTCCAGGGAGACCGGATACTTCTGGAATCGTTCCGTCAATGTAAAACTGCCCGACTCCTCATACTCTGCCACACGATACAGAGACAACTCCATCCCCTCAATCGGGCAGACAAGCGAAATGCTTCCCTTCTGTGTACTCTCTTCTTCCGCTGCCAGAACCGTACTGCCCTTCGAGATTCCGAGCATCCCGGTCAGCGCAATGAGAAATGTCAGCACATATATCATATATTTCCTGTCTCTGTGGCGGATTCTTTTCTTTGAACTTCGCATATTCTTCCTCCCACTGATCAATTTATCTTCCTCTACTTTTTCTGCTTCTTTCTTGAACGCCGGATTGATAGATCCACTACAAGAAAACTAATGATTAAAAGCGGAATCGCAACACATACCGCAACTGTCAAACTGCTTACCTCAGCCGCATCCGATGTCACTCTGGAGTCATCTCCCGAACGATTTTCAATCCGATGGCCACGCACCAGAAGTCTCTGTGTATTGATTCCATATGGTGTACATGTAAGAAGCGTACACAGATCTTTCCCTTCTTCAATCTCAAGCAGACCATAATCTTCCGGTTCGACAATACTGATCTGGTCAACCTCATACGTTAATACCTTATCATAAATGTGCAGAAGAAAAATATCTCCCTTTTCCAATTTATCAAGGTCTGTGAACAGCTTCGCACTCGGCAGTCCTCTGTGTCCGGATAATACACAGTGTGTGCCCTTTCCTCCAACCGGAAGAGAAGAACCCTCAATATGTCCGATACCAACCTGCAGAACAGAATCCTCTACACCGTGATAGATTGGAAGCTTGCAACGAATCTCCGGAATTGTGATATATCCCATCATTCCGGTTCCATTTGCATCCAGAAGACTATCATATAAAGTATCTTCCTCTTCTGTTGGTGTAAAGCGTCCTCCATTCGTAATCAACGTCTGGTTGTACTCCTCTGCCACCGCCAGCGCCTGCTCCTTCTCCTGATCATCCATCTTCTCTATCTGCTTCGAATAATCCGCAACTGCCTGCGTCTGATGCTTCGAATTCCAGAAATTACTAATTGTCGGATACAGCAGTAAGGACAAGCCTGTAAGAAAGATGATTCCCGCAATTATTGTTGAAATATGCTTTCTCATGTTACAATCCTCTCCTTGCTGCTGTATGGGGAATGATAAAACACATTCCCCGTACAGCAAAATTACTTCATTCTTCTCTCACTTACATACCTATAATCGAGCAACAATTATTTCATTCTCTTCTTTGTAATCAGTACAACTCCTGATCCAATTACAAGGATTGCACCGAAAATGTAGAACAGAGTTGTTCCCATTCCACCTGTGGATGGGAGAAGGGAACCGGATTTGTTTTCGACTTCGACTTTCTCAGCTGTTTTATCTCCAATGGTAATTGTTCCGTCCGCCGCAATGACTATCTCTACAGGAGCTGACAGCTTGTTGTATCCATCTGGCTGTTTTGTCTCTGTGAGATAGTATGTGTCAGCATCAAGTCCTTGGATTTTGAATTCACCTGTACTATCAGTTGTTATTTCTGTTGTTGTAGCATTTGGATCTACAAGATAAACATTTTTTTCACCCGTTTTTTGTTTAATTCTAATTGTTTCTGAGCCATCGGACTTTTTACTAAGTTTAAACGTTGCTTTTGCAAGTGGCTTTTTAGTCGACTCCGTTTCTATTGTATATTTAAATACTGGAATTTCATAAGTATAAGTAGTGGTTGTTTTATGTGTTGTAAATTTGTTGTCTCCATAGCCAAGCCACGTTTCGTTTTTATTTTTATCTTCTTTAATTGTAGCCTTATCATTTAATTTTGCAGAATAATAAATGATAATCTGATCTTCATTTGCTAAATTATCACAAAATGTCTGCTTAAATTCAACATGAAAAGTGCATGTATCCCCACTCGAAAAACCTTCTGTTTTCACCTCATAATTTTGAGAATCAACTAGTGTTTCTTCTGCTGCACCTGATCTAATTATTTTCACAGTTACGTCACTATTAAATGTCAACCCATCACTCATCTTATCATGCAGCACATAGCTCTGTGCTCCTGCCTGTGCTGTAATCGTTGTCTTGAAGTTTACTGTCTGACCAATATCTGCTGTGTTATTATTGTCCCAATGATTATCAGAATCTTCCTGTACCTCTTTCTCCACAGAAGGCACACCATTCTTTTCTCTAATTGTTGCATCTGGATTCGTTGTATCAAGACTACAAAGTGCACCTGCACTTGAACCTACCAGATAGTAACCAAGCTTAAGGCCAGTAAATTCTACTGTAGTACCGCCATCTGACACATCTTTCTCATCTGTAGCAGTCATGCTTTCTGTGCCAGCATATGCCAGTGCTTTCTGTGCTAATTTCTCTACTTTAGCTCCAGTTTTCCACTCCACATACCCATTCTCATTGATATCTACATAGTTCTTACCCTCGCCTGTCTCAAAGAATGTTTTCCATTTATCGTTTGCTGGTTTATAAGAATATAAATTATTATCTTTATCATAACTCTCTAAGTCTAACATCTTATAAATCTTATACTTCTGTCCACTAATCGCATTATTGATTGTAATCTTTCCCGTTGTCTCCTCAGCTCCTACCACACTACACATTCCCAATACCATCATAACTGAGAGCATTATGGCGGCAATCTTCTTGATTATTTTCATTTTCTTCCTCCTTGTTTTTGTTACTGCCCCCCCCGGAATTTTCCGGGGTGCAGCACACTCTCTTTTGTTAATTTCTTGTTTTTGTTTCTTTATATTTCATCAGCATAAGCACTACTGCGAAGAGTATTAATATCGCTCCTGCCAATCTGTAAATAAGAACCCCACAACTACCTGTAGAAGGCAGTTCTTTTATGTGGTTTTGGTTAGTTGCAGTCACCGTATCACCACATATAGCAGCATTTACAGAAGTATCTTCACTCTGACTATTAGCATTGGAATACTTGACTGTATACTGCTGTTTGTTTATTGTCGCTTCTTGTGAAACTTTAATTGGTTGGTTGTTATCATCCAACTCAAATACATAATATGTCGTATTTAGAGCTAGATTCTTGAATTTCGCTGTTTTTACCGCAGTATCACCCGGACTATAAGTAATAGAAACTATATCCAGCGGTGAGCCGATTCCTTCCGCATTGTTATAAAGACCAAACCTATAGGTTCCACTTACTGGCTTGCGAGAATTTCCGGCCGCGTCATTGATAAAGGCTTTTTCTACAACAATACCTTTTTGTTCATTATAAATTTCTAAGAAGAAATTCTTGGTATCATATACAACTTTATATTTCGTATCATCTTTCATTTGTTTACAATACTCAATATATGCCGTTGCCGCATCTGGATATTTCCCTTCCACTTGCTTAACGCACATAATATAATGTGGCGTAGCATCTAATTTATAGCCAGGCGCTGTACTTGTTTCTTTCACCTCATAGATTGTATTAAAATCCATTGTGAATTGATTTGTATTAATTACACAAGTACCGTCTGTTATTGTAGCTGTCGTTTTATTGTTTGTACGTTGAATCTGATTATTATTCATTTTACATTCGTAAACTTCAAATTCAACTCCGTTCATTTTATTGCTTGTATTATCTTGATCAGTCTTTTTAATTGTCAAGTTCGGATGTAATGTAGTTCCGCTGCTTCCACCTGCACTTAACTGATATGAAAATTGTTCAATTTTATTAGTTGTTCCGCCATTTGCACTATAAGACTTCCAATGAACAGAATTCTGTAATGCTACTTTTTGATTCGGAGCAATATTCACGGTTACAGAATACGTAATCTCAACAGGTGTTTCATCCGGAATCACAATTTCAATCGTCTTATCTTTTGGGTTATACGACGATTGGATTTCAACTTGCTCTTTGGTTTTTATATTTGTTGCCTTCAAAGATTCACTGTCGAAACTTAAGTATTCACCCAACGTATCAACTAATGTTAGTTTCTCTCCTTCTGCAGTTAATAGCTTTTGGCCTCGTGAATTTGCAACAATTGTATAAGTTACTTTCTGGCTTTCGTTTGATGATGTAGTTGAATAACCATTTTCTTTCGTCAAATTCGTATCTTTTATCTTTGCATCTGCCGTAGCTGTCGCCAAATCTTTGCGACCATCCTCACTTTGAAGAATTACTTTGTTCGTAAATGTCTTTTCCTCACCACCAAGTAAAACATTCGGATCCGTCACTCTACAGACAACCTGAACATCAACAGATCCTTGGTCTTCTATATGATCTGCTTGAAATCTTCCCAATTGAATCAGTGCCTGCTTCTTATCATTACTTACATAATAGATTGTATGTTGTGGTTGCTTATCATCATTCGTCGTGTCATTCTCTACTTTTTTCCACTCACTTCCAAGATCTGCAATCGCTGATGATTCAACACTGGTAGCATTTGCACCTTTCCATTTTATGCGGATATATGCAAGTTCCATCCCCTCTGGAATTTCTTCCAGAACACGATAATTACTATTCAGTTCACCGCCATGATTCACTTTGAATGCCCATGCTGCATATATTCCACTGCCGGTATCCTTCAATAAATCACTGCAAATTTTACCAGAATCCCCTTTATCTGCTCCATCTATTGATTGATACGTCGTCACTTTTGCTCCATCATAAGTGAATACCTGACCTAACTCTTTTAAAATCTCTCCACCATGATACAGCTTCTGATCAGCAGATCCTATTTTTGTTTGAGTTTCTCCCGGCTCTGTTTTATATATCTCATTTCTATAAGTATACGGTTTACGATATTGATCTGGTAGGCTCTGCGGCTCTGTTCTGACAATGATATAAAGTGTTTGACCATCTCCAAGTGCAATATCTTCTTTTGCCTTGAAAATCAAATTATTATAATTGTCGCCTGTGAAACCAGTTTTATCCTGTTCATATTTTAGTGTAAATAAAGAATCTATATTCTGCTTACTAGACTCTGCATTCTGAGCAAATTCTTCAAAGCTGCTATATTCTTTTATCTCACCTAAATTTCCTTTGTAGATACCAGCAATCGATCCTTCTTTCTCATGTATAAAAGAATCTGTCAATCCATTATCCCATGAAATTGCATCTTTTATTTCAGTATCTTTTTTTATTGCAGAACCATTTACTTCAATAATCCAATAAAGCTTACCATTCTTCCACGTTGTTGCATTTTCTTCCGGTTCTTCATAATACCAGGCTTTTTTTGCAGCATTCAAATGATAATTTCCTTGCAATTTAACTTCTACAGAAGAATTCACATTGTCGAATGTAAATTTCTTATCTGATCCATATTTTTTTACTTCATCCGTTAATTTGAATGTATTAGTAACCTTTGTCTCACCAATTGTACTTAAATCTACAGGTTTTGCATAATACTCAAATTGATATGAATAGTTGTTATTTTCCCATCCTAATTGAGACAGTTTTAAGCTGAATGATGTTTGGTCATCAATTTTAACCCACTTTGTTCCAGCTACATTATTTGAACTATCATATGCTGTTATCTTCACATATCCAACATATTTCATAACATCTTTATTTAAACTGTCAGTTAAAGTAGCTCCGGTTACATCAAACTGTCCCTGAGTCTGATTGACTTTAACTATATACTGATAGCAGCCTTCTGGAACTGTAAATTCAGTTTCTGTGGAGTCTTTTTCTATTGTTCCTGAAGAATTATAGACATATATGTCCGAAGTACCATCTTGGTCCTTCATTGAAATCGTTTCGGATTGATTCGTGACCTTAGGCTGTGTCTTCTGAACCCATGAATATTCATTTAGCTCAAGTTGCTGCCAAACTCTGTTTATCTCTTGTCCACCTTTTCCATTATCAACATATGCTAAATAACGATTCTTAATAGCCACCTTGTCAGACTGCATTGCTGCATACACTTCCGGTTTAACCGTTATCTTGTATGTTACATAATAAGAATCCCCCGGATAGATTGTGATCGGTTTTCCATTCAGTTTGCTTACTTTGAATCGTGTAGGATTGCTATTTGTATCCGTCCAATTCTCCTGATAATTATCCTCACCACTTGCCCATGATGTTGTTATTTGGCTACCGCTATAAACTGTATAATCTGCTTCATCCGCTTTTTTTACATGAAGTTGTACAGAAGTACGATCATAAGAAATATATGGGCGCATCTTCGGATCTGTATTAAAATTATCTGGATAATCTAAATAATCCCTAAATTCAAATTTTTGTATAGGATAATTACTATTCGAATTCACATCAAACTTTATTTTATATGCTATCTCATAACTTCCGTCAGCATTTTTCTTGTAGTCCTTGCCATCTTCTTGTTTGATTATTGCTTTCGGAATCATGTCATAACCAATACGCACGTTAAATGTAGACTGTTTTTCGTCTTTTAAATATGTTGTTGATTTTTTATCTTTTCTTGTATATGCTTTCGCTTCATTAATAAGCTCTTTATTTTCGAATGTAGCATTTTCTTTTAACTTTACATAATAAGTTAATGTACGACTCTCTCCTTTTTCCATTTTAGCAATATTCCAGACAAAACTGCCTGGTTCACTAATAGCAGTAAAATCTGTAATTGGATCCGGAATCGCTTGCTCTGTCAATGCATTCGTCAAATAAATCTTTCCGGCTACCGGACTGGAATTACCAGTAATTGTTTCATATGGATTTAAATCATTCACAGTAGTGGTAAGTTGTGTTTCATCTTTATCAATACCAACATATGTTACTAAATCTTTATTCTGTGTAAATTGATCCACTACATAGACATTCTTACATCCATCTTCACCTGCTGTGACTGTGATTGTATATTTGATATATTCACTATTTTTATCGTCTTTACTGCACTGCTTTTCTACTGTAACATTTCCGTAACGTTCATAGTAATCAGGATCTAACTTTACTGTAATGTCACCTTTTGGTGTCTGAACTGTTGTTTGATTAGTTTCTGGACTTACTGAACTCAATTTAAGTTGAGCAGACACAAAAAAGTCTCCATTTATAGTCTGATTATTACTCAAAGTGCTTAAATAATCCTCGGTATATGTAACAACTACCGTTCCGTTTGTATCAACATTAATAGCTCCAATCACTTTACCTGCGTCATTTGTCATATCACTTTGGGTTGGATTTTTAATACGAAACACATCTGGCAGTTGATATGTAAATGATCTACCTGAATTCTGCAAATCTGTTACTAGAATTCCTTCAAAACCAACTTTAATCATCATGCTCGAATCATCTGGCCGAATAGCAGTTTCTCCATCTGGAACTTCTTTTTCAATACCATTCTCTTTGTATGTCAATTTAACATACTTAATATTATCCTTATGCTCATTCAGCACATACTCCCCAGTCACCCCAGCTGTCTCATCCGCTGTGATTCCTGCTGTATCTCCATTTTCTCCATTCTGAGCTACATTTCTGTCATCCGATGTCTGAACCTGATCCTGACTTTGACTCTGGTCTTGATTCTGATTTTGATTCTGTTCCTGACTTTGTCCCGAATTCTGCTCTTGTCCTTCTGTCTGGTTCTGCTCCGGTGTCTGCTGTGAATCTTCCCCTGATTGATCTTCCGATGTCTTATCGTCTGCATAACACGATTCGGTATGTGTGTGTTCTGTTTTTCCGCAAGTCAACTGTCCGTCACTCGAATAGCATTCTTCTGTATGGCTATGCTCTTCCTGACCACAGACTGTCTTTCTCTCCAGCGTGATCGCCGGGAGAATCAGCGCATAGACCGTACAGAAAACAACTACACAGGACAGACACAGAATCATCTTTCTCCACCGTTTCAACCGGGTTTTGTCTTTTAATAATCTTCTGATATAATCCGTTCCTTTATTCTGCACAAATCCACCTTCTTTTTTCTGGTGTGTATCTGCTGCCTTCCTGTGTCAGTCTTCCCTTCGATACCTTATAAACTAAACTAATTATTATTTCACTGTATGTTTCCTGTTTTATTCAACGGCCAGATCCGGAATATGATCTGTCCTTCTATCTGGTCTTTTGAAATATCACCGATTGCGGTGCTTCTTGAATCGACCGATGTGTCTCTGTTATCTCCCATCAGAAACCAATGTGCTTCTGATACCTGATGTGGGAGATCAATGTCGCAATTTCCAAGTGCTTTTTCTGTCAGATACGGTTCATCCAGTGTCTGTCCATCAACCGTCACATTTCCGTCCATATCAATATCAACCCACTGTCCCGGACCTGCGATCACGCGCTTGATCAGGAGCTTGTTCCCTTGCCAGAATGCAACGACTTCTCCTGTCTTCAGCTGATTGGTCTTCACCGATACTACGATCTGCCCGGCTTCCAATGTCGGTGACATGGAAGAACCGTAAATCTGCAGAACCGGCATCCACAGGGTTGCCACCAGAACAGAGATTGCCGCAACTACAAGCAGCACTGCGATCGTACCGCGGAGTGTTCTTTGATACACCGCCCGATGTCTCAGCCTCTTCTGTTCGTTCTCAACTTCTTCTATTGTAGGGATATTAACTGAACGTTCTTTCTTCTTCACTACTCTAATCTCGCATATTCTTCTTGGCCTGCTTTGTCAGGCGTGCCAATTCTTTTTCCTTTGCTTTTATTGATTTAAGATAAGTATCAGCAGCTTCCTGTGCCGCCTGAAATACGCCACTTAGCTCCACTGCCGCATCAGCGATCGATCCCGCCTTCTCCATCGTGATCTCTCTGGCCTGAAGCTTTGCTTCTGCCTCATCCAGCCTGGTCTGAAGCTCTATCTCCCGCTTCTTCATCTCATAGATCAGATCGATCAATTCGCTTCTTCTTAGATGCTTCAAATCGTTCTTCATACATCATCGACTCCTTTGTCTTGATTTCCTGTTTCTTCTTGTGAAACGGTTCGTTCAAATCTAAGACTTTAGTCTTCTTTTTTATGCCAAGCAGATTATATTATACAGATATTCTCTTGTCAATTATTTTTATTAATTTTTGCCTATTTTTTTTGAGTTTTTTTATCATTTTTTGTGCTTTAGACACATTATTATCATTTGTCCAAAAAATCTTTTATGTATTTTGTATTATTTTTTCCTTTTTACACGCCTTATCCTATATCCCTATTCAGTCATCAGCACTGCTATTCCGAATTATATTTATAACTTTTCTACTTTTCAAAAGCGAAACATTTCGTTTTTTTAAAAAAGAAAGACCACTGGGGATGGTTTCAAAACTCTATTCCATCCTCAGCGGTCAATCATTTATAAAATTAATGTAACTGTTAAAATTCAGCGATCACTGTCTCGCCCTGTACTGCATCCATTCCTGTGTGTAGCTTCATATCCGGATAATCGTCTCCGTTTGTAACTACGAGAATACATGTTTTCTCATATCCGTGTTCTTTAATCTTCTCCGGATCAAATGAGAGCAGCTTGTCTCCTGCGCTTACCTTATCTCCTTCTTTCACGAAGTACTCGAATCCGTCACCTTCCATGTTCACTGTGTCGATTCCTTCGTGGATCAGAATCTCTACTCCGTTCGCAAGTGTAAGTCCGACTGCGTGTCTGGAGCCTTCCATCAGCACAGATACTGTTGCGTCACATGGAGCCACGATCACATTCTCTTCCGGCTCGATTGCAAGTCCGTCACCTAATGCTTTTGATGAGAACACCTCGTCTTTTACTTCCTCGATTGGTACTACTTTTCCTGACAGATAAGCCTTTATAACGAATGGCTTATTTTCTTCTGCAGGAGCCTGTTTTTTCTTAAAAAATGAAAACATACCTACTTCTCGCCTCTTTCTTTTAAACATTGTCCATTGGTTTCAATTACGTTCTTATACCAGTCAAATGATTTCTTCTTTGTACGTCTCAGCGTGCCTTTTCCATTGTCATCTTTGTCAACATAGATAAAGCCATAACGCTTTTTCATTTCACCGGTTGAAGCACTAACTAAATCAATGCATCCCCATGAAGTATAACCCATAATTTCCACACCGTCAATCTCTACGGCGTCCATCATAGCCAAAATATGTGCTTTCAAATATTCTATACGGTAATCATCTTCCACATAGCCGTTCTCATCCGGCTGGTCTACCGCTCCGAGTCCATTTTCTACGATGAAGAGTGGTTTCTGATATCTGTCATATAAAGTATTCATTGTAATACGCAGTCCCAATGGATCGATCTGCCATCCCCATTCGCTTGCTTTCAGGTATGGATTTTTAACCGTTGCGAATACATTTCCGTCTGTTGTATCAACGCTCGCATCCGCGCTTGCGCATCTGGAAGAGTAGTAGGAAAATGAAATAAAGTCAACTGTATTTTCTTTCAGGATTTTTTTATCTTCTTCTGTAATATCAAGCTGGATTCCTTCTCTTTCGAAAAATTTCTTTGCATAAGCCGGATATTCACCTCTTGCCTGTACATCGATGAAAAAGTAGTTTTCGCGGTCTTTTCCCATCGCTTTCCACACATCTTCCGGTGCACAGGAGTATGGATATGTCTGTCCTGCTGCCAGCATGCATCCGACTTTGTTCTCCGGATCGATTTCATGAGCGATCCTTGTTGCCTCAGCGGAAGCTACCAACTCATGATGTGCCGCAAGATATTTCGCCTGTGTCTCATTTTCTCCTTCTTTAAAGACAAGTCCTGCCCCCATAAATGGAAGATGAAGGATCATGTTGATCTCGTTAAATGTCAGCCAGTATTTTACAATTCCTTTGTAGCGTGTAAAAAGTACGGTTACGAGTTTCTTATAGAACTCAATCAGTTTTCGGTTCTTCCAGCCTCCGTACTCTTTGGTCAGATGAACCGGGCAATCAAAGTGTGTGATCGTAACAAGCGGCTCAATTCCGTATTTGTGGCATTCTTTAAATACATTTTCATAAAATTGAAGTCCTGCTTCGTTTGGTTCTGCGTCATCACCGTTTGGAAAGATTCTCGACCAAGCAATCGACAGACGGAAGGTCTTGAATCCCATTTCACCAAGAAGTGCGATATCTTCTTTATAATGATGATAGAAGTCGATTCCTTCCATTGCCGGATAAACATGTTCTGCATCCGGTTCCAATGTTCCGCCGTGTCCAAGCATTACCTTGAAGCGATCTTTTCCTGCCGGACAGAGATCGACATTGGCCAGTCCTCTTCCATCTACGTTATATGCACCTTCGCACTGATTTGCTGCTGTTGCGCCACCCCACAAAAAATTTTCCGGTAAACTCATCTTACTGCCTCCTGCTGAATTTCTATGATTTTCAAATTTATTCTTCTATATAAAGATGCACCATTCCTTCTACACCAAACGGTTCGATTGGCAGGTAGTGGCTGATCGCATCTCTCATCTGTGTGCCAAGTGTATTCGTTACTTCGACCGCCAGCTGATTCTCGCCTTCTCTGAGAAGTCCTGTCAGATCGAATTGATATGGCCTGCAGATACGAACTCCTGCGGAATGTCCATTTGCAAACACTTCTGCTGTCTCATAAGCATTTCCAAGATCCAACTGAACACTTCTTTCTGTATCCGTATTTTTCAGTTGAATTGTTCCTTCATAGCGCACGGTTCCGGATTTATTTTCAAATCCTGTGATGCTGCTGATCAGATCCAGCTTTTCTGTCGGAATGGTTTCTTTGAATTCCGGATAGGAACAGCTGTCTGCAAATGTTATTTTCCATTTGTCTGGAAGCAGATCTGTTCTGTCTTTCATTCTATCTGCCATTCTTTCTCCCACTCTGTCTGCTGTACCGAATGCCTTTTCACCAGTTCTATGACCGGATTCTCTGATGACATCCGCCTCTAACTCTTCTGCAATTTCTTTCATACCGCTTTCTTCTCCCTGGAGAAATACGGCTGATTCGTATGGCTGCAGAATGAGCTGTGATTTCTGTGATACCTCTGTCAACGTATTGGCAAATGCATCATAGCGATAGACCTTTTTCTTGTCTGGAAGTATCATTTTTGTATTCACTGCATTTCCAATGTTTTCGTTGAACAGCATAAGATGATGCACATTATTTTTCAGATATTCTCCTGCAACAAGTTCCGGATATTCTGCATCAAATTTTGCCACCTGATACTGTCCCAGTTCTTTCTGCACATCAAAGTCGCGGATTTCTTTTTCAAGATAGATCACACGGACTCCTGCCTGCTCTAATTTTCCAAGAAGTTCTTTGCCCTGCTGCGGCAGGAAGGTGCTGTAAGGAACAACCATCACTTCAAAGTTCTGTCCGTTAATGACATATTGTTTCTCTTTCATCTCCGCTCCTGCAAGATAATCCAGTGAAATGATATCGAAACTGATCTGATGCTCTGTCAGTGCTCTTGCCGGTTTCTCGATCGGCATATAGTCTCCGCCCCATTCCTGCTCGGCCGGATAGAGTACTCCGACTTTCGCCGGATGTGTTCCGTTCTGGAACAATGTCATCAGACGGTTCACATAATTGCTAAAGGTTGAGAAATACCGAAACTGCGGATTCATTCCATGCGCATAGAAATGCGGCGGGCAATCAAAATCCGGAAATTTCTTCGGGTCAAATGCATGTGGAACGATATGATTGATTCCACGGACGATCAGGTGATCTGCGATCCATTTCATCATCTTCAACCCTTCATTCCATCCATATGCTCCGAAGGCTTCGCACATGGAGTTTCCCTTCTTGAGCGGATCTAAATGTGCCGCGGATGAAGCCAGTTTCGCAAGTGCATAGTGATAGAATTCTCCATTACTTCCACCGGTATTGAATGCGTCATGATGATAATTCATTCCCGGAACGATCTGTCCTCCGATCACATCAATCCCAGCGTAATCCATAGTCTCCTGTCCGCGGAAATAATGTCCTGTTCCGTAACCGAGCCTTGCATGTGCACCATTATCTTCAATCGTATGCCCAAGATACATCACACCATGTGCATGACACCAGTCTGAAAGAACATTTGTAAAATTATCGCGATACAGCTTTGTGATCAAGTCCATGTACTGATAGCGGATCTCTGCTTCGGCACCATTTGCATTTACCCATAAGAGCGGCAGATATTTTGCATCAAATCCAAGCTCTTTTTCAAGCCCTGCTCTCCACGGAAGAACCATGTCAGATCCGATACGTGCTTCTGTCCCTTTCATATTTCCAAATCTCGGTTCGTCTGAGAAGAAACCTTCGATCAACGTTCCGAACATTTCTTTGTAATGTGTATAATGTGGTTCATAGACCTCATCAATGAGAATCTGTGTTGCTTCTTTCACAAGCGGATTGAGGTAATCTTTCGTCGCCTCTTCACCGCCCTTTCTTGTCAGATAGAGAACGAAAATGCTCCATGCGCCGTATTCGACATCCAGTGTCAGAAGGCGTTTTTCCATATCCATACATTCTGTGATATCTCTCAAAGTCTCTGCATGGATCGGATCTCCCGGCTCCGTATAACGGCTGCTTCTTTTTGCCATGAAGACTTTCAGGATCTCCTGTTCCGGATCCGGTTTGTCCCACGGTCTTCCTTTCAGAAGTTTCAGGTCGATACGCATCTGACGCATCGGTCCCTGCACATCATATCGACGCATATCCAGATATTTTTTCAGATACTGCGGATAGCATTCTTTCACTTTTCCATTTGCGTATCCTGTTGGGAAGTGGGAGTCGTCGAGGATCCAGACCTTCATCTCATTTTCTTTTGCTTTCGCAAGAATCAGATCCAGATCACTCCACCACTGATCTCCAACGAAGTCCGGATGTGGGCGTGCCTCAATGCATACCCCTTTCATCCCACTTTCTGCTATCTTGTCCATATATTCGCTCAATACCGCGTGGTCTTCCCCATGCTGCCAAAAAAATGGATATAATCCGTTCTTCATTTTCTGTCTCCCTTGTATCATTACTAGCTTTTAGTTTTTCTTCTCTTCTTTTCCCTGTACAATGTATGCAAGTACCGCTGACACTACAAATGCCAATGCTGCACAACCAATAAATCCATAAAAACTGATATCCAGTCCTGCCGGATTGATCATTCCAGGAATACGGAAAAATCCGTCTCCTGCAAGTGAATATAATTTTGCTCCGAGTCCTCCGAGGATTGCACCGGAGATTCCTCCGCCTACCCATGCGCAGGCAAATAATTTCATATTCGGCACAGCAATGGAATAGATTGCCGGCTCTGTAACTCCGCAAAGTGCAGATGCCAAACTACCAAATCCAGCACTGCGTTTATCCGGATCTTTTGTTCTAAGTGAATATCCAAGTGCTACTCCGGCAAGTGCCCATATCCTAAAGTTCCATAATTAATCATTGCCAGTGGAACAAGTCCCCAATGTAAACCAAGGAGAACAACCAACTGCCAGAAGGCTCCAAAGAGCAGACCTCCAAGGATTGGGCTAAAGTTAAAGATGCCACAAACTATTGCAGAAAGTCCATTAGAAACATACTGCATAACCGGTCCGATCACCAGATAGGAAAGCGGTACTGTTATTGCAAGTACAATCGTAGGAACAATCATTAACTGAATCATCTGCGGAATCACTTTTTTTGCCAGCTTTTCTACCTTGCTTGCAAAGAAAGATGCCAGGATGATCGGGAATAATGTGTTCGCATAAGTTGTTGTAGATACCGGAATGTGAAGGAATGTAATTCCACCTTCCGCTGCAATAGCCGCTACCAGATCCGGATATACGAGTGCCGCACCGATTGCAGCTGTCGTATATGGATTACAATCGAATATCTTTCCACAGGAAAATCCTACGATGATCGGCATAAAGTACATGATCGCATCTGACGCTGCATAAAGTACAAGGTATGTTCCGTCTGTCTTTGTAAGCACACCTGCTGTTGTAAGAATAACAAGGATTCCTTTCAGGATTCCTCCTGCGATCATTGGCCCGATCATTGGCATGATACATCCTGAGATTACTTTGAAGAAACGGTTCCAGAGACTGTCTTTTTTCATCACCTGATAATCTTCTTTATTTACCGTCTTGCCATTCTCTGTGATCCCTGCTTCTTTTTTTGCGAATTTAACTACTTCACTTACATGAGTGCCAATAATCACCTGATACTGGCCTCCCTGATTCATAACACCTTTGACACCTTTGATCTTGCTGACCTCATCCTTATTCGGAATTGTATCATCTTTCAAAACAAAACGTAAACGTGTCATACAGTTTGTGACATTAATGATATTATCTTTCCCACCAACAGCAGCTACTACTTCTTTCGCCAGCTGTCCATAATCTTCCTTTGCCATGATGTTAGTTCCTCCCATTCATCATTCACATTTAATCTAATAGTTTCCCGAAATGCATTTCTCTATGCTCTCTATTATATTCACATGTGCGTCAGAAAAAAATATCAGTTTCCTCACTTTTCATTGACCATTTCCACACAATCTGATACACTTCATGCAAAGGAGGTGTCTGTCTTATGAATCTGAAAGCGTTACATCATTATCTTACCACATTATCCCCCAGTGAAGAAAAATATCGCAATGGGTATGTCTATAACGGCTGGAAAAACATGCCCAAAAAGCTACATAACGGAGTAGAGTACTCTGTATTGGACTTAGATATTGCTTATTCCTCACTTGACAACAAGCCAGCCGATCACTCTCCCGGACTTAATGCAGAACTCTCTGAGATATCAATCAAGAAGAATTCCCGTTTCAACGCAGTTCCGGAACATATCCATACCAACATTGAAATCAACTATGTTTATTCCGGTAGCTGTCCACAGGTTATTGACGGACACCCGATCACGCTGCAAAAGGACCAGGTTCTCCTGATCGACACAAACTGTCCACACTCGATTGCTCCGCTTGGAGAGAATGATATCATGATCAGTATCATTCCAAAAACCGATTTCCTGCGTGAGCATATGTTTAATCAGTTCTCGAATGACAGTATGCTCTCCCGCTTTTTCATCAATGCGATCAATGAGAAGACTGACCATGATCACTATTTACTTTTCCACTCAGAAAACGACCGCAGAATCCCAATGTTCTTTAATGAGCTCTTCTGCGAGTGCTTCGATCCGTCCATTAACTCTACGGATATCATCATGCACCTTTTCTACACGATCATGGCTGAATTGATCAATGTCTATGAAGATGATCTGACGAAGGGAGACTCCTACTCACATAACAGTATCGTGATTCCTATGCTGCGTTATATTGAACGGAATTTCAGGAGATGTACACAAGAATCCGTCGCTGACTTTTTCCATATCAGCCCGAACTATGTCACTCGGCTTCTTAAGAAATATACCGGTATGACTTATATTCAGTTGATCCAGGCACAGAAGCTGCAGACCGCCGCCAACCTGCTGAAACAGACAACGCTTCCGGTGACGGAAGTTGCCCAGCGTGCCGGATATGAGAATGTAACCTTCTTCTATAAGAAATTTCAGGAGAAGTACCACTGTCAGCCGGGGGAGTATCGGGGGTAAGCAAAAAAGAAGAGGCAATATTCCTGGGTTCCTTGACAAACTCAACGCGAATATTGGCTCTTCTTTGTTATTGTTCATAACTCAATTTTTTTGTTTATAAAATGTGGATAACTTTTTACAATCCCGCCAGATCCACCTCATAGATACATTTTTCCGAGGTTATTCAATGTGTTTCGTTACATTTTTCCGTGTTTTTCATCGGTTCCTGTAACATTTTTCCAAGGTTTTTCACTGTATTTTGTAACATTATTCTCGCGTTCCGATCAGAATCTTCTTTCCTTCAAATGCAAAACCATAATGTCTGATCTCTTCTTTTTTGAATCCACGTGCAAAAAGCTGTGCATCATAGTTCATTTCCTCAATCTGATTCAGCGCATGCTCCACTGTCTCTTCTAACGTTTTTTCTTTCCTTGAATTTCGGACTTTAAACTCCATGATGATTGCAGGATATTGTTTATCTCCCTGCTTCCTTGGAATCATCATTACATCATATCTGCCAAATCCGCTCTCTCGATTCGAACAGATTTCATATTGATCTGCCTGATCCGCAATCAACCCTAATACAAAGCCATGATAAAATCGTTCCGGCTCACTTGCCCTTTCTTCATTTCCTGATGTGTCAAAGTAACTAAATGTTGCCATGGAAACCTGATTCATATAATAATTCATCGCATCCAGATCACCGGCAAGAAGTGCCTTCATGAATTGATTGTAATTCGATCTGCTCTGATGAAACCATCCTTTAAATAAATTCGAGAACGTTGCAGTTGTTTCCAGATTGGTAATCATCAGATGATACCATGGTTCTCTTAGAACTCCTCGATATTCTACATCTGTCGCCTTCAGATATCCGCTTGCCAGCATCAGGCTCCAGATGGCATTCTCATCCTGATCCAGCTGTTCAAACACAATCTGTTCGTCAAAATTTACTACGATTTCTTTTCCTTGCAGAAGTTCTTCCATCCGTTCTTTGATTTCCGATGAGGATTGTCTGATCAGTCGATTGATCAAACCATTCGAACTTGTATCCGCCCAATACGGACGCAATTGTTTTTTGTCCAAATAGTTTGTGATAGACCATGGATTATAAATATCTTTCTGATTTCCAAATATAAATCCGTCATACCAGGATTTCACAAGCTGTTTTTCTTCTGACATTCCCATTATTTCCAATGCATGGAATACTTCTTCTTCCGTAAATCCAAAGCTGGACTCATACTCTGCTGATGTTGTTGTAACAACATTTAAGTTATTCAGATCAGAAAATACCGATTCCTTCGACACTCTCGTGATGCCAGTCATCATTGCTCTCTCGAGATATGGATTGGTTTTAAATGTTGCATTGAAAAAGTTTCTTATAAAAGAAATGAATTCTTCCCAATATTCATAGAGATATGCTTCCTGCATCGGTGTATCGTATTCATCCAGAAGAATCAGAACTTTCTTTTTATAATATCTGGATAAAAAATCAGCCATTTTATGAAGTGCCAT
>OQVZ01000294.1_pt1 | contig 18974 bp, 19 predicted proteins | sample 1691571 | NCBI WGS metagenome assembly OQVZ01 (sample SAMN03418261, study PRJEB22391) | human gut metagenome | biome: human-gut; feature: organic feature; material: feces | host: Homo sapiens | place: Tanzania | collected 2013-01
AATTCTGTGTTCACAATTCTTCCTTGTTTATATACAGAATGTACTTCGACACTCTCCAAAGAATCAAGGATCACGATGTCCGCATCTTTTCCCTCTTCTAATACTCCGATATCCTTTAAGCCGTATGCCTTTGCAGCATTATATGTTGCCATCTTTACTGCTGATATTGGCTTCATTCCAAGTTGGATACTCTTCTTTATATTGTAACTAATATGGCCTTCATTTTCAATAGTATCAAGGTGTTTATCATCAGTACAAAACATAAATTTCTCAATATATTCTGGTTCTTTGACAAGTCCTGGAATTATATTTTCAACATTTCTTGCAGCACTGCCTTCCCGGACAAGTATTTTCATCCCTGCCAGACACTTTTCTTTTGCTTCCTCAAATTAAGTAATGAGAACAAACACAACTTCTTACCTTTGATCTTAACTGGTACAAAATCAGCTAAAAGCTACTTTGATGAATTACAGGACTTCTTAATTAAATGCTTTGGTAAAGAGATCACTCGTTACTATGATCTTATAATCGATGATCCAATTGCTGTAGCTCAAAAGGTAAAGCAATACAATGACTCTGTACTTGATCATAGAACCATTACTCATGATTCTTATTGCTTTAACTGGACTTTACATATTCCTCTTGAATTGCAGATTGCATCTCCAATTACTCATGAATTCATGGCAAATCTTGATTTAAGACGTGATCAGGAACCATGGAAGTTAGCATGCAACTTACGTTCTGCTTTCTCTGGAATTGTAACTGGTAATGTTAAAGAGAATGGCATCAAGCTAGTAGCTCAAAAAGGTCCATTTAAATTACATGGTGATAAAGACATCATCAAATCCTTGGATGGTCTATTAAGAAGCTATATTGATCAAGGTCGTGTGCTTTTATCTCAGAAAGAATATGTACCTTGCTATGAGTTAGTTGAAGAGTAATACAATTTCAATGCTCCTGAATGTGAATTCTGTAATCAATTCAGGAGCAAAAGTGTTGTTTTAAATTTTAAATACTGATATATAATATATGTATATTAACTTTTAAATTTAAAAAACAAAGGTTGATGACATTGAAATGTAGCAAATTTTCGAATCTTACCTAAAAGAGTTGTACGGAAATAACGCTAAATTCAGAGAAGATCAGCTAAAAGCAATCATTTCCACGGTGACTAATCATGCCACATTAGTTGTAGAAAGAACAGTATGGGGAAACAGCCTCATTTACTTTTTAGCTACTAAATATTTAAGAGACAAAGGATCTGCGCATACACTAATAGTAAGCCATTAAGATCACTTATGCGAAATCAAAAAAAGCAGATGCATCATTCTGAAATGCAAATTTAAAAATTTAACATGAGTTTTCAGAATATGAGATGATTCCATACAAAAGATTAGAAACAAGGACGTGCATATAATAGATGATATGGTTGATTCTCGATGGACTTTTACCATATGTGGAGGGTTACTTCTAAAAAGAGGGTTGGTAAAATCAGTGACTCCATTGGCAATAGCAGATACTTCAAATCAAAATGAATAATATTAAATCTCTTTCAGAAAATGATTTTGCAACATTATTGCTATGTTCAGATAAGGCTTGTGACAAAAAACTAAAGCCATATTCAGATTCTACTTATTCAAAATTTGCACTGGCTCTTTTTAAATCTGGATATCAACCATCAGATTTATTTACAATGAAACCTTCTAAGATCTTAGAAATTACACAGGCTCAAAATCTCTTTTTACAAGAGTTAAAAATTTGGATTTCTCTGACAGGCTTCCTCTACTGATAAAGAGACATACACAGTTGACTCTTGAGTTAAGTGAACTTGAAAAAAGAGGAATAAGAGTTGTTACTAGAGCCGATAAAAGTATTTATCCTCAAAAGCTACGCCTAAAATTTAAAGACACCAGAATAGCTATACCTTCTGTTATCTATTACGTAGGCGAGCTATCTCTAATAAATCTCATTAGTGCAGTCGCTGTAGTTGGCTCTAGAGAGCTTACCTCTGATAGTGGCGCTCAAAAATTCGCTGAAAACTTTGTTGAAAAAGCAGTACAAGCTGGTTTTGCTATTTCATCAGGAGGTGAAAAAGGAATAGATCTCATTACGGAAACAATTTCACGTTCTAGTGGTGGAGTAAGTTTCATTACAGTTCCTGACTGTCTTTCAAAAAGGATTCTTGCTCCAGAAGTTAGAAAATCTCTATTAGATGAATGTTCTGTGTACTTATCACTTACACATCAAAATTCAAGATTTTCTGGTTACAATGCCATGGCAAGAAATAAGGTAATTTATGCACTTTCTGAATATGCTATGATTGTGACATGTTTTTTTTTGCAGATCCTCGCGGTAAGCCTTATCCTAATAAAGGAGGAACTTGGGTTGGTGCGCATGAATGTGCAAAATTTAATTTGTCAAAACTCTTGGTAAGAGAAGCTGAAAATAGAACTCCTGTAGGTAACTATTATCTTACAAATGAACTACATTGTTCTACTATTTCTGAAAATGACGTTTACTCAATACTCAGCTTTAAAGAAATCTTTAATAAAGATGTAAAAGCAGAAATTAAAAGAGAGAAATCAGTTTCTGATGGATTCCAAACAGACTTATTTAGCGCTATTTCTTTGTAGAATGTAAGTAATAACTTTTTACAAGATCCCCTCACAACTCATTCCTACTAAAGAACAGGCTGTATTGAATACTTCATTAAAGTTATGAGTAAAGTTACTCATAAAGGCATTTAGTGACAGGAAGAGTACGCTTAAGCCTACAATCATGGATACGGCAAAGCCTAATGAGAAGATGTTCAACTGAGGAGCAGCTTTTGTCATTACACCTAAAGTAAAGTTAACCACGAGCATAGTACAAATCGCGCTCATGGACATGGCAAGACCTGCTTTGAACATGGAGCCTGAGAATATGACAAACTCTCTTATACCATACAATGGTAAAGCCTCACCCATAGGCAGAGCTTTAAAGCTCTCTAGCAATAATCTTAAAAAGATTAAATGACCATCTACACTGAAAAAGACTAAGGTACACAGTACTGTAAAAAACTGACCTACTACAGGAGAGTTGGTACCTGATACAGGATCAACTAAGGAAGCAAAGCCTAAACCTGTCTGCATCGCTACAGCCTGACCTGCAATAATAAAAGCCTGTGAGATAAAGAGCGTACACAAACCTAAAGCTAATCCGATTAAACACTCTTTTATAGTTACGATAATGCCGTATACAGTAAAAGGATCAGTGTTAGGTGCCAGATTGGGAATAGATGGCAGCATACAGACTGTAATTGTAAGAGCCAATAGAGCTCGTGTCATCATAGGAAAAGAGTTTCCAGAGACAGCGAACATTGTTGCTAAAAAGGCACTGATACGACACAGTGGCCAGACAAACTGAGCTACTGCTGTAAGAGTGATTGGCTCTAGTACGTCCATTAACCTACAGCCTGTGGGATTAAATCAATAATGGTCTTGAAAAAGGACATGAGCTTTTCAAGTCCCCAGTGAGAACCTACCATCAAAGCTCCTACTGTTACGAGCAGACGAGGTAAGAATGACAAAGTCTGCTCGTTAATTGAGGTTGCAGCCTGGAAAATAGATACACACAGACCTACACACAATGAAGGTACGATACTTGCGCTTACTAATAGTGCCACCAGACCTAAAGCTTCACGGACAATATCGACAAAGACTTCTGGTTCCATACACTACCCTCCTGCGACACCGAGTCCGAAACTGGACATCAGTGTTCCCATGATAAGAGACCAGCCATCTACCAGCACAAACAGCATCAATTTAAATGGCAACGACACAATCATAGGAGACAACATCATCATACCCATAGCCATCAGAATTGATGCTACCACAAGGTCGATGATAAGGAATGGTAAGAACAGCATAAAGCCGATTTGGAATGCTGTCTTTAATTCACTGACAATAAAAGCTGGAATTACCACTCTCATTGGCACATTCTCTAGTTTGTCAATCTTGATGTTGGCAAATTCTGAGAAGGCATTTAAATCTGTCATACGGGTCTGATCGAGCATGAACTTGTGCAAAGGCTTTTGTGCAATTTCAAAAGCATCTCTTGCCTGGATTTTATCATTCATATATGGCTCAATTGCCTGTGTATACATATCATCAAAAACAGGAGTCATCACAAAAATGGTCATAAAAAAGGCAATACCAATTAACACCTGATTTGATGGTGAGGTCTGTAAACCTATGGCCTGACGCAAAATTGCAAGCACAATGACAATACGTGTAAAGGAGGTCATCATTACTAAGATTGATGGTAAGAATGACAATAAAGTCATTAAGATCACAACCTGTAGTGATAATGAGTAATCCTGTGTACCGTCTGGATTGGTCTTTACTGTAAATGCTGATATATCAAGATTTGCCGCAATACTTTGAGTAGGCAATAAAAACAGAATAAGTCCTGTTATAAGAGTTAATACAGAACTTATAGCAAGACTCTTCTTTAAAGACCTGAGTTTTGACAGCATGGCTTTTGAATTTGCCATGTACTCTTTAGATTCAATTGCTCTTTGAAATATCATGTGAACCCTGCTCTATACTGTTTTCTGTATCTGTATTAGCCTTTGAGTGATCTTCTAATACCTTGTCAAACTCAGCTTTCTCATCATCTAAATCGGTTAAATAGGTGATTTGACTTTGAGTAACGCCCAGCATTATCTGTCTGTTCTTAGCCTTTACTACAACCACTCTTTGCTTAGGTCCTAAATATAGCTGATTTAATATAACAAGCTTGCCTGAATTATTTCTTACAAAACGTGTTTTCTTCAAAAGGTAAGCTACAACAAGGATTATAGCTAAAATTGCAAAGGTAGATAGAAGCCAAGTGAAAAGTTGACTTGCAGAGGATAATTCATGACCTGAGGTAGTCTCATCAGATATGGCAATGCCTGCATAAGACAGCAGGCATAGGGATAACAATAATCTCATCTTATTGAAGCTTTTTAATTCTCTCAACCTGGCTGATAACATCAGTCAATCTGATACCGAATTTGTCGTTAACTACAACAACTTCACCGTGAGCAATCAAAGTGCCGTTAACTAAAACATCTAAAGGCTCACCTGCTAATCTTTCAAGTTCGATTACAGAACCCTGATTTAACTGTAACAGGTTACGGATGGAGATCTTGGCATGACCTACTTCCATGGTAATGGTTACAGGAATATCCAAGATAGAATCTAACTTTTTACGCTCTTCAACTGAAAGCGGAGCTTTATTAGCTGAGCTATCCTCTTCAAACTCTTCAATAGGAGCTGCAGTTGGGTCAGAACCTGAATCCTGTGCTCCTAGAGCTGCGGCCCATTCATCTGCTAATTTCTGATCGTCTGACATATTTCACCTTAATCATCATCAAATTCTTCAACTTCTTCATCATCAGCTACATTCATATTATTGCCCTTGATGAAGCTCAAATCGTTCTTAGCACTCTTAGGTCTCTCAAGAACTTCGGAGATCTTAATTGCAAGCTTTTCTTTAGACTGGCCTAATTTAGCTCTGTAGCTTGGCAGATCCTCGATATAGACCAAGAGGTTTTCAGGGATCTCCACGTTGAGGATATCACCTGGCTGGAAATTCATAATGTCACGCAGTGAGACTAAAGTATCTAAGAGCTTTACTCTCATATCAACGTTAACATCCATAACTTCTTCACGTAAAGCCTTGTTCCAGCGAACATCGGTATCACCTTTATCTGACTGTACACCAGCATCTAAAAGTTCACGAATAGGCTCAATCATTGAATATGGGAAGCAGATATGCAGATCACCGCCACCACCATCAAGATCAATATGGAACTGGTTTACAACTAAGACTTCAGATGGACTGACAATATTTGCCATTGAAGGGTTAACTTCTGAGTCTAAGTATTCAAACTCGGCATCCATCACAGGAGCCCAGGCTTCCTTGTAATCGGCAAAAACCATCTTTAAGAGTTTTTGAATAATTCTTCTTTCAGTTGGGGTGAATTCACGACCTTCAATCTTGGTTCTAAAACGACCTTCACCACCAAAGAAGTTTTCTACAAGGATGAATACTAATCGAGCCTCTAAAGTAATTAGAGCAGTACCTTTTAAAGGTCTAAAGCGCACCATGTTCAATGAAGTTGGCACATACAGAGTCTGCAGGTATTCACCAAACTTCATCATGTTCACGCCAGTCCAGGTCACTTCAGCTGAATGACGCATCATGTTAAACAAACTGATACGCATGTGACGAGCAAAGCGCTCATCAACAAGCTCAAGTGTTGGCATACGACCACGAACAATACGTTCCTGGGAACCAAAATCAAAGGTTTTGACGCCCGAGACGTCTTGCGGCTCTTCTGGCTCTACATCATCTGCTCCGTGTAACAGAGCATCAATTTCATCCTGCGTTAAAAATTCAGTCACAAATATTTCTCCTACTGCAGGACAAAGCTAGTAAAGAGGATCTTATCAACTACTGGAGCTTTAGCAATTTCAGACATTTTTGCTCTTGCAGCATCTAGTAACTCTCTTTTAAGTCTCTGACGTCCTGAAGGTAACAGCAGTCCTTCATAGGTCTGTGCGCTGAGTTTATCAAAAATAACACTATCGATTAAAGTCAGATGTTTCTTAGCTAAAGCTTCGTTCTCTTCGCCTTGAACTACTAACACCACATCTACCTGACCTGTATGTAATCTTCTTTCACTCTTGATGTTAAAAGAGAATTTCTCTGAGCACTTAACATAAATCTCGCGCTGCAGAAGTTTTTGAGATTTTTCTTCTTCAGCCTTTTGAGCAGCGATTTCTTCAGCGGTAGGCCCAGGAGGCTCAAATGGAGGTAACTGCAAGAAGTAAGCAGCACCAAAATAGCCACTAACACCTAAGATTAGCAACAACAAGGCTGCGATAAGAATAAATAGCTTCTTACCACGCTTTGGGCTATCCAGTTCGTCATCTTTTTTCTTTTCAGCCATAACTCTCTCCTAATTATTTATATTATGGCACAGAGAATTAAATAATCTGTTGATTTTTACGCAAAATAGCTTACAGAATCACCATTTTGTGAGTTCATTATATTTTCAGTCTGATTTTCTGTCAGATTTTCTGACTGATTATCATCCTCATCATTTGTTGCAAAGAATGCGCCGTAACTTAGTTCATCATGATTTTGCTCTTGCTGACCATGTTGAGACTGTTGCTCATTGCCTGCAAATTCCTGATTTGAGTTCTGATTTGAATGGTGGTCTTCATATTCAGTAACCTCTGTCTTAGCATTGATGTCGTTATCTCTTAAGGTCTGTCTTAAAGCTTCCATTCCCTGCTCTACTAAAGCTTTAGTAGCTGGAGAACTTGCTGAAATAGAAATCTTGGTAACATCATCAGCAGAACCTACATCTAGAGAAATCTTCATCTTACCTAAACCATGTGGGTTTAAAGTCAAATCCATAGTCTTTAAGTTCTTTGCTGCCATCTGCATTACTTTTTCAGTTAAAGCCTGCGCATTTTGCTTTAAGTTAGATGACATACTCAATAAGTCAAACTGTTTTGAAATCTGGTTCTGAGTGTTTTCCTTATTAGTTGCTGCAGACTGCTGTAACATACTCTGGAATGACTGATTCTGATTAGTGTCAGAGTTACCTTCCTGTGATAAGTCTGATGACATTACTGAGCTTGAGCTTTCAAAAGCTGACTTTATTGCCTGCTCTAGACTTTGAAAACCATTTGAGCTTATCTTCTGATCTTGAGTATTATTTAAATTAACTCGATTTAATCCGGTGCTGTCAAGAGTAACTCTTGAGCTTGTATTAGTATCGCCCTGGGTTGTCACCCTTAATAATTCTAAGGATTTAGCTAAAGTGTTTTCTGATGCTTCTTCTTTAGAATCCATAATAGCGTCAATCTTGCTCTTTACATCTGCTTTAGAAAGTTTTTCATCAAGTGATTGAGATAACTTTAAGCTCTGCTCTATTAAATCAAAATCCTCAGCACCAAAATCAGTGTTTTCACTATCATTGGTAGTTACTTTAACTGATTCAACCTCTGCATCACCTAAAAGTTCATTGAACCATGAATCAAGATTACTCTCTTCTGATGAACTTGCATTTAAAGTATTTTTTGATGCATTTACATCTGATTTTAAAGTGGCATCAATTGCTGTTTTGACAAATTCATTTAATTTAGAGTCATCTAAATTCTCAATGTAACTTAAATCCTCATTTGAAAGATTTAAAAGTGAATTCTTTAAATTCTCTGTATCGAATGAGCTAGACTGTAAGCTATCAGCGTCATTAGCATTAAAGCTAATTAAATTAGAACTTCTCTGCACTATTTTATCTACTAACTCAATTTTCTGATTTAAAGCATTAACATCACTTGCATTCATCAATTGAGTTGAATTAGAAAAATCAACAGTATAGTTATCAGTATTGCCTAATAAGTCGGTATTGTCTAAAACTAGCTCTGTATTCTCTGTACCTAAAAGATCTGAGATTATGATTTCATCATTTGATGATAAGTTTTTATTTGATAAGTTTTCTTCATCATCTAAATTTGATCTAACATCTTCAACTTTAGCTGACTCTGTCTTTACAGCATGATTATTCTGCTTTACAGAATTTTTGTTAGATACAAGAGTATCAGTTTTCAAGTTAGATGATTTATCAAGAGTCTTATTAGAGCTTGTGCTCTTTACATTCTTCTTGATAGTTCTTACAGGACTTTTTACATTCATGGAGTTCTGTACTGATGAAGTTGCAGTCAGTGATTTTGAGTTAATGGCTCCAGTTAGAGAACAGAATAGATCACTAAAGTCAGAGGCATTCTGTTTAGACGCAGTTGAATTAACGTTGCCGTTAGAGGCAACATTGTTTTTAATAGTCTGATATGTATTGCCGATGTTTTGCATTGCACATCCTCTCTTACAAGACAGCTGTATATTTTTATTTAATAATTCAATTAGTTACTTAATTTTCTTTTACGTTTCATAAAGATGTTTGTCTTTATATGAACTTATAGATGCAAATACTTTGCCAAGTTTAAATCTCGAGTCTATTTGTTGATATGAACCAGAGGCTGAACTTTTTTCTTAGATTTTTGATTAGGAAGAGAGATTGAGAACTTCAAAAGAAAAACATCTCTTGATGGCTTATTTAAGCAAATGTACTTTTGCTCAAAAAGAGCAGATCAAAAGGTAACTTTCAATCTGCAATATGACAGTTATTTTAAGCTCTTATTTGTGAATATTGGGCATTGATCATAAAACGCAAAACTGCATTTAATTCACTTTTACAGAAAAAGCTTTCAATTCTGTTATTTCTCCACCATACAGAGAGAAAGCTTTGGTGTTCCAGTTCTGTCAGTTGTAATTTAAAAGTGTAGTATCTAAAGGAGCAGGCTCACTTACAGATACATAAGGCAAACCAAAATCTTTACCTTCATCAGCATAATCCAAAGCGGTTTTGACAATTCTTACATGAGGGATAAATTCTCCAGGCATATAAAAAGAAGCCATCTGAATTCCATATTCATAGCCTTGCAGTTTTTCAAATAAGCCAGCTGCTATTCTCTGTGTTGTTTCACCTTTGTTGTAGCCTGGAAACATTCTATTGATATCAGTATCATCCATGGCACAAAAGCGTTTGCCGATGTTCATGAAAAAGGGTTAGCACTTGGAATTACAGTAACACTAAGACCTTTTTGTAAAAATCCATGATTCTCTAACATGTTAAGTTCTTTTACAATCTGAGAACAAACATACTACTGAACTATTTTTACGTAAGCTAATATTGTGGACAGGTAAACTGAATTTTAACGTTTGATTTAGGAGATGTTTTTAGCTCAGTTGCTGCTTAAATGAAGGTAAAATATATCTTTGAAAAAGGTGGGACTAAAAAAGCTAGCTCTAAAAAAAAGATTAGCTGTTAACTTTATCTTTATCCATTAAAAGACGGGCTTGTTTTGAGCTTACGATATCATCAGTTAATTTTTGCTCAGCTTTAGCTTCTTTTAAAAGGCGTTCTTGCTTGTGCTTTTCTAATAAAGACTCAATGATCTTTCTCCTTTTTTGCTTATCTAAATAGTTTTGCTTAGCGCGCTCTTCCTGGTTCTGCAGTTGAATAAGACCAGCTTCCTGGCGAAATTTAATCTTATCTAGCTTTGATAAAAACTGCTGATATGACATATACATGTTCATATCCATGCCATTTTTTGACTTTACGGTCATCTCATTTTCGTAGATTTTTTCAAACTGTTTTAACTGTTCGATTTGACGCTCAAAATTGATGACAGCATTCTTAGCATCAGTCCACATTTCAAGTGCACTGTCTTCTTCTTTTTTTCTTAAATCAAGAACCAAAAGTAGGGCTTTATCACCACTCATGACTTATTCCGTAAACCTATGATGTAAAACTAACCTTTAAAGTTATTGGTTATTTGTACTTTTGATGGTTTTAAGGTAGCGCCTGAAGCTCCGCCTGTTGCCTTTAAAGTAGCACCTTGAGCTGGTCTTTGTGCTTGACCATTTGCCTGTTGCATTGCGTTAATCTTATTCTGAGCATCGTTAATTAAAAGCATCGATAATTGTTTTAAACCATCTAAGGACTGCTTAAATGGAACAATATCTTTCATACCCTGAACAGTAAACTCATCAATATAGGGCTTAATCATAATTGCCTGATCTACTCTAGGATCAGATCCTTTTTGATAAGCACCAATCTGAATTAACTCACGACTTTGAGTATATTGAGCTAAACACTGCCTAATGGTTCTTGCCATTACCATGTGTTCAGCACTTACAACAGCAGGCATAACACGGCTTACTGATTTTTCAACATCAATAGCAGGGAAGTGACCAGAGTCTGCTAATTGTCTTGATAACACAATATGACCGTCTAAGATAGCACGAGCAGAATCTGCAATAGGATCTTGCAGATCGTCACCTTCTACTAAAACTGTAAAGAAAGCTGTAATAGAGCCCTGACCTTCACCACCGTTACCTGCTCTTTCAACTAAGGCTGGTAATCTTGCAAATACTGATGGAGGATAACCTTTAGTAGCAGGCGGTTCACCTACAGCCAGAGCAATCTCACGCTGAGCCATGGCATAACGGGTTAATGAGTCAATCATCAACAGTACGTTATAGCCCTGATCTCTAAAGTACTCAGCAATAGATAGTGTCGTTTCACATCCTTTTAGACGCATCAAAGGAGAAGCATCAGCAGGAGCTGCAATTACCACAGAACGGGCTCTACCCTCTTCACCTAAAATATCATCAATGAATTCTTTAACCTCACGACCACGCTCGCCGATTAAACCTACTACAACAATATCAGCTGTAGTACCACGGGTCATCATACCTAAAAGCACTGACTTACCCACACCAGAGCCAGCGAACAAACCAATACGCTGACCTTGACCAATGGTTAAAAGAGCATTGATTGCTTTTACACCTACGTCTAATGGCTGTTTAATTGGGCGACGCGCCATAGGATTTAATTTGGTGGCATGCCAGCGGGTTGAATCTTTAGCTACTAAGGGGCCTTTGCCATCGATAGGATTGCCGATACCATCAACAACTCTTCCTAAAAGATGCAAACCATATGGATAGCTATCAGCACTGCTGATTGGAGTTACCAGATCACCGTTTTGAACATCGGTAATTTCTGTTGTAGGCATTAAAAAGGTAGTACCACCTGAGAAACCTACCACTTCAGCAGTCATAGGGCCTGAGGCAGTATCAATTCTGCAGCGCTGACCTAATGGAACTTTAATACCAACAGCCTCTAGAGTAAGACCTACTACTCTTGTCAAACGACCTGAGAGTACCGGATCACTTTGCTTATCAGGCAAGTTAACTGATTGCAGTCTTGATAAAAGGTTATTCATGACAGTTACCTTTAAGCCTGAGGAGGGACCATTCCATTAGGATCTAATTGAGGATCTAATTGAGGCTCAACCTGAGTTTCATCAGAATCTGCTTGAGCCTGTAAATTCTCAGGATCACTTTGCTCATTTCTCCTTGGAAGCTGTTCATTTTGAGCCTCGGCATTGTTTTCAACAAAGGTTGGTGCAATATCAGATAAAACTCTCGGAGCTACTGGCTTTTTAGGAGTTTCATCATAATCAGGACAACCTTCAACAGGCTCTCTTAAAGCTTTATCTACACTAGGATAAACACTAGTTAAAAAATCCTGTAAAAGCGCATCAATTCTGTCATTTAATTTCCAGTTAATCTCTGATTGAGAATTTGTAACCTTAATGTCACCTACTTCAATTGAAGGATCTTCTTTTAAATCCCATTTTTGAGATTTGATGTACTCTTGACCAAAAGTTGCCTCAACGACAGATAAATCTTCTGGATTTAAGTAGATTTCAGCACCTTTTTGAGCATTAGGCAGGATAGATACCGCTTTTTCTATTGATTTTTGTAAAAATTGAGCGTTTTTCTTGATTTCTTTACAAGTAATCACTTTAACTAAGCGAGAAACAATATAAGCAAGTTCATCGGTGACATCTCTGTCAACTTCTCTTAAAGGATTAGCAAGACAATCGGCTAAATATCTGAATCTCTCAGACTGCTCTAATACGACCTGTTGACCTGACTCTAGTCCTTCATTATGACCTTTGACAAAGCCATCTTCATTGCCTTGTGAAAAACCTTGGTCATAACCTTTTTTAGAACCTTCTTCAAAGCCTTTGTCATAACCTTGCTTTTGGCCTTCACTCAAACCTTGTTCAAGTCCCTGCTTATAGCCATCGTCTCGACCTTGAGCTAAACCTTCCTCGTAAGCATCGTTTCTGATTTTATCCAGCTCTTCAACTGTAACTAATGGAGTTTGATTTTCAGCCTTTGTGTTTTCTAATTCCTCATCTAAAATGGAGTTGGCCTCTTCCATAGCCTTACGCTCTTCTTCGCGATCTTTAGCAAGTCTTGCTATCTCCATTTCTTTACGTCTGCGCTCTAGAGCATCTATACTGATACCAAGCGCATTAGTACCGTTTTCTTCATCGGTTGACAAGGTAGGCCATTGCTTTACTTTGTAATCTGTTACTTTCTTTGCAGAGGTGACAGTTGTAACTTTTCTGTTATATCTAACATCGATCTTAGAGTGAACATAAGGATCGGTCTCTTCTGCAATAACAAAGTCATCGCCTTTAGCGTCTTTTACTGTCTTTAAAAAGTCATCCATGACTAAAAATCATCTCTTCTACATTAAGTAACAGCTTGCCTTCTCTTTAAAGCAAGCCTTGTACTCTGGTGACACCGTTACTATACGAAGTCGCCACCACCGCCACGATTTAGCATAATAGCGCCAGAATCTGACAGTTTTCTTGCAATAGTAAGGATCTCTTTTTGTGCTGCCTCAACATCGGAGAGCTTGGTAGGTCCCATAGATGCCAAATCTTCCTTTAAAGAAGCAGATGCACGTGAAGACATGTTCTTGAAGAACTTCTCCTTTAGAGTATCGTCTGCGCCCTTTAAAGCCTTCTGCAGAACGTCACTAGGGACATCACGCAACAAGGTCTGAATAGAACGATCGTCAACAGCGCCCAAGTTTTCGAATACGAACATAAGATCCTGGATCTGATTGCCGATTTCTTTATCCTGAGACTGAATAGCATTCATTAACTGAGTCTCAGTTGAGCTGTCTAAGTAGTTCATAATATCAGCAGCACTCTTCAGACCACCAATCTTGGCTGACTGAGAACCTGCAGCACCAGCAAACTGTTTTTCCATGATTTCGTTTAATTCCTGTAATGCAGCAGGCTGAACTTCCTCTAAGGTAGCAATACGCATGATTAGGTCCAAACGTACGGCCTCAGGGAACTGAGCTAAAATTTCAGCTGACTGTTCAGGCTCTAAGTAAGATAAAACGATAGTCTGAATCTGAGGGTGCTCATGCTGAATAATAGTAGCAACCTGACGGGCATCCATCCATTTTAGAGAATCTAGACCACGTGAACCTGTACCCAAAGAAATCTGTTCGATAAGGTTGTTTGCCTTTTCTGAACCTAAAGCTGCAACTAGGGCATGGCGTACGAAATCTGAATTGCCAAGACCTAAATTTGAATGCTTGGTTACATCCTTTAAGAAGGTCTTATGTACTGCATTTACCTGATCTTGAGAGAAAGCAGACATTTCTGACATTCTTATACCTAACTTTTGAACCTGTTTTGGTTCTAGGTTTTTGAAAATCTGTGCAGCATCTTCCTCAGAGAGAGATAACATTAGAAGCACGGCCTTATCCATGCCACTCATGTTCTCTAAGGCAGATTTTTCATCCTCTGTAAGTTCCAAAACTGCTTTGTTTGATACAGCAGTACTTACTGCGCCACCTGCATCAGTGGTTTGAGGTAATGATGGAGCGTTATCTGACATTTATAACTCCTAAGCCTTTTCTTTAAGATCTTCTTCTAACCAATCTTTAATAACCTCAGCTGTAAGCTGTGGTTCATTAGAGGCAAGAGTACGAACTGCTTTGAGCAGATCTGCTTCTTTATGGAGGTTAGGAAGCTCAATACCGCCTTCATGATTGATTGTATATACCTGATCTGCCAATTCCTTATTCTTAGCAATCAAGTTGAAATCGTCATAACCGTCTAAAGCTGACTGAGAATCCAACTCGTCCTGATCGACATCTGGATTGAGTTCGTCTTCGTCCTTGTGCAAGAGCTTGTTGAGCAATGGACGGATGATAAAGATGATTACAATCAGCACAATGATGATTGAGCCACCAATACGGACTAAGCGGTAGAAGAACTCCTGCTCGTACCATGGAAGAGGTGGTTTGATGTCACCATGTGGGAATGAAACTGTTTCTACTTTAACAAAGTCACCACGACTTTCATTTAAACCTAAACCGCCACGAACTAGGTCTGCAATCTTATCCAGATCTTCTTGTGAACGTGGAACATAGGTAATGTTACCATCTTTGTCTAATTGCTTTACATAATCAACAGCAACTGACACGGTCAATCTCTGAACTACGTTAGATGGTCTTACAGTATGACGTAAGGTGGTATCAACCTCATAGTTTCTTACTGCTTCACGACTTTCTTTTTTATTGTCTGAGGTTGTAGATGCCGCATTAGCAGTACCATTTTTCAACTGCTGAGGAATAGAAGCATTAGCAGGAGGCTGATTTGATAATGATCCTGGTACTCCATAAGGATTAGTCTTTTCATCATTACCAGACTGTTCTTTTAAAGTCTCAGAACGCACAGCCTGTGAGTCAGGGTTATATAACTGTGAAGTTTCTTCTTGAACTGTAGTATCTAGTGTTACATCAACTTCAGATGAGTAGTTACCCAAACCTAGCATTGGAGCTAAGATAGTATCTAACTTGTCTCGATACTGAGCTTCACGCATAGTACGGATTTCAAACTCGCGCTGTAACTTGTTTTCAGCTGTATCTGTCTTAACCTCAGCTGATAACTGTCTGCCCTGTTGGTCTGTTACAGAAACGTCTTTACTCATCAGATTATGAACTGATGAGGATACTAAAAAGCGAATTGAGTTTACGTTCTCAGGTGTCAAATAAGCATTTTGCTTTAATGTAACGACAACAGCAGCACTAGGTCTGCTCTTTTCACGAGCAAAAACATTCTCTTTTGGAATTGCTAAAAGCACTGTTGCATGCTGTACTCCATCAATTCTTTCAATGGCACGAGCTAACTGTACTTCTCGACCGTGCTTAATTCTCTCATTTTCCATTCTCTGAGAGACACCAAAGCCGGTATCTGACATGATAATTTGGTCGCCCTCATCAGTTTTTTCCTGAGGGAGAGCAATACCCTTTCTTAACATCTTTTCAGTGATTTCATTGTAATCCTTAACATCAACTGAAATGGTATTACCTGATAATCTGTACTTGTAGCCTTCGTTTTCTAAGAAATCTAATACGCTACCAATATCCTGAGTTGAATACTGACCTAATTTGCGCTCTGACTCTGGAGATTTACCTGATGAGGAGAAACTGATTACAGCAAAGATAATAGCTGCAACAAAGATCACTAAGAAGCCTAAAATAATCAGACGGTGAACCATCTCACCATCTTTGAAAAAGCCCTTGATGCCAGATGTTTTAGAGGTATCAACATCTTCATCTGCCCCAACTGCAGGCATAGACTCAGTATTCTGTGCTACAAGATCTTTTGACTGACTGCTATCTGTAGTTGTCAGAGCTGATGATGTATCCTGCTCTTGACCGCCCTGCGCTACAGGAAAACCGTTGTCTGCCATTTTTTATCCTCACCGTAAAAGCATGCAGAATAAATTAGATCTGCATCTGAGATATTGTCTTATAAGCTTCAATCATTTTATTGCGAACCTGTAAGGTTGCATCAAATGAAATACTAGCTTTTTGGGATGCGAGCATAACATCTGATAGTGTCATTGATCTGTCACCCAAATCAAAACGAGTCTGCTTATTTGATGAATCGTTTTGTAAATTATTAACTGTTTCAAAAGCTTCATGGAGCATGTTAGCAAATGCACCTACATTATCAGTTTGCTCTATAGGAGCAGCCCCTGATGTAGTGGTTACTTCAGGCTGATTAAATACAGGTGTGTTGTTAACATTCTGATTTAACATCTGGTTATCAGCTGATGCCATGCTTAAAGTGCGCATCTGTTGTTGCATCTTCTGAAGCTGAGCTAACATTGAAGTTGCACCAAGACCATTTATTGACATACTCATATCTACCTCTAACTGTCAAAATTCAGACAGATTAATCTTTTACTGAGGTATATCTTTCAAGTTGTGTGCCAAGTTTTATCTTTTGGTGTAAAACAACGTAAACATATAAGTAGATTGTGCCTTTTTCCTTGCTCTATTTCAAGAATTTAACTAAATGCTGGCTAAAAGAATTGATATTACTCACTGTTTCAATTGAACCTTTGTAAAAACGCAGATTGAAACAGTGTGAAACATAGAAATCTCAAAGGTATTAGCTGATATTAGGTTGTTATAAAGCTAAGCTAAAACTCCTTGTACAAAATTATTATTTATAAACTAATATTCTTTTGACAGAATTTTTTTATTATTATAAATTCAAATAGTTAGATAATAATTTTATGTAATACTATTTTGTATAAAATTACTGTTTTTGTTTAACCTTCAACTTTTTCTAAAGCAACAATCTCACAAACAGGAGTATCACTCTTATCTCTACTCTTAGCGTTATTCTCTAAGACTAAAGCTACTGGTACTACAGTCTTATCTGTAAGACGTCTTGCGTACTTGTTCTTAATGATTTGATCTTTAGCTTCGGTAAGTTTTGTGTCAATGTCTTTACTGTTATCAGTTACCTTTAATTCAAAGACATACAGATACTTACCAGCTTCAGCTGTAATATCTGCTCTACCACAAGCGCCCATTACCTCTGTTGAGGCTGATACATTAAAGGTTAGCATAGCTAGCTTTAATACATCTCTAAAACATGCTTCATTAAACTTCTTTACGGTTTCATAGGAGAACTCATTGATAAGGGTATTGAAGAGCTCTTTTATCTTATCTAAGTTTCCTGATGCTAAAACTTCTTTGAAAGGTTCAATGAATCTTAACTTAGAGTCTTGGGACTTTGTAAGTTGATTTAATACAAGGTTTGAATAAGCTTTCTTTACCTCAAGATTGGGAATACCAACCTTAAAATAGCCGTCAAAAGCTGACTTAATACAGAAATAGCCTGCCTGGTACAAGATAGCAAATAAATCAATGTTAGATATGTTTTCAATACTTGGATATAAAGAATCAGTATCTTTATTAACTGTTGAGTCAATACCTAGCAGAGATTGCAATTCATTTGAATTGTATTTTTTTAATCCTTGTTTTAGATAATTAACTAAGAATGTTGGTGTTGCACCACCTGATGATACCCAGTAAGGAATAAAACCATCTTCAGGACTTTCTAAAAAGTTAATGATTGACCATGGGTTGAAGACATGAGCTTTACACTTTCTGTCAAAGCTATAACCGTCATAATTTCTTTGAAGTTCTTCAACTACCATTGCATGATCATATGCATCAGTATCATTCTCTTCATTTAAAACTGTAGCTGCGTTATCGATGTACTCGTAGAAGTATTTCTCCAACTCCTCTGTGGTATAACCTAACAGTGCACCATATTTTGTGGACAAAGTTAAATCTTTTAAATGGTTAAACGCTGAAAATATCGAGGTATGAGAGTAATAAGTTACACCTGTAATAAAGATGAAGCGGAATCTGCCTTGATACTGTTTAACTTTTGAGTAAAAGCTATGAAGTATATCTCTTCTTGCTATAAATTCTTTTTCATTGTTTAAAACAGCTGATAGAGGTGTGTCATATTCATCAATAAGTAAAACTATCTTTTGATCTGATGGATTATTTTTAAGAACATTATCAACAAGCAAAGCTGGAATTTTTGTATCTAGAGTACTGTCATTAACTTTTAATCCAATGCTTAAGAATTCTTGTTTTAAATCTTCATAAAAATAATCATTAAAATTAATCTCAGACAAGAAGTTATAAGATGAGAAATCTAAATGAAGGACTTTATATGTTTTATCTTTCCACAAAGGTTCAATCTTTAACCCCTTAAATTTCTCAAGACCATGAGAAAAGAGTTCATGAAGTGTATTGATAAGGGTCGATTTACCAAAACGTCTTGGACGAGAAATGAAAAATGGACCTTTTTTAGAGGCAAATTGATTGATAATTGCTGTTTTATCAACATAAATACAATTATTGTCAATTAACTCTCCAAAATCGGTGGTATCTGGAAGTTGCTTTGTAAATTTCATGTCATAGTCCTAAAAAGATTTTTTCTTGACTTTAGTATAGCATCTTAACCATATTCAATTACCGACAATGTTAACAATAAGATTGTGTATTAATAATTGATAAGGGCCATTAATTAAATCGGCGGTATCTAAAATCGGACACACATTTCATTCTTAAAATTAAGTATTCAAAGTTTCTTTCAACA
>OQVZ01000295.1_pt1 | contig 18961 bp, 37 predicted proteins | sample 1691571 | NCBI WGS metagenome assembly OQVZ01 (sample SAMN03418261, study PRJEB22391) | human gut metagenome | biome: human-gut; feature: organic feature; material: feces | host: Homo sapiens | place: Tanzania | collected 2013-01
GCCGGTCGGTGATCTCCCGGCGGAATCCCTCGAAGGTCTCCCCCGTCACAAACTCCGCCGCCGGTGCCGTGGGGATCTGGGGCCGCTGCGCTCCGATCTCCGTGTACTCAAAGGTCCGCAGGGAAGGGACCCCGTTCAGGTCGGCGGATTTCATATAAAACCGCATGGCCTCGGAATCCATGAGGAGCACCGTAGCGCCGGGAGCCACAAACCAGGACTTCGCCCCCGCCTCTCCCTGGACCCAGTTCAGGCCGTTGTCGGGCCTCGTCTGGGGCTGCATGGGGTAGGGCATCTGGGCGTTTCTCAGCTGGGAGAGCTGATCCTGGTACTGGAAAGGCTGGCCGTTGGGGTAAGGGTACGGATAAGCCATGGTAAAGCCTCCTTCTTCTTGGTGGCTTCATCATCTCACAAGGGCTATGACTTCAAAAGTGACGTAAAGTGTTTGAAAAGGTGCATAAAAGTGGGGTAAAAGTGCTAGTATGATCGTTCGATTTTGGCGTTGATCTTCCGGGATAGCTGCTTGACGGAATCCAGGCTCCGGTTTAACGCCTCGGCGCACTCGTCCAGGGAGGCCCCGGAGAGCCGCAGCACAAAGAGTTTGTTCTCCTCCGGCGTGAAATTGCAGACCATCTGGAGGTAGTCGGCCTCCGATGTGGTAAAATCCTTGATCTGCACTTTCTCACCCCTTTTCCCAGCAGTAAATGGGCACTTCCTGCCCGCTGTCCCAGGCGTCGTGATACAGTCCATCCTTGACGCATACCACATGTCCGTCCAGGGCCAGCACAAACACGCCCTCGGGATGGTCCCGGGCAAAGTCCTCCACCGTGTACCGCCCGGAGCCATCGCCTACAAAGGATCGGGTAAAGCCCTGGTCCCGGAGGTAAGCCCCCCATACGGCGTTGGCGCTGGGCATGTCCTTCCTGTGGTAGCCATAGGCACATAGGCCGCAATATACCTCGTCCCAGCTTTTCCCCGTGGCCTTGCACAGGGCCCGGACCGTGCAGTCTCCCACCCTGGCCCCTGCGGGGTTCGGGTTGTAATATTTATAGCATTCGTCCATTTTGTTCCCCCCTTTGGGTATGAAAAAAGCACCATGCAATCGCATAGTGCTTTTCCGTGTGTTATTTGTGCTTTTCCCGTGTGTTTTACGGGATCAGCTCCGTGATCCCACGGGCCGTGTTGTACAGTTTCCGCATGATGGAGTTTTCCTGCAGGTACTCCAGGCCCTTTAGGGTGATCCTGGCGTTTCTGGCCTCCACCAGCGTCCCGCCGGTGATGTCCTTCCGCAGGGTGATCCCCTTGATATATCCCACGTCGGCCATCATCTCAATGTACCGGTTCCAGCGTTCCTGGGTCACCCCCAGAGCCTCCGGCCCCACCTGGGAAATATCAAACTCCGGCAGATCCATGGCCTTTTCCAAAGCCGTCAGGATCTTATATACCGCCTTAAAGTTGTCCATGTTTATACTCCCCAAATTGCCTTCCGTAAGCTTCCATCTGCATCATCTTCTACGACATCAAAGCGCCCGCCCGGGTGATTCGGTACAGCAGCAGGCCTAGGGTGCGTCGGGCTATACAGGTAATCTTCTCCGCTGTCGTCGATCACCCGGAGGCCGCCGGAATCTTCGTCCACAGCAAGCACCTCGTACTCTTTCCCGTCCGTCAGGCCGTCAATTCCGAAGCTTTCTCCAACATACCTAACTCGCACTTATTTCGCCCCCTTTAACTTGATCTCTGTTTCCGGTACGCCTTTCGTGTTCTCATACCAATGCACAACATAATGGTGATGTTTTGCATATACCGTCCCGGACTTTTTTGCCCACCCGCTTGCGTCACCGTATTCCGGATACGATGTGTATAATCTCCGCAAGTCTCGAATAGGCGTTGATGTTCCGGCGCCCGCCATGGTGTAAACCTCTGTCGCCTCCGACATCTTTGGGACAACTCCCTTGATTTTTGGCAGGTCCACGTCTACCGTATGCGCTATCCTGGTATCCGGATTATTTATCTTCGCCGGAAGCCCAGAATTTGCTTTTATGGTAGCATCATCACGGATAAATTGCAAGTTTCTTTCTTCGGTCTCTTTTTCCTGTTTGTATTTATTCGCAGCTGCTGTGGCCTGGGCCGCCTGTTGCCGGTCCCATTGTGCAATGCTGATCCGGTCGCTCTGCTTTTTCAAGCCGTTGTCCTTGCAGTATTCGTTATAGGCGGCGTTCTGCTGCTGGAGCCGAAGTGCCTTCTTCTTGTAGTCGGTTGCCAGCTCCTCCCGGAGGCCTTCGTCCTTGGCGTCCTCCATTGCCTCCCGGTAGCCCATAACCTCCCGCTTGGTCTTGCGGATCTTCCGCTCCATGGCCCGCTGGCGCTGCTCTTTTTCGTATTCCTTCCGGTTTTCCTCGGTGTCGTACTGCTTCCAGGGATTCTCCATCCCCGGGAACCAGGCATTGAAGGAGTGGCGGCAGTTGGCCCCGCACAGGCCCGTCACCGTGCCAAAGCCCGTGGACTGCTCAAAGTCGGGGTATTGCCCCTTGTACTCGCCGCCCAGGCTGTATACCTTGCCCTGCCAGAGGGCGTGTTCCGGCCGGGCTCCCAGATGGGAGGACACCAGCACCAGATCAATGCCCATTTCCCGCATCCTGGCCAGCTGGATTCTTGCCGCCCCCTGGGAAATGCCGGTCCGAACTGCCCGGGCCGTGGCCGTCTCGATGGTGTCCTGGTGTCCGGTGGGATATGTCACCGTTACCCCGGAGGATACCACAGTGTCCACGGCCTCCTTTATGGCCTGATTCGCCGCCATGGCCCCGGACATCACCTGGTAGTACGCCTTATCGCAGGCGTTTACAAAGGTTTTCTGCGCCGCCTCCGCCGTGGTGGCCGTGGCGTTCTTCCACTCGCCCATGGTCTGCTCATAGGTGGACTGCATGAGCCGTGTAATATAGGGGGACTGCCGTATGGGGGGCGGGTTCAGTCCTGCCGCCTCGTATAGAGCATCGTCATATTGCAGCACCCGGACGCCTGCGTCCTCCATGGCCGCCGCAATCTCCGTTTGCATGCGCCCTGTGGCCCGTGCCAGGGCTTTCTGGATGTCCTGGGACAGATACCCCATCTGCTCCAATGTCTCGATCTGGTACTTGTCCTGAGCCGTCAGGATATAGCCGTCACCCCGGGAAAACCGTAGCATGATCCGAAAGATCAGCCGCTGCAAAATGTCAATGTGCAGATCCTCCGCTATCGCCTCCGCCCCCTCCGGGGCGTGCATCAGATATTCCGGGGTCAGCATTTTATACTCCCCAGAGCGCTTACAATGCTCTTTTCCCGCTCTGATAGCTGCCAAATGTGCGCCGCAGCCCTCTCAGCCGCAGCCCTCTCAGCCGCAGCCCTCTCGGAAAGCAGCAAACCACCACCAAAGATAGCCTTCCCCATTTCTTTTTGCGCGTCCAGTTTTGGGATAAATGTGCAATCCCCGCGACGTATTTTTACATCAATTCCATATTTGGAATAACGCTGTAGCATTGCCGCCGTCACAATCTCATCTGGATAATCGTACTTAGGCAGCGACCGTTTTCCGTCATTCCGATATTTTTCTGCCGCATCGTTTACCACCCGCGTCAATTCCGGGGCCGTCTGTGCGATAATGTCACCGCCGAAGCTGGTCACAAAGGACGTCCGGACAACTGCCCTGTTCTCATACGTAATATCTGCATCACATATTAGGTGATTCATCCGCATTACCACGTTCCGGCCACTGAATGCCGTAAGAGACGGCGCAAAAAGAAAAAAGCGAATCCCCCTATCAAGGTAGAACTCGCAGATCTTTGAGATGATCGAAAAAGGGGGATTGTCCAGCACTACGCACCCATCCGGGTATGTAAAGTGCTCATAATCTCCGCCAGGATAGAAAGGCCGCACAATACAATCTGGAGAAAATCCGTACTCTTTGCAAGCCCAATCCCGCACGGCATCATATACGATGGGCGGCGTATAGCAATCGTCTGTTGTTTTCTTGGGCTTGAATTTATCCACGAACGCCTGGTACTCCGGGTTTTCGTCCAAAATTTCGACTTGATCGAGTGCCATGGTTACTCCTCTCCTCCAAATAGCGTCGGATTCTTCGGCTTGGCGCTTTCTTCCAACTCCCGGGCCTCTTCTTCCGTAAATCCCTCAAATTTAACGAGGTAATACCAAAACGGCACCTTCCCGGCGGTGACGTAGCTGTACCATCGTGCCTTGTCCTCTGCCGCCGAATAGGTGATGTCTCCGAAATCGTACACCGTCTCATAGTTCCCAGCAGGAGCCAGGCCGTAGAGATCTGCAAAGGCGTTCAGGGCGTAGATCACAGCGTCCAGGCAGTTCTCCAGCTTGTCCCGCACGTCCTTGATAAACTGTATGGTCCGCTGCTGGTCAGCCTCCACCTGGGTAGCCGTCTGGATGCCCGAGGACTGGTTGAATACAAAATACCCGTTAGAAAAGCCCACCTTATAGCCGATCTGGCTCAATAGGGAGTTGATCCCCTCAAGCCGTGTGGCGGTGTTCAGGGTGGGGTTGATCTCCTGGTAAAACGTCTCCTGGGCGCTGCCAGTAACATTTTTTACCATGCTGGGCAGTCCCAGGCTTGCCCGTCTCTGGGCCTGGGCTGCGGCGCTTGTGGCGATCCGCTCACCAGAGGCAAAGAGCAGGTCGCTGTCCAGCAGCACCGTCCGCTTGCTGTCCACGATCTCCTGGGCGTTCCGGGAATATGCAATGTCCAGGTCCCGAAGCTCCTGCACGGCCTCCGAAAACACCGGCAGGCCGAAGGGAGACCCCGGGGCTATGTTGTTGGCCTGTGGCATGCGCAGCACACCAAAAAGGGGCTGGCTGACATTGGCAATGGAGGCGTCCTCTGTCAGCTCAGCCCAAGGGGTAAGCTTGATATCGATGCGCTCATGGGCATCGTTCCGGCTCTTGCCCACATAGCACTTATTTGTGATCCGGTACAGGCCGCCCTCAAAGCGGTGGTATTCCAGGCGGGTGTACCACCGTTCCCCCACTCTCTGTTGGTTGGCAAAGATGGCCCCGGTGATCTCGCCGTTCTCCACCCGGGTAACCTCAAACTGGTCCCGAGTGTACAGGTCGATGGTGTCCCCGTTGGGCTTGAGGATTACCGTGCCGTAGGCGCTGCCAAACTCCACCCAGTGGCGGAGCTGATAGTAGATCTTGTTGATCTGCTCGTCGATCCACTTGGCCCGGGGGGAGCCATCCACATGGATGCCGATGCCCAGGGTGGCAAGCCGGGCCACCTCGGAGCAAATGGCCTTGGCAAAGTTCACCGTATCGATCCCATCATCGGGATCAAGCCAGCTGGGGGACCCCTTGTAGATGTTGACGCACTCAGTCACCCAGGCGTCCATGTCCTCTGCCCGGATCGGCTCGACGTTAAATTCTTCCTTTGCCCGGCTCTTAAAAAGCATGGCAAACCACCCCCGTATCGTAGATATTACACTCATGCGCTCTCTCCCCGCTTCATGGACAGGGGACTGGTGGCGTACCGTACCGCATCAATCCAGTGATTGTTCCGATCCGGATAGCCGTCGATCACTTCCCCGTTTTTGTCCACGTCATGTTCGTACTCTGTAAATTCCTTGTATGCTCTGGGCGTCCTGGCCGGGTCTATGACGATCTTTCGGCATTGGAGCCATTCATGGGTCCGCCGCACAGATCCAGGCGTTACAATCGCCCGCCGGGCCATGAGGCCCATATCCTTAAAATCGTTGATATGCTCGATCTCGTCCACGCCGCAGCGGATCTCATAGTCGTTGTACCCCTTGTCAATGATCTGTTGGGCCATATCTCTGGTACGGATGCACGTGCCGCCCAGCTCGTCCAGGAGCATGATGGTCTCCGTGGCGTGGCTGTACGATAGCCGGATAAAGGCCTTTGGATCAGGCTCCCAGCCCCAGTCCTGGCCCTGGTAGATACGCTCCTGCCGCTTGATCTCCTCGTCCGTAATGGTGCGGATCTCCACCCGGGGAAAGATCTCCGTGCCCATGCCTACAGCCTCGCCCAGGTACTCATGGGCGTATGCGTCCGGATTCACGGCCTTCAAATGCTCGGCCTCCTCGATAAAGGGGCGGCCCAGCCACTCCGGAGGGACGTCCAGGTATGTGCTGTGGTGCACAAGCATGGTTTCCTTCGGCGTATTTACGTATTTATTCGCCCAATTGTTCCTGGATATGGGCGGGTTGAACATTTTGAAAATATAAGCATCGTCACCGCCACGGATGGCGGACTGCTCGATCTTACGCACCGGCTCCTCGCCGCCGAATTGGTCCAGCTCCTCAAAGATCAGCACACCGATATACCCAAAGGGCACCTTGATGGACTTGATCTTCCCGGGATCGTCTGCACCCCGGAAATAGATCTTCTGCCCCGTTGGCTTATAGATGATCTCCAGGGGGGAAACTTTGAATTGCCAGTTATCCCGATCAAACAGCGGGTTTTCTGCCTGCTTCTCTAGGCTCCATCGCATCTGTGCATAAACGGAATCCCGCAGAGTGTTCGCCACCTGGCGGACCACCAGTGCGTGCATCTGCGGGTTATTTTTGATAATCTCAAACAGGAGGGTAAATACCGTGGTGGATTTCGTGGAGCCGCGCCCGCCATCCAGGACAAACTCCCGGTATTTCTTCTCCCGCACCGCACGGATCAGAGGGTGGAAGCTGTCAGCAATGTCGTAGAGGTCGGTGTGGTAGTCTGCGGCATTCCTGGCCGCTTCTTCCGCCGCAGCCTGGGCCGCCTTATCGTCCTCCCGATCGGACAGTTCCGTGAGAGCATTAAACGCGGCAGTATTTCCGCCGATCGCAGCCTCAATCTGTCCGGCTACAACTGCGGCCTGTACCGTAAGATCATCATCTGGGAGATTGGCGCACAGAGCCCGCACAGAAGACTTACTTTTTCCATCAAGGGTAGCCGAGAGCATCGTAGAGGCAAGCGCCGCCATTGTTTTCTTTCGTCGCTTTGCTTCCCCGCTTTTCTGGCCACCTTTTCGCCCACATTCAACCGCTTGCTTACCGCTTTTGAATTCCGTGGCCTTTGCATTTGGTGGCCTTTCCCACGGCATGGTTTCACCCCTCACACAGCAAAGGCCCCGGGTGTTCCCCGAGGCCTTTATCTAAAATTCCATGCTACTATTTTACAACGGGTTTTTGGCTCTGGTGGTTAATCTTTGGCTGGGACGTAATTATCCGTAAGGACTCTCACCCTGTTGCAGTATTGGCACCTGGCCCCTCCGAGCTTCTCATACTCACACTCATAGCATGTTGTCCTCTTGAGCATCTGTATGTACTCGTTGTTGTTGTACTCTGCCCTTTTTTCAGCCTCTTGCTTGGATCTATACAATTTGGCGGCATCTGCCACCGAAAAGAGCTCGCACTGTTGGGGGGTGTCTGCCTCGCAAAATACAAATCGCTCCCCGATCCAAACTACCGTATATTCCTCTACACCCCAGGCCCATTTTCTTGGGATTGGCCTTCGGCGTTCATTTTCCTTTGGAACCGGCCCCTGTTTCTCATAGCCCTCTACACGGTACAGCTTGTCCCCAACCTTAAGGCTGCTTAACTCGCCATTCTCCATGGTTTACCTCCTTGTCGGCGTCCATCAGCCCGTACTCCGTGGCCACCTGCACGATAAACTCCCGCTGGTAGCGCTTCGCTGTCTCGTAGCTCACGCCCACCTTGCAAGCCGCACCGCTGAGCGTGTGGCTGCTTTTCCAAAATACCATATCGATAATGGCAAGGGATTCTTTCGCCGTTTTCTGGCGGCGTGTGGCCTCCACAGCACGTCTCACGGCCTCATACTCCCGCTGCTTCGTCCCGGGCAGTTCCTTAATGGCAATCTGCATGGTAGGATCAGAGATTCCCCCGCCCCCAGGCATGCCGGAGGCATTGGCCGTCACGGACGGAGTATGGAGATCCTTGTATTCCGCTTTGAGGGCAGGATAGGCCCGGATGATCTTACGGACGTAGTCCCACCACCTGTATCTCGGTTTGCTCATGTTGTACTCCCCTATCTGTACCTTCTCCCGGATTTCTGGCTTTTAAACTCTATCCGGTTCGTGATCTCAAAGCCAGCCAGCCGGGAAAGCGTCTTGATGGATTTCACCAGGTCCCCCACGGCCTTCTCCTCTTCCTCCATTGGCTTAAGAGCGGCGTAGGCCGTTGGGTCTGCCAGCCCGGAGGCGTTCTCCCATGGCTTCATGGCGTGTCCCCCTGTCTGAGTAAAAGCGAATTTACGATCTTCAATACGGCGGCGTAGTCCGCTTCCTTCTCTGCCTGAATCTTTTCTTGGTCCTGCTCAGATAGTTCCGCTCCCATTTTCATCAGTTCCATGCGGCGTTGCTTCTCTTCTGCCCTGTCTAGCCGGTCGCCGTCCCAGTACTGGCCCATGGTCTCCCACCGCTTGGCCGTCCTGGTCCCTCTCCGCTGGTCTGCTCGGCTATTCGGGACAAAGCCAGAGGCCCCGCCCAACATTTTAGGCTTACTCATGGGGCGTGCCCTCCCTCTCTCCGTAGCTGCAAAAATCCGTATTACACATAATTCTCGGCTGCTCCCACTTGCGACAATACAAATGATCTTTGCGATATTTGCACTCCCGGCAGCGCACCACCGGCACGGCGTCAACGGTGGGGATGCTATTTATCACATCCAAGACGTTTTCTCGCCCAAACCCCCACTCGCTATACCCGTCTGGATAGCTTTCGCATACATCAGGGTCCGCATTTTCAAGGGCTTCCTTCAACACCTCCGCATCAATCAACCTCTGGCCCATGTGCACCACCTCCCAAAATCAAGCGTTTGAGCTCGTCATAGCTCTCGTCCGTGGTTACAAAGTCCTGCGTTGCACAGTCGGGGATGGTCCAAGCAAAATAAATCTGCGCCCCGTTGACCGTTTGCCAGATGTCCTCCACCCAGTCCAGGTTTACCAGCCTGGGCTCGCCGTCCTTGCGTACCTCGATAAATTTAGCCATCTTCCGCACCTCCAATTTCAAATTTGATCTTCATCTGCGCCGGGTATAGATCAACCTCTGGCCTGCGCTTCCCGGACCATCGGAGGCCACCGGCCTGTCCAACACATCTCCATCCAGCAGCCTTTAGACTTGTCCCTGGCTCTGTATCGAGGATGTAAGTAATCACTTTGTGATACCCCATAGCCCTTGCAGCCCGCCACGCAGCGGCATAGAGCATCGAGCAAGCATTTTTCGTTCCGTCCGTTGCCAATCGGTTTACTTCTAAGGTCCACCCATCGTCTAGGAACCTGGATACCGGGCGGCCAACAATAGCTACGCCTACTATTTTTTCTCCATCCGTGCAAGCAAGTGAAAATTTATGCCCAACCACGGGCTTGTGATGCCTGTGGTATTGCGCCACAAAGGCATTTGCCTCCCTCAGGCTAACCGGGCAGATTTCAAGCATCTTCCGCACCTCCATCACTGGCATAACAACACATAATCGGTCTACAATAATTTCCAAAAGCGCCGTCTGATACTTGCAATTCTGCCCAAACGGCCAGGAGCTCCCTCTTTCCAACAGTTCCCTTATGATTTTCCTGTTTATAATGCGGCGTAAGCACCTTCCCGGTCCGGCCACTCAGCACTTTCAGCACCGATTTGCAGCCGCATTCCGTGTAAAACTGTTCTACCGTCACTTTACTCACCTCCGTCCATCTTTGGCGGCTCCGGCAGCGGCACAGAGAAGTCAAACCCACTCAGCCAGCCCTGCACCTTTGCTTTGTTCAGGATCTCCCGTTTTATGTCAGCCATCGTCACACCCCCAGGCCCTGAATCAGGACGTCCAGCCTATCGCACAGGGCGGCAAGGGTGGCCCGGTGTGTTTCCAAGGCCTCCTGCAGGGAGCAAGCCATAGGTTCAGGCGGGTCCACGGCCTCGATGCCCAGGACCTCCAGGTTGACCCTTGCCACTCGGGCATACGCCGTGTTTGCAAGGTCGGCAGCGTCTGCCATAAGGCTTTTGATTGGGGATTTCACGTCCGCCGGAATCATCGGGCTTTGACAAATATCCATTTTTGTGTTCATCTCATTCATGGCTGATCTCCTTTCCGAAATACCACCGCACCCTGTCCCGGAGTGCTTCCGGGACTGAAGGTTTGAAAATTTCCGCCCAGGCCAGGACTTTCCAGATGGGGTTATCCTTGCCGATGCTCTCAAAGGCCCCGGCCTCCGCATCGTACCAGTCTCCGGTTACCTCGATTTCGCCCAGGCGTACCAGCACTTCCCCGTCCACGGGGTCCCTTGTTTCCCTCTGGGCCTCCAGGATCACGTAATATTCGCCGTTCTCCGGCGGGGCGATCTCGCCCTTGATCCAGTTTACATTAGCCATTGTTTACCTCCAATCCTCCCCATTGGGCGCTCATAGCATCGGCGATGCCGGGGAATGTTTTCGCACGATTTTTTGCCCGATCTGTCGTAAACATGCCCCTGTGCTGGGCTCCGTGAGCGTGGCTATACGATCCTGACGGGCACCAGGTAGCCACAGGCTCCACAACATTGGTCGGCACCAGCTCCGGTAGCCCCCGAAGCCACAGGCACGTCCGCTTGGTGTAGGGGTGTCCGTATTCAAACGGTTGGACCGTTTGCGTGTATGGCGGCATTGCAAACACGCTACTTGGCACCGGATTTTCCACGCATACCCTCGGCACGTCTGCCAACCAGAAACGCATGAAAAAATCCCGTGCAAGGATTCCAATCTTTACTCGGTCGGCTTGTAATTGGTGCCCCTTCCAGAGGTGCCGGGCTCCGGCGTTGCTCAGGTATGTGCAGGGCGGGTGAGCAATCAGCAAATCCCAGCGGCCCACGTCATGGGTCTGTCCGTCCATGGTGGTTATCTGCCCCCCCTTGATGGCTTCCAGGGCATCCCCCAGGATATGCCATTCCGGATGGCCCCCGGAAGGCTCCTGAATATCACAAGAGTAAGCCTCATGGCCCCGCTCCCGGAAGGCCTTGCATACCGTCTGGGATTCCTCACAAGCTACAAGTACTTTCATGGCTGCACCTCCGGCCCTGCCGGTTTCTTGAGCCAGGCCAGGCGGCACTCGGTGCAATCGTCGGTCCGGCTGCAATCGTCCGCATCTACCCCGGAGCAGGAGTGTGTCCCGAAGGACAGAAACTCCGACAGCTCCTCGTCCGTCATTGCCCGGATCCGGTCCCCGTTGGTCAGCGGCTCGAAGCTGTCCTTCAGGCACTCGTCGTGGATGCAGGTATCACACACCCAGAAATCGTCCCGGTGGCGGCAGGTATCACACTTTCTCTCGCTCATAGTCCATTCCCCTTTCTGTACGCCTCCATGGTGGCGTCGTACCACCGGAGATATTCCTGGCAGGGGTTGCAGCACTTGCCGTCGGACGCACAGCCGATGCAAGGCCGGTTCCCGTAGCCGGGACGCACCGGCTTGTCCATCCCGGGGCGCAGGTACACGATCCTGGCCGTGTCCGGCCCCAGAAGGCCCTTGTCGTTCGCTGCTCGCCGGACTTTGAGATCCGGCGTCCAGCCGTGCTCAATGCACCAGCGCTTGTACGCCTCGAAATCGTCCCGCCACTCCGGGGCCATGCGGCCCCTGGCGCCCTTCCAGCGCTCATGCAGCATTTTTGTCTCCATTGTTGTCATGCGTTTTCCTCCATCAGCCGCCGGATGGCCTCCCGCTCGGCTTCGTCCAGCTCCCGCTGGCCCGATGGCTTGGCCTGTACGGCGTTGCCCCTGCTGCCATAGCCCAGATCACGCCTGGCCCAGTTGCGGCAGGCTGCTCTCCAGTCTTTCATGGTCTGGGTCCCCACCTTCCAGCCCTTGCTGGCGTAAAAGTCAACAAAGGCCTCCGGCTCCATGGCGAGGCTTGCCTCCTGGCAGTAGGCCCGGACCTGCTCAACGGAAGGGGGGACAAAGAGAGTTCGCTTCTGGGGGGCGTCCGGACGCTTGCCGTCCGGAAATTCTCTTTCTTTTTCTTTCTCTATCTCTATCTCTCTCTCCCCCTCTTTCTCTTTCTTGTTCTCTTTCTTGCTTGCGGTTCGCTCCGCACTTGCTTCTTCTTTGCTTCCGGTTTGCTTCTCGTTTGCTTCCGGTTTGCTTTCCATTTGCTTGCCGCCACGCCGTCCATTTTCGGACTTTTCCTTGGCCTTATCCAGGATGGGCCGAAGCAAGTCAAAAGCAATGGCAACGGCGTCCGGAGCGTTGTCCAGGTCCGGCTCTTCCTGGTACAGGGCATAGGCGCAGATCATGTCATAGGCGTCAGCCCGGTCCTGCTTTTTCTTGATCCGCCGAATGGCTTTGAAAAAGCTTTCGTAGAATGTAAATTGGGTTCGCGCCATCCTCTACACCTCCCGGATCTGGATTCCAAAGCGGTCCAGCATGAGCTTTTTTTTGATCTTGTAAGCTTCAGTCCGGACGCCCTTGGCGTCCTCTACCACCTCGACCCACTCTGTGCCCCCGGTGGGGCCCGTCCGGGCCTCCCGGTACACGAAGTCTGCCCTGTATGTACAGGCCCGCTCCAGGCATTTCTTCTGGCCGTTTACCAGGCCGTAATGGGGCCGGATCAGAGTAAAGGATACCTGGCGGTTCAGCTCCCGGATCTTCCCGGCCCGCTCCAGGAGCCGAAGCTCCCGGTAGCGGTTGGCCTCCTTGATGCTGTCAAAAGTGATGCCGTCCACCACGCACTTTTGAGCGTGGTACTTGTTTCTCTGCATGGCCTCACCCCCTAGAACGGTAGGCCGGAATCATCGTCCTCAATGGGGGCGTAACCGTCCGTGACGGGGTCCTGGGGCTTTGCGGCTCCGTCCCGCTTGCTGTCCCCGAAGTAGACGCCGTCCGCCACCACTTCGGCGCTGCGGCGCTTGTTGCCGTCCTTGTCGGTCCAGGTGCGGATCTGGAGCCGACCGGTGACCACCGCCATGCGGCCCTTGGTGAAATACTTGCTGACGAACTCGGCGGTGCTCCGCCAGGCCACGCAGTCGATGAAATCCGTCTCCTTCTCCTGGCCCTGGGACGCAAAGTCCCGGTCCACGGCCAAGGTGAAGGAGGTGACGGCGGTGCCGTTTCCCGTCCGCCGCTGCTCCGGGTCCCTGACGAGCCTTCCTTGCAACGTAATTCTGTTCAAACTCATAATTTTTGCCTCATTCTTTCAGAAATCTTGCGTTTCGTTTCATCACTTCTATGTGCTCCTTCGTGATGGAGCCTTGTGTGGTCTGCCCGCGTCATAAGGGCTAAGTTTTCGACACGGTTGTCATCTTTTATCCCGTTCAGATGATGAATTACACAGTCTGGCGGTACTAAAATGCCGTTGGCCTGCTCCCACACATATATGTGCTCCATAACGTAACCACCCTTGCCCGCTCGCGGATGCATCGGGCACAAAATCTGCCGGTATCCCTTTCTCGTGTATCGAATGCCGCCATGCCAATTTGAACTTTTTTCCCGCTTGCGTGCGTTCGATCTATCTTGAAATTCAATTTTCGGTGGAACGTGAAGCCCAATCTTGCGTGCTCTCTTGCGCACTGCCGAAATCGTTCTTGTCGGAAACAACTCCGCAAGTTTTATGTTGTCGCTCAATGTGTACACGCTTAGAAGAAGCTGCGTTTCTTGGCGGGACCATTTCAAACCTGATGGCATCGTGAACACCTCTGTTTCAGGCGACCCATGATCTCGATACGATTGAGCATTATTCTTTCCTCCATATGAGTTTTTCTTCGTTCCATCCGGGATAGTGCTGCATCAAATACTCCCGGTAAAAGGCTCTGTCCTCCGCCCGGTGCGCCGTCTGGTCGTATCGCCGGTGGCAGCCGGGGCAGAGGGTCAGGCCGTTCTCCGGGATTCCCAGGCCCCCTTGAGAGCGGGGGATATAGTGGGCGTTGGAAAAGGCCAGCAGCCACGGAGCCGGAAGGCCGCAGCGAATGCAGCAGGGCCATCCGTCCACTTTATCACGGACGGCAATTGCTAATTTTGCATCCCAATTAAAATCTTGGGCCTTGGTATCATTCCGCATTCCAAACCTCCATCATGGCCGCCAGCTTGTCCGGGGCCATAGTCTCAATGTCCAGTGCCTTGCAGTCCTGTACCAGGCTGTCGATGAGCTGGGACATCTGCCGGGTATCGTAGGTGGAGGAGCCGTAGTAGCACATGAGGTTCCGGTAGCCGGGGATCTTGGAGGGGCCAAGATCGTCACAGGGCCACCCAAGGCCCCGCCCGCTCCAGATCCGCCGGAAGCTCTCCACGGCCTCCTCCCGGACGGGGAGCACTTCGTAATTTCCGCCGATCCCACGAATGGCGGACAGGTACACGTCCAGGGGCGGGATTCCCATAGCCTGGGCCAGCTTGCCGATCAGCACCCAGGCGTAGGCGTTGGCGTCCAGGCTCCGCTTCTCCCGGTGCTCCTTCACTTCCAGATCGTAAAGCCGGGGCTTGTGCTTTCGCACCAGGCCCATGGCGTAGCCCACGGAATCCCGCTCCGGCCTTATCATGAGCCACCCGGCCTCCATCTTGATCTCCCGGAATTTAACGGCTTCCAAGGCTCTCCCATCCTTTCCGGTAGATGTCCATCAGGCCCATGTCGTTCAAAAAGATCAAAAACTGGGAGATCGTGGGGTAAATGCTGGGGGTCTCGTCCCGGCGGTAGGTTTCCGTCCATACCTCCGTGCCGTTGCTGATGAGGTACCGGAATGTCTCCGCCTCCGGCACCAGCTCAAAATAGGTGGGGTGCTGGGTACTGTCCAGGTACTTGCCCCGCTCATAGCTGGTGGAGTATTTAATATCATCGATCACCCCGGCCTTGAGGCAGTCCAGGCGGCCATAGAGCAGGAGCGGAACACCGTCCACATCAATGGGGCGGCTGGCCTTGCACTGTAAGATTCCGCCCTGGACTATCCCCGCCACCTTCCGGGCGGCGGGGTACCAGGGGCTTGCCTCGTCACCCTTTCCCAGGGTGATGTCGGTGACCAGATCCTCAAAGTCAATGCCTTTCTGCAGGTGCTCCGTCCGGGGCGTTGGCTCCCGGCGGAGGACCTGCAAAAACTCCTGGTAGGTGTCCCGGTCCCCCATGTCCTTCATGGCGTAGAGCCAGGAGGACAGGAGGGAGTGGGTCAAAAGGTATCTCATGCCTTGGCCTCCTCGGGGGCCTCCTTCGGTGCTTCGGTGTACGCCTTGAGCACCTTATCGTACATGAGGCCCAGCGCCTTGATCTTGCCGTTCCAGAGGACGCCCAGCTCCCGCTCGGAGGTCAGGGCGTGGGGGATGGCCTTAAAGTCCGCCATGCTGTCGTTGGCGCTGGCTGCATCGTGTACTCCATCGATCACGGCCCGGCCAAGCTCCATAGCCCGGTTGTATTTCTCCGTCTCCTGGGCGTTGTGGGCCACTTCCTCGGCGGCCTTGGCGTTGTACTCCTCAAAGAGCTTCGTCAAAAAGTCGTTGGGGCTGCTGGGGCCCAGGGCCGGGATCTTCCGGATGCCGGAAATGCCCCGGGTACCCTTGGCGAAGTATTTCTCGCAGTTGGAAAAGCCGATGGTGCGATCATTGCCGTAGATTTCTACGAAGCCGCCCAGGTCCATAGGCTCCCAAACGTTGTTCTTAGTCTGGCCCTCTACCTTGATCCGGAGCCGGGTGGCGTCCCCGTCCTTCTCCTCGGTGGCGTGGAACACAATGACGATGTTCTTCTTCAGCTCATAAAAGCAGTAGTCCATGAGCCGCACAAATTCTTTTCCCACGGCACCGTAGCCCTTGAGCGACAGGCTGCCGTCCCGCTGGCCGTACTTGGGGTCCTTCTTGATGGCCCACAGGGACATGAGGGAGATCAGCTTGCCGCCGGTGTCAAAGACCAGGGTCTCGAAGGGGGCCACGTTATCGGGGGTGAGATCGGAAAGGATTTCCTCATAGTCCTTGGGCTGGATGTACGGCGCCCGGTACCGGGGCTCGATCCGATCAATGCCGAAATCCACGTCGATGTGCAGTGGCTTGGGGGCTGACAAGGCCAGGGTGGATTTGCCGATGCCGGGATAACCGGCGATCAGCATCCGGATCTTCTTGTTGCCTTCCCGGATCTCGTTGGGGTTGTGAATCATTGTTTTTGTCCTCCTTAAAAAAATACGTATTGATCGTCCTGGCAGCCGCACCAGGGGCAGGGGCCGCCTCCGTACCGCTCCCGGCCGCAGCAGGGGCAGAAGCCGGTGACGGGATCTTGCTCTCTATCTCTCGGCATGAGGTCCATTGACTTTTCCTCCCGGGTGGTGTATAGTATGAGTGTCGTTTTTGTCCCTGCCGTCTGCCGTGTTTCCACCACGGGAGGCGGCTTTTTTACGTGCGGCATACTCGCCCAGCAGCCGCTTGATGGCGGCGTCGTACCAGCTCTGCCAGGAGGTATAGCCGCAGGCCTCCAAAAGGTCCGCCGGAAGGGTGTCCGCAAAGGACCGAGGCATGCGGAAGCACTTGCGCATGGTGCGCTTGCCCCGCCTGGTCTCATGCCTGGGCTCTCTGTCCGGGACGGGGAGCATAATGTTTGGGGCCGTCAGGTCCAGGTCCATGGGGTCGTACAGGTCCATGCGGCTGGCTTCCAGGGTCTGCTCCAGGGCCTCCATCTGGGGCCGGGTGGGGAGGCACACGCCGTTTTCATACCGGCTCACCATGCCCACGTCCGCCCGGGGCTCTACGGCCCGGAGCCGCTGGGACACGTCCATCTGGGACAGGCCCAGGGCCTCCCGGCGCTCTTTAAGTCTATTCTCCATGGTCGGCCTCCACGTCTCCGCCAGCCACATTCGGCAAATTCCAGAAGGGGCTATCCTCGTCTAAGGCTGCCCACTGGAGGGCGAGCCGGAAGCCGTCACGATCATCTTCGCCGATGGAGCGATAAATGCTGTAGATCACGGCGCTGAGATCTGCCAGGATCTCACCGATGGTACCGTTGATCTGGACGTGGGCGTGTGATCTACCCCCGTCCTTGGTAACCTCTGCTTTCAGCATTTCCGTCCCTCCTTATCCAGTCTCACGGCCTCGGCCAGGTTAAAGCCCAGGGCCACCAGCAGGCCGCCGACGATGCCCAGGGACAGCCAGGGGTCCACCAGGTTCAGCTGGGCGGCGCCAAAGGTCAGGGTGCCGAGGACGGCGTAGCCCAGGCAGCGCCGGAGGCCCTGCATTTGCTTTTTCCGGAGCCGGGCCAACTTCTTGGCCCGCGCTTCCTGGGCGCTTCTCACGGCCTCTGCGGACTTGCAAGCGGCCTCGATGCGGCGGTCCGTGGCTTCGGCCAACTTCCGCAGCTCCCGATTCTCCCGGGCGGCCTCCAGGGCCTCCGTGGGGATGCCGACATATTCTTTCATTCCGTGATCCCTCCTGTTTTTTCTTTGATCCACTTCTCAAAGTCCACCCGGTAAATCTCCGGGGTGCGGCGGCCGGTGGCCCCTCTGCGCTTGATGCGGCCGAAGGGATAATAGCCCTGCTCGATGCCGTCCATAAGGTCCGGGACGTTGAGCTTAAAGCCCCGGGCCCGCATTTCCTTCACGGCCTGGCTGGCGGTGAGTTGGGGGCTCATGACTCCGCCTCCTTCCGCTGATTCTCCTTGGCGATCTCCCGGCCAGCGGCCAGACCGTTGGCAAAGGTTTCGGCGAACATGGAGTACAGGTCCTGCTTGTTCTCGGGGACCTGCTCCAGGATCTTGGCGGCCTTCTTGGCGCCTTCCTTGACTTCTTCCGGCATGTTGGTTCCTCCTTTGTGTGATGGTGCCCTCTGCATTTTTCCGGGCTTGGGACCGGCCTAGGCTGCATTACACTTGGGCGGTTTAGCCGCCGCCCTTCGGCTTATTTAATCCTCTGTATAGCTCACACTGTAAAACGTGCATCCTTCGTGCTGCCCTATCAACCACGCTTCGAGTTCATACTGTCTTTCGCTCTCCGCGGCGTAGTCACCGTTCTCATAGTAGGGGAAATTCTTTTCGATCCTTGTGCCGTCCGCATACTCTGCAACTGCATTCCACATGATTCATTCTCCTTTCAGGTGGTGGGCTTTAGTCCACAAAGTTGTCGACGTACAGCCGCATGATATTGTCCCAGTCGGCATCGGTGATTACATGCTGATACCCGATCAGCCAGCAAACAACGTCCCATTTGGTTATGCGGTCTTTGCGTTCCTCAATGTGGTTTACCAGTTCTTCATAGCTCATTTGCTCTTTCATTTTTGTCCTCCTGTTCGGTGTCGGCGGCGGGGCCGGGGTATCACATTGTGTTACTGTTTCGTTCTCTGCGTGAGACTATGGTAGCACACAATGTGAGGTAAGTCAAGCACTATTTTTCTAATTTTGTGAGATTTTTAGTTGACATTGTTAGATGCATCTGTTATGATATGCCTGTAAGGAGGTGTTGCCCTTGAAAGATCGCATTAGAGCACTTCGGACCGCCGTCGGATTGACGCAGGAAGAGTTTGCAAAGCGAGTAGGACTTTCCAAAAATTACATTTGGATGATCGAAAAAGGGGAGAGAATCCCGCCCGACCGGACAATTACAGATATATGTCAGCCGTTTGGCGCAGATGAAATCTGGCTGCGGACCGGCACCGGGGAGATGTTTGCCCCCAAGACCCGGCGGGAGGAGCTGGAGGAGATCTTCCACCACTGCGAGATCGGCACGGACGCCAAGGCGAGGATGATCCGGGCCATGGCCCAGCTGCCGGACGAGGCGTTCCCGGTGTTCCTCAAATACCTTCAGGAGCTGGCAAAAAACCTCTCGGAGGAATAAAAAAGACAGGCTGTGGGAAAATCCCATGGCCTGTCCTTTTTGCGGAAACTTTGATTTCGGATGTCAACATCTTCTCAAAAAATGCTGACATTCTGCCAGCAAATGCTAACATTTGCGGCGAGTTGCGGCAATCTGCGGCGAGGAGAGAAAGAAAGCCCCCCCTCTCGCCCCCCTTCTTCCCCCCCTCCTTCTCCCTGGTATGGGGGGGAAGAGGGAGAAGG
>OQVZ01000296.1_pt1 | contig 18944 bp, 18 predicted proteins | sample 1691571 | NCBI WGS metagenome assembly OQVZ01 (sample SAMN03418261, study PRJEB22391) | human gut metagenome | biome: human-gut; feature: organic feature; material: feces | host: Homo sapiens | place: Tanzania | collected 2013-01
TGGACCTGTCTCCAAGCTGCGCTCGCAAGCGAGCTTGCATGGAGTTAACCACAATTTGCCGTTTCCAACGGCTCAAAAATCCCCCTTTTCGACTTTTTCAGTGCTTTCGATACTTCGCGTCCGCAACAAATGACTGACATTCAATATGGTATCACAATTATGGGCGGACGTGAAGTATCACGTCCCTACCGGTTTTTTTCGCCGAAGGCGAGCTGTTTTTTTATGTTTTTGTTTTAGTCCCCCAGTATTTTTCCACTGAACCCTTTTTTGTGCTGGTGGCGGCAAGGATGGTGAAGATGATGCAGACGACGATGAAAGCCAGCGTGGTGATGATGATGCCAATGGCGGAGAGATTGGCGATAGCGAGAAACACGAGGTAGATGTCGGAAATCCACAGTATGATGGCTGAGATCCATCGCACCCTCTTGATGTTCACTTTCGCGCGATCTTCTTCGCTGGCGGTGTTGTAGCCGGCTATCCACCTGTCGGCTTTGCCTGCCGCAACCAGTATTCCCAAAACGAATAGCACCACCGCAATGGGGGTGATGAGTATGATGTGGATTGGAAGTTGGGCGATGGTCATATCGTGATAAAGTGGAAGGGTTAAATAACAAAAAAGCCACTCGTAGAGAGTGGCTTTTGTCGGGGTACCCGGACTCGAACTGGGGACCCCCTGCTCCCAAAGCAGGTGCGCTAACCAACTGCGCTACACCCCGAAGTGCATATCCTTATCGGAATTGCGATGCAAAGGTACTGCTTTTTTTTGAATCCACAAATCTTTTGGGTGAAAAAGTGCATTTTTTTTGAAATTTTCTTGTTTTTGGGCTTGAAACGCCCTAAATCGTGCAGTTTTTTGTTTTTTTACGGCTAATTCTGCGAGGAAAGTATTAATTTTGTATTTGTGAAAATTGGGCTTATATATATAGGTAGAACTATGGTCGGTTTCACACGCTTAAAGAAGAAGATAAAAAACAACTATATATTTCTCGAATATGTACAGAACTAAGAAATGTGGTGAACTTCGCATCGAAAACGTGGGCGAAGTGGTGACTTTGGCAGGCTGGGTGCAGCGCACTCGCAAGATGGGCGGCATGACCTTCGCTGACCTGCGCGACCGTTACGGTATCACACAAATTGTGTTTAACAACGAAAACGACTCTGAACTCACAGAGCGCGCCAACCGTCTTGGCCGTGAATTTGTGATTCAGGTGAAGGGTGAAGTGGCAGAACGCTCAAGCAAGAATGCCAAGATGCCTACTGGCGACATTGAAATTATCGCCTCTGAGCTGAATGTGCTCAGCGAGAGCCTCACCCCTCCATTCACTATTGAAGACAACACCGATGGTGGCGACGACATTCGCATGAAATATCGCTATCTCGACTTGCGCCGCAATTCAGTGCGTGCAAATCTTGAATTGCGTCACCGTATGACTATTCTTATTCGCAACTTCCTCGACTCACGCGACTTCATCGAGGTGGAAACTCCAATCTTGATTGGCTCCACTCCAGAGGGTGCGCGCGACTTCGTGGTGCCATCACGCATGAACCCCGGTCAGTTCTACGCGCTGCCTCAAAGCCCTCAAACCTTGAAGCAGCTGCTGATGGTGGCAGGTTTCGACCGCTATTTCCAAATTGCGAAGTGCTTCCGCGACGAGGACTTGCGTGCCGACCGTCAGCCTGAGTTTACTCAAATCGACTGCGAAATGAGTTTTGTGGATCAGGAAGACGTGCTTGAAGTGTTTGAATCGATGGCTCGCCACTTGTTTAAGGAAATCCGTGGCGTGGAAATTCCAAAACTCGAACAAATGACTTGGCACGATGCCATGCGCCGCTACGGTAGCGACAAGCCTGACTTGCGTTTCGGTATGGAATTTGTGGAACTGATGGACGTGCTCAAGAAGGGCAAGTTCACAGTGTTTGACAGCGCAGAATACATTGGCGGTATTTGCGTGCCAGGTTGCGCCAACTACACCCGCAAACAACTTGACCAACTCACCGACTTCGTGAAGCGTCCACAAGTGGGTGCTAAGGGTCTGGTATATATAAAGTATAACGAAGACGGCACAGTGAAGAGCAGCATTGATAAGTTCTACACTCCAGAAGACCTCGCAGAAGTGAAGGCAGCGATGGGCGCAAATGACGGCGACCTCGTGTTGATTCTCAGTGGCGAACAGGCAAACAAGACTCGCACTCAACTTTGCACCTTGCGTCTGGAGATGGGCGACCGTCTTGGTCTGCGCGACAAAGACACCTTCAAGTGCCTTTGGATTGTTGACTTCCCTCTCTTTGAATGGAGCGATGAGGAACAGCGCCTGATGGCAACTCACCACCCATTCACCTTGCCAAATCCTGATGATATTCCATTGCTCGACGAGCACCCAGAGCAAGTGCGTGCCGTGGCTTACGACTTCGTGTGCAACGGTGTGGAAGTTGGTGGCGGTAGCCTCCGTATCCACGATGGCAAGTTGCAGGAAAAGATGTTCAAGATTCTTGGCTTCACTCCAGAGCGTGCCGAGGCTCAATTTGGCTTCTTGATTAACGCGTTTAAGTATGGTGCACCACCTCACGCAGGTTTGGCATTTGGTTTGGACCGCTTCGTGTCGATCTTGGCTGGCCTTGACAGTATTCGCGACTGCATCGCATTCCCTAAGAACAACAGCGGACGCGATGTGATGCTCGATGCTCCTGGCACCCTCGAACCTGGTCAACTCGATGAACTTTACCTCAGCGTTGACCAAGCGCGCGTTGATGCCGTAACCAAAAAGTAACATCACACATTCAATAAACAATCTATGGGGGAACTATCACAATAGCTCCCCCATGTTTCAATTTACCACAAATTTGAATTTAACCACGAATTGCACGAATCACACGAATTTTATATTAATGCGAAATTCAACTTTTTCGGGAAATTCGTGAGATTTGTGGTTTTAAAAAACAAGTTATTGGTGGTGAACCTAATTATTAAGATGTGAAAATATGATGGAGAGGATGGATTTGGAGGCGATGTGGGGGTATGTGGCGGCGAATGCTGGAGCCGATACCCTGAAGTTGATGTTGAAGAGCGAACCGGATTTGCCCTTCGACAAACGGTTTGCCGTTATGCAGATAGAATGTCGCAAGAAAACGAAAAACAAAATTCCCGAACTGCTGGCAAACGAGCGTTTCCTCTTTCCGAAAGCCATCAGCGCAGAGCAATGCACCCACCAGCAAGTGGCGCAGTTACATGCCTCGCTGTTTCGGGACTCTGACAGTGTGCTTGATATGACGATGGGGCTTGGCGTTGACTCCTACTACATTTCGCAGCGAGTGGCTTCGCTCAAGGCTATCGAACTCGACGAGGAAATAGCGGCGGCTGGTGCGCACAACTATGCCTTCACGGTAGTGAATGCCGATTCGGTGGCGTGGCTCACGCAGACCGATGAGCGTTTCGACGCTGTGTTTATTGACCCTGCACGCCGTGGCGATGGCGGAGCGCGTCTTTACGGACTTGCCGACTGTGCGCCCGATGTGCTGGGCATTCTTTCCACCATCAAGGCACACGCCAAGAGGCTCTACATCAAGGCTTCGCCGATGATCGACGTAACGCAGTCGATGCGCGACCTCGCTCCACACCTTACCGATGTGTGGGCAGTGAGCGTGAAAAACGAGTGTAAGGAACTGTTTTTCGAGGTGGATTTCGGTGTGGAATGTGCTGATGTGCAGCTCCATGCGCTCAACTTCGAGGCAGGAGGCACGCAGGAGTTTGCGGTGGATAGTGCTGCGCTTGCGGTGGAGGGCTGTTATGGCTCGCCATCAGTAGGGCAATATCTTTATGAGCCCAATGCGAGCGTGATGAAGATTGGCGCGTTTGCCGCTTTGACTCACCAATTTCCAATCTTGCAAATAGCAAAAAACTCACACTTATATTATAGTGATGATTTTGAGGAAGATTTCCCCGGCCGCAAATTCGTGATTGACAGCATCATTCCATTTTCGGGAAAAGAGGCGAAAGCCGTTGGCAAACAGCACAAGCAACTGAATATTGCCACCCGAAATTTCCGCCTAAGTCCCGACGAACTGAAAAAACGCCTGAAAGTGCGCGACGGCGGCGACTGCTACCTTTTCGCCACCACACTTGCCAATGCCGAGCAGGTGCTATTGCTTACGAGGAAGGCTTAGGGGGGTGGGGAGCGCTCGGATAGCTTAGGGGTGGGGAGCACTCGGAGCAGCTCGGAGCACTCGGATGGCTTCGCTTGAACTTCTTCTAACTTCTAACTTCTAATTTCTTATTTCTAACATCTTTTGTCTTTTAATAATGTGTTTGTGGGAATGGGGGAAATTTTGTAACTTTGCAGCGTAATTCATGAAAGTTAAGGAAATAGCTTCCGCTATTGAGAGGGTTGCACCGCTTTATCTTCAAGAAAGTTATGATAATGCCGGAATGCAAGTAGGCGACCCCGATAGCGTGATATCAGGCGTGGTGCTCTGTACCGACGTCAGAGAATGTATTGTAGATGAGGCAATAGCCTGTGGTGCAAATCTCATTATCTCACATCACCCACTCATTTTTCACGGTCTTAAAAAACTCACTGGTCGCAACTATGTGGAGCGCACGGTGCTGAAAGCTATTCGGCACGGTGTGAGCATCTATTGCGCGCACACCAATCTCGACAATGCGCGTGGCGGCGTGAGTTACAAGATGGCGGAGAAGTTGGGCATGAAAAACGTGGAGGTGCTCGATCCACAAGTGGGCACACAGCGTAAGATTGTGGTGTTTGTGCCTCAAGCCCATGCCGCCGATGTGGAACAGGCGATGTGGCGCGCAGGCGCTGGCACGCTGGGCGACTACGACCGTTGCAGCTACCGTGTGGAAGGCGAAGGCCGCTTCCATGCCCTTGATGGCGCTAACCCATTCGCTGGCGAAGTGGGCGAGGACCATGTGGAAAAAGAGGTGCGAGTGGAAGTGCTGGTGAATAAGGCCCGCTGCTCGGCAGTGATTGCGGCGATGCTTGCCGCCCACCCCTACGAAGAACCCGCTTTCGATGTGATACCGCTTGAGAATGCCGACCGATACAGCGGTTCGGGCGTGATTGGCGACATCGAGGAAATAGGCGGCGCCGACTTTATGCACCGTTTGAAGGAGGCATTTGGCGTGGACACCGTTCGCTTTAGCGGCAATCTCGACCGAAAAGTGAAGCGAGTGGCACTGTGTGGCGGTGCAGGCTCGTTTTTGGCTGGCAAAGCCATGAGCATGGGCGCAGATGTGTATGTGACTGGCGACATGAAGTATCACGAATTTCAGGGCAACGAGGAACGCATCATCTTGGCTGACATCGGGCATTATGAGAGCGAGCAGTACACGAAGGAAATTTTTGCCGACATCATCGCATCGCTCCACCCCGACTTTGAAGTGAAATACGCAAACGAAGAACAAAATCAAGTAAAATACATTTAATACATTATGGCAAAAGAAAAAGAACTCAATGTAGAAGAACGCTTGAAAGCACTCTACGAATTGCAGACTATTCTCTCTGAAGTGGACCGCATCAAAACTCTCCGTGGTGAACTCCCTCTCGAAGTTCAAGACTTGGAAGATGAAATTGAAGGTCTTCAAACTCGCATTTCTAAATACGACGAGGAAATTGCCGCACTCAATGCCACCATCAAGGAGCAGTCGGAAGCAGCCGATAAGGCCGACGCTATGGTTGCTAAGTACACCAAGGATCAGGACAATGTGCGCAACAACCGTGAATACGACTTCCTCACCAAGGAAATCGAATACCAACAACTCAATATCGAACTCGCTGAAAAGAAAATCAACGACGCTAAGCACGCTATCGAGGTGACCAACGCCAACATGGACACCGCAAAGGCTCAACTGGAAGACTGCACTCACGTGCTGACTGAAAAGAAGGGTGAACTCGACGAAATCATCTCTGAAACCAAGCAAGACGAAGAAAAACTTCGTGAAAAAGCAAAGAAACTCGAAGCCAAATTCGACGACGAGCGTTTGCTCAACGCATTCAAGCGTACTCGCAAGAATGCCCGCAACGGTCTTGGCATCGTGTATGTGTCGCGTAACGCTTGCGGTGGTTGCTTCAACCGCATTCCTGCACAGCGTCAGAGCGAAATCAAGATGCACAAGAAGGTGATTGTGTGCGAATACTGCGGCCGTATTCTTATCGACCCAGAAATCGTAGGCGTAAAGGCTGATTAAATTCGGTAGAAATTAAGATAACAAGGGTGTGTTGAGGTGATTGAAAAAATCTTGACACACCTATTTTTATTTTCACGATTATGATTATTGGAAAATTGAGCGATACGCAATCGGTGGAGCGTTTGCATCCGCTGTTTCATGAGGCATTCGAGTGGCTTCGTGCCAATGCCGCCACAGCCCACACCGCCGGCATCAGTCCTGTGGTGCTGAAAGAGGGCAAACTGTGGGCAAATGTGGAAACTTCCCAGATGAAGGCGCGCGAGGAGCAGGTGCTGGAAGTGCACCGCAAGTATATCGACATTCATGTGCCGGTGGACAAAGTGGAAGTGATGGGCTATCTGCCCACCAGCAGCCTGAAACAAGTGCGCGATGCCTACGATGCGGATCGCGACATAGCATTCTACACCGATGCGCCCATGGCGTATGTCACCATACAGCCCGGCGAATTTGCCATCGTCACCCCCGAAGATGCCCACGCCCCAATCATAGGCGAAGGCGAGGTGAAAAAGATTTGTGTGAAGGTTGGGTGTGGATATTAACTTTTTAGAAGTTGAGATTTGGAAGTTAAGAAGATTTTTTTTGAAGTTAAGAAGTTAAGAAGTTAAGAAGTTAAAGAAGTTAAGACGATAGTTTTGTGACTGGTAATTTTTCATTAAGGCGGTCTTGAAAATTTTTGGAAGTTAAGAAGTTAAAGAAGTTAAGACGATAGTTTCGTGACTGGTGATTTTCTATTGAAACTGCTTTGATGCTTTTCGGTGGTTAAGATTACGCTATAGCGCAATCTTTTAGGGTATTTTTTAGTGGTTGGTGTTGATAGGTTGTTAATAACTTTAGTTGGGTGAATTTTGGGTGGGGCGTGCTAAAATTGCTATCTTTGTACTACCAATTACTCATCATTATGAACGGACAAGGGAAACTATATTTTCGCTATGGCACTATGGGTTCGGCAAAGACTGCTTTGCTGCTCACCCAAGCCTATAATTTTGAGGAGCGTAATATGCAATATTTGTGCATGAAGCCCATTATCGACAATCGTGAGAGTGCTAACGTGATTCGCTCTCGCATTGGCATAGAGCGCGCTTGCTCTTGGATTTATCCCGAAATGGACCTCTACGAATACCTCAAAGGCGAATTTGAACGCACGCTTGAAGTGAAGGCGTGGGTGCTTGTGGATGAGGCGCAATTCCTTTCCAAAGCACAAGTTGACCAGTTGGCTCGCATAGTGGATGATTACGGTGTGAACGTGATATGCTACGGTTTGCGCACCGACTTCCAGTCGCACGTGTTTGAAGGTTCGCTCCGCTTGTTTGAGTTGGCCGACACCATCGACGAAATCAAATCCACATGTTCGTGTGGTCGTAAAACCATCATCAATGCCCGAATCGATGCGAATGGCGATGTGGTGACCGACGGCGACCAGGTGGAGATTGGGGGCGATGACAAGTATGTGGCGCTTTGCCGCCGCTGCTGGCGTAATCGCCGAATTGAGAGCGCCGAACGCAATGCGCTCAAATTCGAAGAAGGACAATAAATATGACACATATCTCCTGAAAAGGTGATGGCGAGAATTGCAAAAAAGCAATTCCCGCCATTTTATTTTTATCTAAAGCCCACAACGGTTTAGCAAAAACAGCAATGAAAGTGAGGATTCCGGGTCAGTGGATAAATGCTGGGGGCACCGAAACAAAAAACATAAAAAACATCCTTTTGCCAATGCCAGTGCTTCGCACCTGTCGTTAGTGCTGCGGTATGTCTGATTTCAAGCTGAAGCTTGAATCAGCCACTCCACACCTCTAACGCCGCCCTCTTACGAGGTCGGTGGCATCGTCAAAAGGGCAAAAACCGCTCGCCTTCGGCGAAAAAACAAAACCCGGTAGGGACGTGATACTTTGAGAGCACTGAAAAAGTCGAAAAGCGAGATTTTAGAGCCGTTGGAAACGGCATATTGTGGTTAACTCCAAGCTGCGCTCATTCGCTCCTGCGGAGCTTCATTCGCTTGCATGGAGTTAACCATAATCAGCCGTTTCCAACGGCTACAAGCCTCAATAAAATCTTTACTTTATTCACCATTTTATAGTTTTTCTGTGCTTTCGAAGTATCGCGTCCCTACCATGCAAAATCTATCCCCAGAATTTTTCCACTGAACCTAAAGGTGTTTGCATAAATTTGTTTTTTTTTTGAATTGTTGACAATTTTGAATATCTTTGTAGCACAGAACTAATAAACCCAAATCGGTCATTAGCTAATGACCGATTTGGAACAAAACCTTTCAGACGGTTGCAAACTTAGCATAAATTCAGGTCGAAAAGCTTTATCTATGTGAGCAGCTTGACAAAACAATAACAGAACAATTAAAACGGAGATAGATGACAATGTATAAATTATTATTGCGATTTTTAGTGGCGTTTGTCATTGTGGCGTTGCCTTTCCCGATGTTTGGCTACGTGATAACAGGAAAGATAGTTGATGCATCGGGCAAACCTATCAGGAAAGCTATCATATTAGGTAAAAACAAGGACGGAGTGGTGCGTGTAGGCATTGAGTCGGACCAAAATGGGCAGTTCTGGTCGGCAAATGTGAGTGACTCTACACTTTCATTGGAGATTTCAAAAGAGGGGCTTATGCCAGTGTATATGGATGTGGTGGGTACCTCTGACGCTTATCTTGACCTTGGCTCCGTATATCTTAGCCAGAAATCGGTGAGCCTTGACGAGGTGACCGTCACAGCCCATTCGGTAACACAAAAAGCCGACAGATATATTATCATTCCCACATCAGGCGAAGTGGAGCGTGCTAACAACGGCTTGTCGCTGCTGAACAAACTTCAGTTTAAAATGCCGGGCGTGATGGTGAATGAGTCGCTGAGAGAGGTTAAGGTGGACGATAAAACGCCAGTATTTAAAATCAATGGAAAGCCGACCAATATGAACCACGTGCTTTCAATCAATCCTGATGAGGTGCTTCGGGTGGAATACCATGACAATCCCGACATTCGATATGGCAATGTGCAAGTGATTAACTTTATTCTGAAGCCCCGTAACGACGGTGGCTATGTGCTTGCTGATTACAATACTGCATTCACAACTGGTAAAATGGATGGCAACCTTGGCGTAAATTATCACTATAAAAAATCAGAGTTTGATTTGAACTATGGGGTGAGCTGGCGCGACTACGATAAGCGCTACATCAATACTACAGAGCGGTTTATTGGTAGAGAGAACGATATTGTGCGTGAAAGTAAGGGCATTCCATCATACTTCAACTATTTGACGCATAACTTGGGCTTTGAATACACCTATATGCACAATCCCAACACCTTACTGACCCTCAGCACAAATGTGACTTTCTATAACAATGTTACTGACGACAATTCGTTGAACACAGAAATGGAAAGTGTGGTGACGAAAAACTACAGCCGGCTCCTGCACCGTAAGTCAGATTACACATCTCCGAACTTTGGCCTGTTTTTTAAAAAACAAATCGACGACAGCCAGAGCATTGAAGCTACTGCCAATGGCGCATACTCATCGGGCAACTTCGCCAGAAACTCAAATGATGTGTTTGACGATGAGGAACTGAATAAACATTGGGACAACATCACCAAAAACAAGGCATGGAGAGGAAGTGCAGAAGTGATGTATTCCAAGGCTTTCAGTAGCAGATTCACCACTAACTTCGGTGTACAGGACTACTATAACTCTACCGACAATTTGCAGACAAACGACTCTGCCGTGGCTACCGACAAAATCGACCAGAACCATCTATCGATATATACCCAGCTTTATGGCCGATTCAATAAATTTAATATTGGCGCGAATTTGGCTTTTCAAAGCGACCATAACAAAAACAATGGTTATGTGATGAATGCGTCGCGCTTCAAGGCCAACGTGAATATGAACTATATGTTCTCCAACCATGTAAGCGCGAACTACCTGTTTATGTATGATCCCTCTATGCCGTCGATTTCGCAACAGTCAGAACTGATTCAGGTGCTTGATGATATATCGGTGCGTCAAGGCAACCCCAACTTAAAGCCATCAGAGTATTTCCGTAACAGGCTGTATGTGCGCTATGTTTACCGTAAGCTAAATACCTCGTTGTGGCTTTCTTATAGCCGCACTACCAACCCTATTTATTACGACTACACTTATATCAATGATGCGTCGAGCCCCTATTACCAAAAATTTATGAGTAAGGCTATCAACGGCCAGCATGATGATTTGTGGAACTTAGAGTGGTTTGTTACGCTTGACAACCTGTTTAACGACCACTTTTCGATATATGCCAAACTGGGCTATGATAACCACCGCCCCGACTTGCACGGCAAGAAATATAATAAAGAGCGACTTTATGGTTCAGTGAATGCAAGCGTTTGGTGGGGAGGTTGCTGGGCGATAGATGTCTACTACCAGATTAGACCGAGACAGTCTTTTTCTGGTAGCACGTTTTCTCTTGGCGAACGCTGGAATTATGTGAAAATGCAGTACCGCTATAAGAATTGGTTTTTCTCCCTTACGGGTGTGAACCTGTTCACTCGGCGAGGGTCAACCTATGAGGACACCTCAATTTCTGAAGTTCACCCTGTGGCATCGACTGTTTGCATAAAAAATGGTGCGAATATGGTGCTGTTTGGTGTCAGCTATCGTCTTGACTATGGCAAGAAGAAAGAAAAGACGAAACATTCGCTCAAGAACAGCGGCGTTGAGCAAGGCGTGAATGTGAATTATTGATAAAGGGCGTCTCAAATTTGCGTTTATCATAACGCAGGGATATGCCTTTGGTTTGTTTCGATAGCAAAACGGCATTATATCAACACATTAGAAACATACCGAAGGTATGTCCCTACGTTATTGCGTTGTCGTTTTTGGTGACAGCCCTTCTGGGTGATATTTTCTGTGGGTGGGGATTAGTCGACGAGTTTGTTGAGGATCCAGTTGATGAGCGAGAGCACCACGCCGAAAGCGATGGCTGTGCCCAGTGCGCTCATGTTGGAGCCTTGAATGTTGAATGCGTCAACGAAATGGGAGCAGAGCAGTATCATTGCGCCGTTGATAACCAGTGAGAACAAGCCCAGCGATAAGATGTTGATGGGCAACGAGAGAATTTTCACGATGGGCTTAATGAACACATTGATAAGCCCCAGCACGAGTGCCACCACGATAGACACATGCCATGGCTCGCAGGTTACGTTGTCGAAAAACTGCGAGGTGAGCCATATTGCCAAGGCAGAAACGAGGAGTTTAATTATGAGTTTAATCATATTATATTGTGTTTACTGATGCAAAGATGCAAAAAAAGAACGGTTTGTCATCAAAAAAATCAGAAAAAATCTGCCTATGTCAAAACTATTTCTTAATTTAGCAAAACCAATATAAACGTATATAAACTGCATCAACAACTAATTGCGAAATGAAAATCTCAATGCAACAGCTCCTCAATCAGTCGAAAGATTATGTGATGATCGTGTTCGGTCTTTTCCTGTGTGCTTTTAGTTTTGCGGCGTTCGTTATCCCTGAAAATGTGGTGACGGGTGGTGTGACTGGTATTGCCACCATTATTTATTATGCGTCGGGTCGCACAATTAATATTGCAATTCCCAACTATATCATCAATGTGATACTGCTTGTGGCTGCTTATAAAGTGGTGGGTCGGCAGTTTGTGATTCGCACCATTTTCGGTGCCACCGTGTTCAGTATATTCTTGGGTATTCTCTGCCCGATATTTAAAGAGCCATTTGTGGAGCAACAGTCGTTTATGAACATCATTATCGGCGCGGTGCTCTGTGGCGTGGGCTTGGGCATCACGTTCTCGCACGGCGGAAGTAGTGGTGGCACCGATGTGATAGCCGCAATGGTGAATAAATACAGCAATGTGTCGTTTGGCCGCATGATGCTGTATTGCGATATGCTCATTATCACCTCGTCGTATTTCCTGTTTCACAATATCGACGCCACGCTTTTCGGTTACGTGTTCCTTGTCATCAACTCCGTGGCTGCCGACATGGCAATCACCAGGCGAGTGCAGGGCGTGCAGTTTCTCATATTCAGTGAGCAGTGGCTTGACATAGCCAACGCCATCAACAACGAGGCGCACCGTGGTTGCACCCTCGTGCATGGCACAGGCTGGTACAGCAAGCGCGATGTGAAAATACTGCTCGTGGTGTGCCGCAAATACGAGAGCGTGACGGTGCAGCGCATTATCAAGCGCATCGACCCACAGGCATTTATTTCGATGGCGCCCACTAACAGTGTGTTTGGTCAGGGCTTCGACGAGATGAAGGTGCGTTTGCAGAAATACGAGCCCAAGATGAGCGACGAGAACAACGATGTTCAGACTAAGTGATACACATTTCTTGACTTTTGCGAAGAAAGCAGGGGAAATGAACTGATTTATTAATTTTGACAAAACATTTACAGCTATGAAAAAAATTATCTTGATGCTGGCTATTATGATAGCTGCGGCTACGAATATCTCGGCAAAAGGGTCGAATATGGCATTTGGCGTGGATTACAACTATTCATCAAAAGGCGGTGGCTCAGGTGTGGGCTTCCAGCTTGAATATGAGTTGCTTAAGAATTTGCGCATTGCTCCAGAATTTATCTATACATTCTCAACCGACGATTGCGGCCACTTCACCAATGTGAATATCAACTTGCAATATGTGGTGAAAACCGGCAGTGGCTTCGACCTCTATCCTATGGTGGGATTGGCTTACGTGAACGGAGAAGGCGATTTGAACAACTGCGGTATGAACTTGGGTTGTGGCGCAGAGTTTTCGCTCTCGTCGGAGTTGAGCATCTACACCGAACAAACCCTTCAGTTGGTGAACGATGCCACTCGCTTTATCCCTGCATTCGGCCTTAAGTATAAATTCTGATACTTAGGGAGGAATGAAGGCTGCGTTCCAGAAAATATCGCTATTGGCGCTATCGCTCGTGGCACTTGCGGCGTGCAGCGACAAAAATCCATTCGATGTGCCCGATGATATGGTGGTGCTCAATATGATGAACGAGGACCACGGCAAAACCCTGATGGGAAAAACCGACATCTATATCACGCGCGACTTGAATTTCACGTCGGAGAAATACTCGTTTATCGAGGTGATGAAGGCGCAAGACCTTGGGCACGTAGAGGAAAACGAGCCCGACCTCAACACGCTTACCGACAAAGCCGCGGTGGAGCAGTACGGCGGATATTTGGCTATTCGTCACGACGATGTGGTGCGCTTTCCGTCGGGGAGATTGGCTGTAATCATCGACCGCCCCTATTACCGCATTTGGGTAGATGATCTCATCTTTATCAAGCACGACAAGCAAACTGAATGCGCGGGTGCCATCGTAAACTTTGCCCAATATATGCCTGTGCCTGGCGGACTGCCCAACGCCTACACCGAAGTGGGAGCAGTGGGGGAGAACGAGCCGCTCACTGTGGGCATTTCGGCAAAGAATTGCGAAGGGCTGATTCGTGAGCCTTACGATAAATATTTTGAATGTAAAGTGACGAGTGGAGGAAGGAAATACACCGAACTTCAGGTGAGTTTGCGCCCTGGCGCGTTCTCGCAGATGCCAGCCGACCTCCGTCAGCAAACTTTCCACCTCTATGTGCGCAACGTGCGCACCGCTACCATTCTCAATTTCCAGATAAAATAACGCCGCTTCTTGGGTGGAGATTGCGCTTAGGGGAGATATTTCCTTCCCTCTCCTTGGGGGAAGGTGCTATAGCACGCTTTGGGGTGGGATTGGATATTTTGAATATTATTTAAAAAATTAGTCGTGCTTCCTGGTGGGAGCACGACTGTTTCTTTTTTTGTGTGTAGAAAAGAAATCTCAGATGAGATTAGCCTTCTTGGATTGAACCGTTAGGACATGCTTCAGCGCAAGAACCGCAGCTAATGCAAACATCAGGATCGATTTCATACTTGTCACCTTCGCTGATAGCGCCAGTTGGGCAAACAGATGCGCAAGTACCACATGCTACACAAGTGTCATCAATTACGTATGCCATTGTTGTAAAATTTTTATTAGTTAGTGAATAATTAATAGTAAACTTGCGACAAAAGTAGTGAATTAATTTGAAATAGTGCCAAGATTGAGGCATAAATTTTCCCACTTTTTCATTTTCTGAGTGATTTATTGGAGTTTTACGGCATATATTTCGTAATTTTGCGCCTCGAATCTAAACTTTTGCAACTTTTTATAGTCATATCCCCAAACAAAAATAATTTGATGATGAGAAAATCTATTTACATCGCGGCATTTGCAGCCGCACTTTCGCTTGTGTCGTGCAAGAGCACCACAGCAAGCCTCTCCGACAAGCAGTACACTTTGACCGAACTCAATGGCACCCAACTTGAGAAAGTTGATGTCACCCCATCTATCTCATTTGCAAAGGGTCGCGTGAACGCCACAGTAGGTTGCAACCAGATTTTTGCCGATTACAAAGTGAGCAAAGATGGTAAAATCACCTTCTCAACAGAGGGTATGACCAGAATGCTTTGCCCCGACGTGATGCGTGAAGATGAATTTGTGGACGCGTTCAACAAGGTGGACCGTTACCAAATTTCTGCCGATGGCTCAGAAGTGAGTTTCCTCGACAAAGCAGGTAAAGTGCTTTTCAAGGGCAAAAAGTAAATTTAACCCAAATCGGTCATTAGGCCGTGAAAGGATTTTTTAGATTACTTCTTGCGGTCTTTCGGTTTTTATAAGATGCCTTTTGCTTGTTTTTAATTCGTAATAGCTTGCTATCACTCATTAAAAGACAAACAAAATTCATTCTTCTAAAAATCCGAAATACCACAAGCCCTAATGACCGATTTGGGTTTAACAACTAAAACTTTGAATTTTTTCAAAAAGGTACTATTAGTTAATAGTCCTCAGTCGTTTCACAAAAATCAACAACTTAATACATGAAGAAGAAAAACAAGAAGTTGCAAAAAGTGGTGGGCACGCTCGACGAGTATGTGCGCGCATGGCGAAAGGCTTCTCGCGCCGACGAGATTGCCAGCCACGGCCGTGCTGTGTCGTTCGCTCGTGTTCACATCTCTAAAAAGGTGTATAACCGCAAGCGCGACCGCAAAATCGAGTGGTAAGCCACACACTCTCTATGGGAGAAACACAAAACCAAACAAACAACAACAATTAAATCTTATCAATCTTATCAAAAATGGCAAATAAAATGCGAGCAATGAAGAAAGCAAACACAGTGAACAACGAGGTGGAACTTGAACAAAAGAAGAAGGCACTGAAACCCATTTCAGAAGAGGAATTGAAGCAGTGCAATACGATTGATTTAATTGAAATGCTAACTGAGCGACTGAAGGACTGCCGCTTCGACAAGCACACCCTTGAACTCTGCCAGCCAATGCTCGACAAGTTGGCGGCACGCTTCCGCATTTCCGACACTCAGGCGATGATGCTGGCAGTGGGGGTAGAGCACCCTTCGGGATTGGATGTGAATGATGTGGCAACATTCTTCTCATGCTCAAATGTGCGTGCCAGCAGTTATTTCCGTCAATGCCGTGCCTTGGAGAAGGCTGGCATCATGTGCAAAAGAAATTCGTTTGGAGATGACAACTATTACATCACCAAAGAAGCCGACGAAGCTCTCCAAGCCGACAGGGATTTTGTGGCGATATGGGACAAAAAATACACTGCCGACGAATTTGTGGATAGGGTGCAGGATGTGTTCTCGATAATGGAAGACCAAGAACTTGACTACGTCGATGGCGTGGAGATGCTCAAAAGGTATTTCAGAAACAACACACACCTCACATGCGTGTCGGAAATCAACGAGTTGCACCTTCCACCACTGGAGTTTATTGTGCTGGTGTTGATGTGCCACTCCGTGGTCAATAACAGAGTCACTTCCACTCCGTTCTTGTTGATCCACAATATGACGAAAGGCCGTGATTACCACAAATTTCACAAGGAAATCTACGAGGGATGCAACTTGCTCCAAGAGCGAGGATTAGTGGAATTTAAGGCCGACGACGGCATGGCTATTGCCGACCAGTTGCAAATCACCGACAAGGTGAAAAACGAAGTGCTTGCCGAGTACGACATTGAAGAGGTGTTTAACCCCCGCACGAAAAATGGACTTCTGAACTATGAGGACTTGGCGGAAAAACCTCTGTTCTACAACGACAGGGAGGCGAAGCAAGTGTCGCGCTTGCATGAACTGATCACCGAAGAAAAATACAAAGAGGTGTGCGACCGCATGAAGAAAGCCGGTATGCGCACAGGTGTCACTTGCCTTTTCTACGGTGCGCCAGGCACTGGTAAAACCGAAACGGTGTATCAGTTAGCACGCCAAACCGGCCGCTACATCATGGAGGTGAATGTGGATAAGATTAAGGATAAGTTTGTGGGTGAAAGCGAGAAAAATATGCGCAGCGTGTTTGAAACATACCGCAAAAAGGCTCGCAGCATGAAGAATGCGCCCATCTTGCTCTTCAATGAGGCCGACGCTATTTTCAGCAAACGCTTCACCAATGTGGACCAGTCGGTGGATCAGATGAACAACGCCATCCAGAACATCATTTTGCAGGAAATGGAGAAGTTTGAAGGCATCATGATTGCCACCACCAACCTCACCACCAATCTCGACAAGGCTTTCGAACGCCGCTTCTTCTACAAGATAAAGTTCGGCACCCCTTCGGCAGAGGCAAAGAGCCGTATCTGGCAATCGATGATACCCGAACTCACCGATGCCCAAGCGCTGCAACTGGCGAAAACCTACGACTTCAGCGGCGGACAAATCGAGAATGTGAGCCGCAAGCAGAAGGTGAACGCCATCATCAACGACTGCGACTTCAGTTTCGACGACATCATCGCCTACTGTGACGAAGAACGCATCGGCACCACCACACACCACCGCGTAGGCTTCTAATGCCCACACACACAAATCTGAAAAATCCGTGCAAATCGGTGTTCGCTATCGCCCACCGATTTGCGCGGATTTTTTTGTGTGGTGGTGAAATTATATTGCAGATTGAAGGGCTGTTTCAGGAAAAATGCGTAATTTTGAACTTTCACATCACACATGAAAACTAAGATTGATGAGCAATATTAAGAAAATCGTACTCACAGGTGGTCCCTGCGCAGGTAAGACTACCGCTTTAGTGAAAATTATAGAGCACTTTTCAAGCCGTGGCTATAAGGTGTTCACCGTACCCGAAGTACCCACTATCTTCCTTCAAGCCGGCATGGACTATTTGACTAAAAACAAGGCACTTTTCTACGAAGGCGAAAAGGCTACGCTTGAAATACAGATGGCTATGGAACGCTCATTTATGAAGATGGCGGAACAATGCGAGGAGCCAACCGTGGTGATTTGCGACCGTGGCGCGCTCGACATTTCGGCATATCTGCCACCTGAAATGTGGGCCGAAATCACCAATTTGTGCGGCACTAATTCCACCGAACTTCGCGAATCATACGATGCGGTGCTCCACTTGGTGTCGGCTGCCGACGGTGCGGAGCAGTTCTACAACACCACCACCAACGAGGTGCGCACCGAGGGACTGGAGCTGGCTCGCTCGCTCGACAAACGCGTGATTGCCGCTTGGGCCGGTCACCCACATTTGCGTGTGATTAATAATCACGAGGACTTCGACCACAAGCTCCGCCGTGTGCTTCAAGAGATTTCCAACGTGCTTGAGCTGCCTCAACCCATTGAGGAAAGCCGCAAATACATTGTGGAGGTGCAAGGCGAGATTGAGGGTGCCGTGAAGAGTGAAATCACCCAAACCTACCTTGTGGCAGAGCCTAACTGCGAGGTGCGTCTGCGCCGCCGCGAATGGCAAGGGAAGTCGTTCTTCATTCACACCACCACCAAGCGAATTTCGCAAAATGAGCAACTGGTGACCGAGCGTCAAATCAGCAAAAACCTCTACACATCACTGCTCCAGCAAGCCGACCCATATCGCCAAACCATCGAGAAAACGCGATGCAGCTTTATCTGGAAAGGCCAATACTTCGAGCTCGACAGCTACAAAAACCCATGCAAGGGACTGGTGATTCTCGAAACCAAAGACGTGGCAGAAGGCGAAGCGGTGAAATTCCCGCCATTTCTGCGCGTGCTTGAAGACATCACCGGCAACAAGCGCTACTACAACTACAACATGGCGTTGAAATAGTGTGCGCTCACCATCTTAGGCGATGGCAATAATAATTCGTGAAAATTTGTGCAAATCCGTGGCAGTAAAAAAAACGAACACGGATTGCCCACAAATTTTCACGGATTTTTTATTGACATACCCTCTGACCTCTAATTTCCAATCTCTAACTTCTTACAAAACTTCTATTTCGCGAAAGTTTTTGTAACTTTGCACTTTGGCTGGGCTGTGCATTGACGCTCAAGCCATGCGAAGTGATACGATTATGGCAGACTCTCTGAAAGACAAAACGGCAAAGAATCTATTTTGGAGCGCGATGAACAATGGCACCATGCAGGTGCTGAACTTGCTCATCGGCATTTTTCTGGGGCGCTTGCTCACGCCGGGCGAATATGGCTTGGTGGGCGTGCTCACCATTTTCACGCTCATTGCCGGAAATTTGCAGAGCAGTGGCTTCACGCAGGGGCTTATCAACCTGAAAAATCCCACGGCACGCGACTATAATTCGGTGTTTTGGTTCAACGTGATTGCCAGTTTCATCATTTATGGCGTGCTATTCTGCTGCGCGCCGCTCATCGCCGACTTCTTTCACCAGCCAGCCTTGGTCGATTTGTCAAGGTTCGTGTTTTT
>OQVZ01000298.1_pt1 | contig 18850 bp, 14 predicted proteins | sample 1691571 | NCBI WGS metagenome assembly OQVZ01 (sample SAMN03418261, study PRJEB22391) | human gut metagenome | biome: human-gut; feature: organic feature; material: feces | host: Homo sapiens | place: Tanzania | collected 2013-01
TTCGGCGCTGATACGCTTTTGTCTTATCCCGTTTCACTTTCGGAATAAGAGGTTCCACCTTGGACCAGAAACTATCTGAAACTTTCCATGATTCCGTTGTCATACTGTGCTCCTTTCAAAACAACGTAATATAGCACATATTTCTTTCATTTCAAGTCTTTATTTAGGGATAAGTTCTAAGCAGAGCAGTGCTGAAGAGGCATTGATCGAAATGTATCTATCGCATTATTTTCCTGACTGATTTCATATAATTACACATTCCTTTAGCTCTTTTAGAATTGCGTCCATTAAGAGAAATTTCTGTCGAATATGAGCATATAAATTCACTATCAGGCTCTACAATACCACGATCGACTCGTAAGCCAAATGCATTTTGCTCATCCGTTTTAGGCTGAATTTTTGTTTTTTCACGCTTCAATTGAAAACCGTATCGTGAAAATATATTGTATACATTATCGGATTTTTCTAGGTTTTTCAAAGATCTTGGTCCGCTTATTATAATGTCATCGACCCAAAAAGAAACATCTACAGCAGTCCCATAATTTTTCAACAGGCGCAACAAGTGTTTAGCGGGAGGAGATATGATTATTTTCCCTAGTTGTGTACTACAAGGACCACCTTGTGGCAGATGATTGTTGAATGTTGTTAAATTTGCAATAACATCAATAACATCCCAAGGAAATCCTCTATCCCTCAAACATCGCTTTATTGTCCATTTTTTTACGCTAGGAAAAAAATTACTGATATCGTAGCATAGCATCATATCTTTTTTTGTATGCAATGCCATAATTTTAGCTGTTGAAGAACCTCGCCCAGCCCCCATATTATCTAAAGTATTGATATGGTACAATACTTTTTCCAACAATAAACGTTGAATTTGCTTCAATTCTTCAGTTGGAGGATTTATTTCTCTTAAGCCCTTCGTTGGATTTTGTTTATCTTTAGGAATAACAACACGCCCATAACAAGATGGAGCTTTTTTGGCAAAAGCCTGTAGCGTCTGAACAGTAGTAAAACCTAAATTATTTGCAAGTTGACAAAGTGTATATTCTTGAGGAGCCATGATTGTTTCCATAAACCGAAAGAGACTCACGAATAAACTTCCAAATAGCAATCACAACATCAAGGCCGAACTTCTCAAGAAGAATAAGGGAGGAAGACCACACCTTCATCGCTATAAACTGTAGCCAAAACATTCTACTTATTTTTAGCGATCTTATGTATTCTTCCAATACTTTTCGATCTCCTTGAGACAGGTTCGGAGAGTCAAGACACGGCTTTAAGAGTCTTGTTGCCATGCCAACATCTTCTCGCTGCAACGCTATGGAAGCTTCATTCATGAGTGCTCTTTCTTGCGTGTCGCCCATTTCCTTCGCTATACACTTGATTGCTCTTATAGCATCACGATATAGCGGAGGTTGGTTTCTGCGTAAGTAAGCCATGATAAACCTTCCTAGTTATTGAGTGACGCTGTGACCGAGTGTCACAGTTGTTTCACGTTTGAAGCTGAAATAGATATTAAGTACTACATATACAAAACATCTATCAGCACATAAACAAAAAATCTATGTAGTGAATCGCATTAATCGTCAATCCGTTGTTGGAAACTGGAAGTAGGATTTCCATTGAACACAAACAATATTAATTATTCATTTGTCCTCATAAGAATCAGTTCTCCATCTTTCCATGTTCAAATGGACGATTTTGCGATTCCAACCAGTCTTACGACCAGCAAGGTCAATATCCAAGAAGCATGCCAAACAACACAGTACCCACTACTGGGAACTTGTCAAATAACAAAGCAAATCCCGTGCCAACACATCTTTACGCACAAAACGTAAACATGCGTTCCTTCAAATGCGCCATATTGACACAGGTATGAGACACAAGTGTGTCATAACACAAGCATTGTAGCCTTTTACAGGAATAATATTACAAACAATGGCGGTTCACATCTCGCTTGGTTACTCATACAATCATTTGCTGTTGCAAGCATTACGATACTGCCGCGGGGTCATGCCTATTTTTTTGTAAAAGAGACGATCAAAATAAATTGCACTGAACTGCAACGCCTCCGCAATACTGCTTATAGTCATATCTGTATAGCGCAGACAACTGCAGGCATATTCCAATTTGTATCGGATAATCATCTGCAAAGGAGTTTCGGAAAAGAATGTCATCCAGTGTCTCAGAAAACTCCGCTCACTGAATCCGTGCGCTCGTGCCAATTCGGAAATACTGGAAATTTCCAGACAGTGAGCCTGAATGTAGACTGCAATATCCTGAATTTTCTTATAGAGTTCTGAATAAACATCGTTTTTATTTCTGCTTTCCAAAAGTTCCAGCAAAAGCAGCCAACAGAACGCATCTGCCTTTTCACGCATCAACGGCAAAGAGAGAAGCGAAGTCAAGTTTGTCAGCTTCTGGATATAGTACTGCAAAGAGTCTGTCAAGGTTATCTGCCAGACCAGCGGATCAAAACAGACTCCGATTTCCTGCAACCTCTGAAACGACTCAATGGAATACTGGAAAAAGAAGGCTTTACGAGGAAACTGGGTGGTGTAAAAATGATGGACTCCAGGCTTTTTAATCAGGACATGCGGAAACGGCGTTTCAAAGCGTTTGCCGTTCAAAACATCCACTGCCTTTTCTTCTCCTTGCGAAGACAACCGGATTGTAATTTCCAGAAATTTGTCGTATGTAACATCCTTGGTGACTTTGACCGAATCCAAGTACCCAATTTCTTTGACAGGAACTCCCATATGAAGCGACCTGTTCGGAGGCAGCACCGTATGTACGAAAAAATCTTCCTGAAAAATTTTATTTTCCATCTTTCCCCGTTTCTGAAAAGGTTACAGCTTGCGTTTCTCCATAAAAACCTCTGAAATCCGACATTCCTGCAACTTCTATTTACAAGCCGCATTTGCAAGAATCGTCTGGAAAGAAACTATAATATCTTTTTTGTTTTTTTCAATTCCTGCTGCAAAAAACATGACGGCTTCACATTCATTTCTGGAATGGAGCTCAGATAAAAACATTTGAGCTCTACTCCGGCAGGGCTGGTTGATTCCATGATCCACAGGAGAGAAGCAAAGCCGCCTATGAGTTTCCCCTCCCATTATTATGAAGCAGGGAAGACCGTCTGGCGCTTAACCGCCAGACGGCAATCTTTCTTGAAACCAGATTTACCTAAACTTCTCTGCCGACATCACCTCCATCATGGGGCTCACTGTGTATGCCCACTGACCGAAAAATTCCCTTTGCTTCCAGCAGAAACCGCATCCATACGCCGCTGAATCGGAAATCGTGTATGGTCACTCTTCCGGAACCGGGATATTCAACCCGGATTTTTTCGTTTTCCCAAACGTACATCATCCTCATCACATCTTTCGATTCCGCAAGTTCATAAGGACGACACTTCCCCCACAACCCCCATGATCAGGGAAGCTCCGGGATGTTTTGAAAATTTGAGTTCCTTTATCTGGTACCACGACAGTTGCCGTTCATCAATGGCCCCGTCGTTGCGAGGTTCTTTCTGATTGTTCCAGCGAAAGACAAAAAAGTGGATATTTCCGCTTTTTTTCCATAAAACTCCTTCCGACGGTGTCGGAGAGAAGAAAAATTTCCGTCCGGAATTCGTCTGAATTTCGAGTTTCATCACCGGTTCGTCCCGAAGTTCCGGCACGGCAACCAGAAAATAGAGCGCACCGGGAGCGAAATTCAAAGCCGCTGAAACCTGCGTCTTGCCGGAAATACCGTTTTTACCGTGCCGGTTCACCCGAAACGGCACTCCGGCGATGCGGCCGGAGTCGGCGGGAACAGATATCTCTGCATCAGCAATCCGGTCCAGGTCAATAGTCCGGACCTCTCCTACATCGTATTTCTTTTCGGAAACGGCGACAAGAGACGGGGATGCGACAGTCTCCCGGTTAACCGGCAGCGTATTTTCCTGCCGGACAGCCGACAGGAATTTTCGGGAAGGAACGTCTGTTTCAAAGAACAACTCCAGCTGGATATCACCGTTTACATTCCCCTTGATCTGCAACGATCTTTCCGCCTTACTGAACCGGAATGGAACATCTTTACCATTGATGCAAACCCGGTCGGGAGCTGCTTCGGCAAAGAAATCGATCTTAAAATCCCCTGCTGCACGCAGCCGGACTAGCATTCGTTTCTCGTTCCGGCGATATTCCGCACCGAGCAATAAGGCCGGAGCCCAGGCGGAGGGGCTGCATGGAGCCTCTCGACCGGCCAATTGTGCCGCACAGCGGTAAAGCTGACCCGAACCGGCGTGATTGGCATGATGCCATATCCGGTTCTGATCGTCATCACAAAGTCCGCGGGAGAGAATTTCCCGCAATTTTTCCGTATCCTCACCCAACGCCTCCCGCAACAGGAAATGCTGTGCAATCATATCTGGAGTATTCACCATGCCGCTATACCCCGGACGGCGATATCTGTAATTGATCCAATCTGGGAAATAACGCTCCAGAGTTTCGTATTCAAACACATACGCGTCTTTGGCGATAAAATCGCAATAGAGGCGGATTGCTTCCGGAGCTATGACACATCCCGCGATGAAATTGCAGCAGACTTCCCCCAATTCCCACCGTGTTGCGCCGCAAGGCCCCCATTCCGAAAGACCGGACTCCAGGCAGTTGCGCGTTTCGGGAAAGTTGTTAAAGTATTGCTTTGCATACGGACGGTAACGAAACGCAGCAAGCAATGGACAAACGCCTTTGGATGCCGTAAAAAGCGCAAGATCCCTCATGCGCCGGTCGCCGACAAGTCCGGCAAGCTTATACATGCCGACGCCTCCGAGCCAGGAATCGGGTCCCATGTCAATGGTATGGTTGACGGTGTTTTCCATACAATCCTGCCCCATAACCGCCCAATCGTTCCGCCGGATGCACGGACTGTAGAAACGACGGACTTCATCCCAATTCGACTGAACTTCAGAGATATCTCCGGAAAATTCCGCAAGGCGCGACGTATACATCAGTATGAACCCGATGAAATTGGTGATATCACCGAATTGCGGCTGCGGGAAGTCGCGCCGGAGCCATCCGTAGGCAAAATAATGTTTCCCGGTCGATGGATCGGTGCGTTCCGCCGCGGTATGCCTTGAAAGCCAGGCGCCGAACCCCTTCTGCCCGTTGATGATCTCCAGCAGCTTCCGAAACGCGAACCGAGCGTTGCCGCAAAGTTCCTTTTGCTGTTCGGGATTCATGAAATTCCACAAATCGAAATAGGCAGAAAGCACCCCACTGCAATCCGGGCGGAACACTCCGCGCATCGGAGCTTTTGTGAAAGGAAAGGTGTCTACGAAATGAACGGCGTCCCGGGTCCGTTTAGATTCTGCACCGGTCTTGACTGGAACAGCTGTCCGCAGGTCGGGAACCTGCAAGGTATAATCGCTGCGGTTTCCCTCGCACCAGAGATAGGGACCGACAATGGAAGGCATGCCCGGATTATCATATTTTTTCGGCAATTCAACGTAGATGTTATCCAGTCCCAGCATGGCGGCGGGAGGCGGGAGCGGCGCACATTCAACGCCGGAAACGCCCCATTCGTTGGAAATTTCCGCATAGCGGTAAACATTCGCAACCGTCACTTTGCGCCGATCCGGGGAGAATTTGAAATACTCATCGCAGGCGATCGGGTAACGCAGCATGATGCGGTTGATTTTTTCACATTGTTCCGCCATTTTCTCCAGTCCGTCCGGAAGCTCGGCACGGAAGGAGCGGCATCCCCACGGAGTGGAAATCCCGATGCTCCCTGCCGCTTTCTTCCAGCGGATTTCGATTCCAGAATTCGACGCGGAAACTGAGAGCGGTTTTCGCGTCAAAGTCAGCAGAAACGGCATTGCCCCATCAGGAAAATCAGGAATAAGCAACAGCCAGTTCCTGGTCAGGCGGCTTCCGGATATCCGGGTAAACTCATTGGGCGAGAGAATCTGCAGCCGTCCATCAAGTTCCGCCAATATGCGCCCGGGTTTTCCATTTCGGTTGGGGCGGTTTTCAAAGCGGATTCCCGACACATCCGTATCAAGCAGAAATCCGGGAGCGGTCAGTCCCGCCCGAGTCTCCCATTGTATGCTTCGACCGTTTCTCCGGCTGCGGCATCGGTAGCTTTTTTTACGGAACACCCAGTTGGTTTCCGTCTGCCGGACCCCATCCTCATCAAACTCGGCCTCCAGCGGCTCAAAAGTAAGCGACGGATGACCGCCTGACGTATTCCAATTATAATTGATATAGCGATTGCGTCCCAAGAATGCAAACAGCAAGCCCTGTTCCGGTCGGCTTTCACCGAAAGCGTAACGCCCGGAAGAGTTCATGCCGATTCCATATTGCCACTGTTCTGGTGAGGTCTCCCAAAGAGTCTCCAGCAATTGTCTGCACTCCTTTGCTGCGGCGGATGCGGCTCGCCAATTGCCTTCTTTCAACGCTTCTCGCGCCCTTTCAATGCAAGCCTGCAGTTCTTCATCGGAGGCGATTTCCATCTGATTAAACCGCATTCCCCTACGATAATCCTCAAGTTCTTCGGAGGCGGCAACAGTATCCCGATAAGCGGAAAAAGCAAAATACAGTTTGGAATAACGTGCTTCCAGAGCGGGAAGACGAAGACACTTTTCTGACTCCGGCATCCGGGGATCGTTGAGCAGCCGGAGAAAATCTGCCCGGAACGACCGAAGCTGCTCATGAAGCTGTCCGCCAAGCTCTATCTTGTTTCTGACGGCGCTGTTTGCATATCCTTCCAGCGCCGTGATTCGCAGATCGCCGATTTCAGAGACCCGCTGTAATTCCTGCCGCGCGCTGAGCACAAAGCGGAATGACTTGATTTCAATCGCAGCTTCCGGCGCATCCGCTGATCTGCAGGGCTGGAATAAAAAGACAACTCCCCTTTCTCCGGTATCCCAAGCGGGGATTCCGGAAAGTTCAAAGCGGTAAACCTGAAATTTTCCGTCCGCCTTGATCGGCTGTTCAAGGAAAGCGGTTTTGCCGTTTCCCCACCGCCATTGAAGGCGTGCAAGCGGGCTTGCCGCGAAGGAATCGACTTTCATGCAAACTTCCACCGCAGTGACCTGCCAAGGCTGCATCCGGATTAATTCTTCGATCAGCTTGTAGGTTTCAAGAGTTCCTGCGTCAGATTTCTGACATAACTGCAGCGTGTTATCCGAAGACACATCGACGGACGCAAATCCGGACGGTTGAAAATATTGTGACTCCGCTCGAAGCGACGCATCAAATTTGAAGTCAATCGACCGTCCACTCGCATTTGCGAGAACAACTCCACAGCAAAGTATCAGAAAGAAAAATCTGCTGAATTTCATTTTTCGGTCTCCTCAATACGCCGCACCGTTATAAGCATCGGTCCAGAAATATCCTCGGGCGGAATCCCACATATTCGAAGGAATCAGTTCCAAAGATATCGGAGAAACGTGAAAATCGGCCCATAAGACATTTACCGCAAATTTTCCCCGGTGACGGCAGCGATTCTCTTCTCCAAGACTCTTTCCGCCGGAACGCCAACGGGTTGTGGTAAAACACATTTCGAAATTCCAGTCATTTGCCATCTTTGCAGCATTCGATCCCCAGTCAATATCCGTAACCGCAGCTCGCTTTGAAGGTCTTTTGATCTTCGAAAGCGTATGCGGGCTCCCGCCGTACTCGGTTTTGCCTGATGCAAAGGAAGGGTAAATGTCAAATTCATTGCTGCGCGGGCTGTCAGCTCCGACAATACCGTAATGCACATTCGTGTACGCAACTTTTTTTTCCTGGGAGGGGCACGAAAACGGTCCAGTGAATTCTATCGTTTGAGTCGGCCAATCCCGCTTGACCGGAAGCGTTCCGTTATTGATGCAACTCATCCAGTTCGAAGCCAGCGGCAGCATGTCCGATGCTCCTCCGCAATAGAGCGCAAACATTTTGCCGATTTGAGAAAGATTATTCAGACACAGGGTATCACGTGCCTTATCCCGTGCTTTGTTCAATGCGGGGAGAAGTATTCCTGCCAGTATTGCAATGATCGCAATCGTTACCAGGAGCTCTATAAGGGTGAAACTTTTCTTGCGGATTCTCATCTTTCTTCCTTCTGTTTCTGTGTCTGTTTTCATTTTTCTTCCTCCTGTTTCTGTGTCTGTTTTCATTTTTCTTCCTTTTGTTTCTATTTCTGTTTTCATTTTTTTCTCTCTTTGAAATGGTTGTGAAAATATTTCACAACCCACTCTTTGGTTTAACGGAAACGTTTGCGGAACGGAAGTACCGGAAGTCCGTCGCGGGACCATAAATTCGCCGCAGCATCATACGCGGCATAGCAATAGCGCAGTTCCACCGGATAAGTGTCCGGGGGAATGAAAACAGTCACGTCGTTACTCTCTATTTTTGCCGGAACCCGAATCAGCCGCTCCGGATCGTCCAGAACGACAAAACCGCCGGGATCCTTGCCGTCCGAAGTGCAAAGCCCCTCCGGAGCATTCGCAAAGGTCAGCCGGATCGTTCCGGAATCTGTCATCTCACAGTTTTCCACATACGGAGCATCTCCCCGAACGGGAAACTGATAAACATGCTGCAGGACCGATGCGGCAAACCGGAGTGCCGGAGTCTGTTTGTCTCGCGGATGAATGTCACACGGATCTCCGGCATCCACAGCCGGAACAAGCCATGCATTATCTTTCGACAGCACAGTCTTCTCCTGAATTTCACGCAGTTCCGCCCAAGGCGGATGCAGTTCCGGCGGCAGTTTTTCCAGCTCCGCAGCGGAAAGACGTTCCGCCGGACATTGCCGGTAAAAGCCGGGCAGCTGCAGCACAAAGAACGGCAGACGGCTATCCTGCATGAGCCGCCGCCAATCATCGATCAGCGCGGAGAGCATCGTGCCGTATTGCTTATTGCCGGCATCGCTCTCCCCCTGATACCACAGAACACCCCGAAAACAGCCGTAACGCAGCGGAGCAATCACGGTATCAAACAGGTTCGCGGGAAAATTGAAAGAATCGAAATCCTCTGTGGTCATTTTCAGTTCCCTGCTCGGCGCGGGACGTTTTCCGTCGACAGCATCATTCCATACAAATACTGTTCGCAGCTCCAGTCCGGCCGCGGCAACCGACAGCACCGGAGATTCCAGCAGAATCGTTCCGTTTTTGCCCTGAATCATTCCCTTGCCGAAATGATTGTCCGCTCGAATTTCAACCAGATTCTCCCCGTTCCGGATCAGTTCCGGCGGCACAGAATAGTCGCGCTGAAGGCGCCAGTAGAATGGTGTTTCCGGAGAAGTTTCCCCAATCTTCATTCCGTTGAAGAAGACCTCGTCGCAGTCATTGACCAGACCGCAGCGCAGACGCCAGCCGTTTTTGTTTACATCATCCGGCAGAAGAAATCGAGCCCGCAAAAGGTAACGTCCCGGCTGCGGAAACTCACAGGGCAAAGAAACATTCTGCCAGTCTTCGTTTTTCTGCGCGGGCTTCGCATGAAAGCGGGTCAGCCATTTCTGAAATTGAACCCGGCTTTCTTTTCGGACATCTGCCAGTTTTTCCGGCCAGTCCGCGGAGTCGCGGAGACGGAATAAACGGTTCACTTCGTCATTGTTCAAAAGTTCCAGGCTTTTCCGGGAAATCCATGAGACAATCCGGCTGCTTCCCTGGGCGGCCACAATCAAGCCGATCGGACAGTGCAGTTCACGTTCCAGCTTTCTCCCGAAATAATATGCAACAGCACTCATCCCGCCGACATTCTGACGGGAAACTTTCTGCCAGGCAGCCCCCGGGATCGGCTCCGATTCAGGGGTGCCGTCCGACAGCAGATCATAATCCAAAGAACGTTCCGCCGCATTGAAAAAACGCAAATCAACCGTATCCGCTTCCGTGAATACCTGTTCATACTCCCCGTCAGACAACCGGAAATACGGATTATCCGAATAAACCGGCATCGCCATATTGGATTGTCCGGCGCAAAGCCAGACTTCCCCGGCAACAATGCCGTCAATATGACAGATTTCCGTTCCATTCTCATATTTCAAAACCAGTCGGTATTGCGTATATCCTTTTTCCAGAGGAGAAAATTCAGCCATCCACAGACCGGATGCGTCCGCCTGAATAACGCGGCTTTCTCCAGCAAAAAATGCCTTGAAACGTTCTTCCGGAGAAGCTGTTCCGTGAAAGCGCACCGGAGAACCGCTTTGCAGAACCATATCCGGCGAAAATAGAGGATGCAGAGTAACCATGATATGCGTTTACCTCTTTTTTTGAATCACGACTTCCGTTTTTCCGGGCAGAAGCAAGACTGTTCCTCCGGAGCGTTCCGCTCCGCAGAGGGTCTCGGCGTTTTCAGAAACGGCAACTTCCTGTGCACAGTCCGAACTGTTGAAGAGCACACTGACCCGCACATCTTCACCTTCAAGAGTCCGGCTGGTCACGCCGGACGGCGTATTCGCTTCCGGATCAACTCCGGCACTCAAAGCAAAGTCCGCAATCTCCTGAATGTTTTCCGCAATGCTTTCATGCCGCAAAGTCCGGCAGAGTTCCAGCCCCCAAATCCGGCAATGCCCTTTCCCATAGTTCGCATCCACGGAGGCAATGCTTCCATCGGAATATTTTGCATGACACACGGCATTTCCGAGGAGCTCAAAGCTCTGCTGCATCCGGCGTCCGCGAACCGTGAGCCCTTTGTCCGTTCCGGCGGTAATGTCCTGCGGTTGTGCGATATAATCACTTTCACGGCAGCCGAAAACTTCAGCGAGACCGTGTCCGGGAATGGCGTTCCGGACGAACATGTGCTCATCCAGCCAGGCGAACCGTCCGTCCGCCCAGACCGCTCCGCCGGCATGAACGAATTCCCGGATCTGACGGGAACACTTCGGTCCCAGCAGATTGACATGCGGCAGATACAATACTTTATATCCGGCGAGAGCCCCGTTTTCCAGTTCTTTATCGGAAATGAAATCAACAGCGAAGTTTTTCTCGTGAAGCGCACGGTAACACCCCAGAACGGCCATCTGGTATTCCCAGCCGATATTTTGCACACCTTTATGGTCAAGCCATTGCAGGAATTGGTAAACTCCATTGGAGTAGGAATCAAGAATCGCAACGGCGGCCGGTTTCCGACACACCGACAGCAGAGTGTCCCGATGGGCATTGAAGATCTCTGCAAACTCCCGAACTTTGCGGGAACGCGCCGTTTCGCCGCCGTCGGCTGGAGCGCGCAACCCGAATTCTCCCGGTTCAAACGTTCCGCTGCGCCAGGCCTGCCATTCCCAGTGAATCACACCATGCAGACCGCTTGCATACGCCTGCCACAATTCATAAAAAATGCTATCCGGCGTCGGGGTGTAGTGGCAGACATGCACGCAGGAAGTTCCGACCTGCAATTCACCGATCATGGCATCACCGCCTTTCAGCCAGCTCCATGTGCGGTCTGCTGCGCAGCTGTAGAAGTTTATCCGGTCCGCCAGGTCGCGGGCTTCCGGATTGTCGTTGCTCTGATGAACCGAACTGCTGATGGAATCCAGCAGCGGTGCGGTTTTGTAGAAGTCCCGGCAGGGAACCGCGGGGTTGCCGTTGACGTCATGAAAATTAGTATGAGTCGGATGAACCGTATCGTATTTCTTGATTTCACCGCACAGCCATATCACTTCTTCATTCAGGAGATCGGCAGCGAACAGATGGAAATCATAATTCATCGCCGACGTGCGACCGCGACTGCCCAGCCGGAACGCCTGTTCAAGCCATTGCGCCGTGAGTTTCTCCCGGGACGGAGGAATGAGCAGGCTCAGCACCGGATACTCCCCCTGCCAGTTTTTCTTCAGTTCCTCCCAGGTCGGATACTTCTGCAGGAGATAGTCCGCAAACTTCTGCAGTGTCGTTTCATGTTTGCTGGTATTGAGAGTCGGCTCATTCCAGATGTTCCAATAGGTCAGAGGCGGAGAATTGCGGTAGCGGCATACCAGTTTTTCGATCAGTGCTGCCAGCGGACGGCGCACTTCTTCGCGCTGCAGCGACGGATAACGGCCGGGGTCATTTTTCCCTTCCGCATCCAGTTCACAGGTCAGCCAATACGGCAGATAAAAACCAACCGTAACCATAACCTGCAAGCCGACTTTTTCCGCCGCCCGGAAGAAGCTGTCGACAAAGGAAAAATCGTACTCTCCCTTCCGTTCCTCCACAAGTTCCCACCAGACGATGATCCGGATCAGCGAATAACCGTTATCCGCCATATTCCTGCAATCTTTCTCAAAGTCGGCATCCGAGTTGTTGGGGTTCAGCCAATACATCGTTCCGAGGCAAAAGTCATTTTTCATCGGACTCTCCGTTTCATGTTTCCTTATTCCGTGAAGGAATCCGCTTGATTCCTTCGTTTGTTTTTGGCTGTTTTCAGCCGTTTTTAGATTGTTTCCAATGTTTCGAATGGCAGATGCCACACTCCTCCGGCATGATTCCGAATGAATTCCTCTTCATTCCATGGGCGGTTTCCTGTCGTCAGGAACAAGCCGTTCGGTGCATATTCGACGCTGGTTGTTTTGGCAATGGGAAAGCGATATTCCTTTTCCAGTTTGCCGGAGGAGGAAAAAATCCGCACTCGTCCGCCATCCCAGAACGCGACCGCAATTCTGCCGCTCCGTGGATCAACCGCCATTCCATCCGGATTTCCAATCTCCGGATCAAAATCAAGCAGCGTCCGCCGATTATCCAAAGTACCCGCCATTTCATCAAATGCAAATGCATAAAGACGATGCTCTTCGGATACTGTGAAATAAAAAGTTTTCCGGTCCGGGGAAACTCCCATTCCGTTCGGCATGCCGTTTAAACCGTCCAAGAGCAGCTGAAACGTCCGGTCTGCCGGAGAAAACCGCCAGAGACTTCCTCTGCCCCCTTTTTCCGGATTCCAGGCGACGCCGCAATAGACATGTCCCTTCCGATCCGCTAAAACATCGTTGAAGCGGGTTGCCTCCTGTCCGGGAAGAACCGCAAAGAGTTCCGGTTTTTCACCGAACCGGCACTTCCAGATCCGGCACTTTTCACCAAACAGAAGCAGTTCCCCCTGATAAAAAACGAACGCTCCGATTTTGCCGATTCCAGGCGCGAAAGATTCGAAAGCATCCGGCGGAGTATCCGGAGATTTCCGAAACAGGACACCGCGCGGAATATCGACCCAGTAAAGCCGCTGTTCCGTCTCATGCCACCGCGGCCCTTCTCCGACTTCGCATCGGGAATCCGCGAAAAGCTGCCATGACGCCTCAGGGCGCATACGATTGACCTCCGTTGATATTGATGGTTTCCCCCGTCATGAAGCCGTTCTGAACCGCCCAGATCACGCCGTCGGCGATTTCATCGCAGCTGCCGGCACGGTGCAGCGGGATATTGTTGCATTCAGCTTCATAGCCGTCTTTGCCGATGCGTTTGTACATGTTTTCCGTCTCAATCATTCCCGGAGCCAGCGTATTCACGGTAATGCCGTACTTCGCCAGCGCGGCGGCATAGGAACGGGTCAGACAATGCACTGCCAGCTTGCTGGTGGAATAGGCGATGGCTTCCAGTTCATTCGGACGATGTGCACGGCAGCTGGATACATTGATGATCCGGCCGTTTTTGTGATACTTCGCATACTTTGTGAACTCATTCGAACAGAGATAAGCGCCGCGCAGTCCCACGGAAAGCACCCGATCCCACCACATGCCGTCCGTCTCCTCCGCACGCCGCGAGAGCGGATCGATTCTGGCATTGTTGACCAGAACGTCCACTCCGCCGAACTCTTTTTCCACTTTGGCGAACAGCGCAACAACCGCAGATTCGTCTGAGATGTCGCATTTCATTGCGATTGCATCTCCGTTTTTGGCGCGGATATCCGCCGCAACCGCTTCCGCCCGGGCATCCGAATGAGCGTAGTTGACGATCACCTTGAACCCGATTGCGGCAAGACGGTGAGCAATGCAGGCTCCCAATCCCTGTGACGCCCCCGTGACCAAAGCAAGTTTTTTCCTGTTTTCCATCATTTGCCCTCTTCCATTGATTGCATTAAACCGCGGATATAGCCGAGAGCATATCCCATCCCCGTTTCCCAGGGCATGGCGGCGTCCACCTGCGGCGTATGATCCGGAATTACAGTTCCATTGAATCCGCAGTCACGATAGATTTTCAATGCCCGCGGCATATCCACATATCCTTCGTCGATAAAGACTTCCGAATATTTCGGCAAACGCGAGCTCGTATTGCGGAAATGAACATAGCCGATGCGTCCGGAAGCGGCGAACTCCTGAATCGTGCGGTAGATGTCAACATCCCGCATGGTGGAGATTGTCCCCTGGCAGAATTCCAGACAATTGTTCGGACTCGGCACCAGCTCCAGCAGTTTCCGGAGTCCTTCCGGCGAATGCAGCGGACGGTATACCCCGCGCATGAACGGTACCGGCGGATCATCGGGATGAGCACAAAGCTTCACCCCCGCTTCTTCCGCAACCGGAACAGCCCGTTCCAGAAACCAGCGCAGTCTCCGCCAGAATTCTTCGGCACCACAGGGCGGCTGAATTCCACGTGTTCCGCGCCGTTCAATCTGCGTATTGAACCAGAAATCCGGGTTGTGCTGCGGTTCAGTCGGAATCCGCGATTCATCAAAACTCTTGGTCGCCGCCAGTCCGCGTCCGTCACGATTGCCGCTGGTGTAGTCCGTGTAATACCCCTGAACGCCGCAGACACTGAAATTGTAACCGAAACAGCGAATTCCCGCCCGCCCCGCATTGCGGATCGTTTCACAGATATTCTCCATCTGTTCTTCTTTGCCGGGCTCATCCAGAACAATATGATCCCAATGCTCCGGGTGAAAGTTCTCGATGCCTTCCAGTTCCAGCCCATGAGACTCCGCCTGCTGTTTCAGTGCGGTGAACTGCGCTTCATGCCAGACCCCGTCTGCCGCAGGAAACGGAACCCAGGCAATCACTGATTCACAGCCGAGCTGACGCGCCAGCCGCAAATGACTGTCCGACCACATCGCCGGTTTCATTGCAATGCCCAGTTTCATCTGTTCAGCTCCCTTTCCGGAACGGCTTCAATAAAGCGCCTGGTCAATGAATGCAGTTCATCCCACTTCTCTTCGGCAATCAAATCGGACCGCACCAGCGCTCCGCCGACGCCGCAGCCGGCTACGCCCAGTTTGAACAATGTCGGAATTTGTTCCAGAGTAATACCGCCCGTCGGGAAAAACTTCACCCCCGGAAGCGGACCTTTGAGATCCTTCAGATAATTCAATCCAAGAACATTCAGCGGAAACACCTTGACGAAATCCGCTCCCAGACGGTATACCGTAAACACTTCCAGCGGAGAAAATGCGCCCATGACCACCGGAATGTTCTGCGCTTTCGCCAGCGTCAGCGCAGCAGGAACCGGGAACGGCGAAACCAGAAACTGTGCTCCGCTGTCCAGAGCCTGCTGTGCGGTGATTTCATCAGTGACAGTTCCCATGCCGATCACCAGAGAATCTCCGAACCGGCGGCGGTTTTCCCGCAGCAGTCCCGGTGCGTCCGGCATGGTCATGGTCAACTCGACTGCATGAATTCCCGCCTGCTGAAATGTTTCAAGCAGCCGGGGCAGTTTTTCTCCGGATTTCAACCGGATTACCGGTACAATTCCCGGTGTGGCTAAGGCATCCTGTAAATTCTTTTGTTCTTTCATCTCTTGATGTCCAGTTTGTTATTATTCATTAATGCTTCGACTTCTTCCCTTGTGGAAAGACTGAAGTCCCCGCGAGTGGCATGTTTCAAAGCTCCGCAGGCGGCTGCAAACCGGACCCGACGCCCGTCATCCCAGTCTGGCTGCTGCAGCGCGTAAATCATCGCCCCGGCAAAAGCGTCGCCGCCGCCGACCCGGTCCAGTACTTCAAAACTCCAGTCCGGAGAATGCTGACAGTTTCCATCCGCCCGAAGCAGAGTTCCCCCGAACACGGTATGCGACGCATCTGCTTCGCGACGCCGGGTCAAGGCTGCGGCTGACAGCGAATAACTTCGGCATAATTCCGCCGCCGACACTTCCAGAAACGCTTCTGCCACTGAATTGTTGGCAATCACCACATCCACCTGTTCCGCGATTTCTTTGAAACATTCTTTTGCCTCGTTTTCACTCCACAGCGAGGAACGGTAGTTCAAATCAAAACTGACCGTATACCCTGCATTCCTCGCCGCCTGAATCAGTGCAAACGACAATTCGCGGCAGATTGAACTGAGAGCAGGCAAAGTTCCGGAAAAATGAAGCCAGCCCGGCGCGGGATAACGCTGAAACAGTTTTGACAGTTCATATGCATCCGCCGGAGTCTGCGAAAACACGCTCCCTTTGCGATCATAAACGACTTGCGATGGACGCAGTCCGAATCCTGTTTCCAGAAAAAACAGTCCGAGCCGTCCGGTCTTGTCCCCACGCAGCACAGGGGAAACATCCGGTCCGTATTTACGCAATTCGTTCAAACAATTTCTGCCAATCGGATTATCCGGTACGGCGGAAAGCAGATGAACACCATCTCCCCCCAGAGAACAGATTGTGATTCCTGCATTTGCTTCCGCCCCAGTGTATCGAACCTGCAGCCGTTCCGCCTGTTCGAAGCGCTTAAGAGATTCACATTCAAGTCTTAACAGAAGTTCTCCTACGAACCAGATGTTCATCTGAAATTCTCCTTTAGAGTTTGTTTTCTCTGTATAATTATAGCATATAATTTCAGACTTGCCAAGCCACAAAAAAGACAAAAAATAAACCATTCTCGCCATTTATACTTTTTTTCAATCACTGCATTGATCTGCATCTGGCAAGTTGGCAGACTATTCTGAAAATCCATCTGCATATTGTGCACATCAACATTTCCTCGGAGATTTTTCGAGGTGCCGATAATTGGTTCATCGACGATCTTTGTCATAAGATGAGGGCAAAAGCAGGGAAAAATCAGCGATGAAGAGGAAAGTGACCGACAACCGACATTGCCGCTATTGTGGTTTATGGCAAAAAACGCCGAAGAGACAGAAACGGGAAATCAAGCAGAAAGAATAAAAGGAATGGTCGGAGTGACAAGATTCGAACTTGCGACCTCTACGTCCCGAACGTAGCGCTCCAACCAGGCTGAGCTACACTCCGATTTCATCATCCCTCTTACGGGATAACGGCATTAATATACAGCATCATTACGTTTTTGCAAGCCCTCTTTCTATTTTTTTTCGCGTTTTAAAATTAAAAATAATCCGTTTCCTCCTTGATTTCATGCAAAAGAACGCTATCTTTTGTTCAAATCATATTGGGAGTTCATCTGATGCCGAATGCTGAAACGGAAATCTTGATACAAGTCGAAAACCTGCCGCTCTGCAGAGCGTTCTACCGCGATGCCCTCATGATCGGGAATCCCGAAATCGACAGTAATTTCCTCTGCCGCTTCCGTCTCGCTGACGGGGCTTCCCTCACGCTCGAACAGGTCGCCCGGAAAACCGTCCAGAACCCCGCGTGGTGCTGGGAACCGGATGATCCGCAGCTCGTTTTCGAAAACCTCCGCGCTTTCGGCTATCAACTCAAAAAAACAACCGCGGCACAGCGTTCCGTCCGGACTCTTCAGGATCCCGAATCGAACTCCGTGCTGCTGATGGAATAACAGAACAGGATATCAAAATGGCTTACCAGGTTATCGCCCGCAAATGGAGACCGCAGAAATTCTCCGACATGGTCGGACAGGAACATATCGCCCGGACTCTGCGCAACGCAATCATTTCAGGAAGAATCGCCCAGGCGTATCTCTTCGTCGGCCCGCGCGGAATCGGAAAAACAACCTCCGCTCGTATCTTCGCAAAAGCGCTGAACTGTCTCCACCCCGTCGACGGCGAACCTTGCTGCGAATGCGAATCCTGCGTCTCCATCGCCAACGAAAGCAGCGTCGATGTGATCGAAATCGACGCCGCTACGCACACGCAGGTCGAAAAAGCACGCGAAATCTGCGAGGAAGTCCTGCATCTGCCGATCTGTTCCAAATACAAAATCTACATCATCGACGAAGTCCACATGCTCTCCAAGAGCGCCTGGAACGCTCTGCTCAAAACCATCGAAGAACCGCCCGAACATGCAAAATTCATCTTTGCGACAACCGAAGTCAACAAGGTTCTGCCGACCGTCATTTCCCGCTGCCAGCGCTTTGACCTGAAGCGGATTCCTACCAATCTCATAGCGGAACGCCTCGCGCTCATCGCACACTCCGAAGGCGTGCAGATCTCCGATTCGGCGATTGACGTCATCGCACGCGCGGCGGACGGCGGAATGCGCGACGCGCAGTCGCTGCTCGACCAGATGATCTCCTTCTTCGGAACCGCTGACGGCAAGGCGTCCGAAATCTCTGAAGCGCAGGCGCTCTCGCTGTTCGGTCTGACCGCACCCGCAGAGATGCAGGAACTCATCCGGGCGATTCTCTGCAACGACCGGGCAAAGGTCGTCTCTGCACTTCATGAGTTCGCCTATGCGGGAAAAAACCTCGAACTGCTCTTCGATGAAATCCTCGGCTGGCTCCGCGGCGTGCTCATGTGCGCCCTGCTCCCGAATCCGCAGACCGTGCTTGAAGAGAATCCGGAAAAAATCCGCATCTATTCCGAACTCGCAAAACTCGTGCGTCCGGACGTCATCCAGCGGCTTCTGGAACAGCTTTCAAGCACAGGATTCCTCCTGCGCGAAGCGATCAACAAACAGATTTTCATTGAAACACTGCTCCTCAAAGCCATGCGCATGGCGCACGCGGTACAGGTGGACGACCTGATTGCGCGTCTGAACTATATCCGGCAGAACGGCGAGCTGGCTCCGCTGAACGCAGTTCCCGCATATGTGAATCTTCCGCCGCCGCAAGTCACTATCCAG
>OQVZ01000302.1_pt1 | contig 18821 bp, 10 predicted proteins | sample 1691571 | NCBI WGS metagenome assembly OQVZ01 (sample SAMN03418261, study PRJEB22391) | human gut metagenome | biome: human-gut; feature: organic feature; material: feces | host: Homo sapiens | place: Tanzania | collected 2013-01
GAAAGAAAGTACTCATAAAAAGAAGCAAAATCGTCGGCAAAATAATATCGTGGTTTTAGCATAGTTCTTACCGATTTTGGAAAAATCTACAAATCTACGTTGTATAGCAAACATTGAAGATTATTTTAAAAGTCATCATATGTTACCAAAAGTTTTTAGTTTTTAAACTTGTATAAAGTTCAAATTTATCTACTTCATTTAGCTCGTCATGAGGAGTGATCCTCTGCAATACATTGAAAAGTTAGTCAGGAGAACATAAATATGAAATATAAAGTAAAAGTAACAGTATTAGATAAAAAGCTCTATCCAGAATTACAGAAGAAATATTGTGCAAATCCTCAATCAGGTGCATGTCCTTGTTATAACGTAGGTGATGAATTTATCTTTTACCGAGATGATGAAAAAGATGATTTTTGGAACATGGGATTAAATACTCTTGTTAAGACTGATGCAGATCCAGATATTGTTGCAGGTGGCCCTAAAAAGCCTTTTTGCTCTGAAGCCTGGGATGCAATTTCAAGATATATTTATACAGGCTTACAGGGCGGATCTATCATGAAAGGCTGGATGAAAGAAGAAAACACCATGATTACATGCTGCTCTGATGGAACAAGACCAGTTATCTTCAAAATAGAGAGAATTGATTACTAGAAAAAATGTAAAGCTCTTCAAGCGCAATCCAAAATATCTTGAATATAAAAATATGTATCAATTATACTGTTATAATTTCAATTTTTTAGGATTGACTTTAAGAGCTTTGAATTATGACTATTTAAATATCTATATATCTGACATTATTGAAACAGTCAGAATTGATTTTATTGGGAACAGTTTGGATTGAAGTTATTGTGAGCAGAAAAAAAGAAAATTCTGGAGCAATTTTTAACTGATTTAGGTCATTTTAATGAGCAGATCTGAAGACAAACTAACAAGTCATTAACAACCTAATCCCACAATTTTCTGTACTGACCCATTTTTTTGAAAAAGTTTGGTTTATTCCCTTATTACTTACGTTATTCCCTTTTTTTATACTATAATTTAAGGGAAAGGAGTAGGGGAATGCGACAGTTTAATTATTCATTGATCAGAGACCAAAAGTGGGATTCTGAGCTTCTTGGATTAATTGCGGCTATATATCGTGAAGCCGGAAAGCAGGAAATGTATCTGAAACAACGCCCTCAAGAGCTGGAAAAACTGGTAGAAATAGCGAAAATTCAAAGTACAGAAGCGTCAAATGCCATAGAAGGAATAGTAACCACCAGTACCCGCATCAGACAGCTTGTCGAAGAAAAAACTACTCCTAAAAATCGTGATGAACAGGAAATAGCCGGATACAGAGATGTTTTGGGAATTATCCATGAAAGCTTTGATGCAATCCCCATTACCAGAAATTACATTCTGCAACTGCACAAAATCCTGTACAGCCATATGAATAACCCTATAGCAGGAAGAACAAAAACGGTACAGAATTATATTAGTGCAACATATCCTGACGGACATACAGAAACACTATTTATACCTCTTGCTCCTTATGAAACACCGGAGGCTCTGGATCGTATCTGCGAAGAGTATAATCGCGTCATCGGAAATATGGAATTGGAGCCGTTAATTGCTATACCGATTTTTATTCATGACTTCCTGTGCATTCATCCTTTTAATGACGGTAATGGCAGAATGAGCAGACTTCTGACAACGCTTCTTCTTTACAGGAGCGGATTTTACGTTGGTAAGTATATTTCATTAGAGGCCAAAATAGCTAAGAATAAAGATCTCTATTATGATGCACTTGCTGCATCGCAGAATGGCTGGCATGAAGGACAAGACGATCCTATTCCGTTTGTGAAATACCTTCTTGGTACTATTCTTTCAGCTTATAGAGATTTTGCTGACAGATTTGCCATTGTTGAAACAAAACATTCAGCCTTAGAAAAGGTAAGAATGGCAACTCAGAATAAAATTGGCCGATTTACAAAACAGGATATCAGAGAACAATGTCCTTCATTAAGTATAAGCTCAGTTGAAAGTGCTCTTAGAAATATGGTTGCATTGGGTGAATTAAAGCGCGAGGGTACCGGAAAAAATACATGTTATTTCCGACTGAAATAGTCGCAGCTGCTTCTGAGACTGAGAAATATGCGTAAGTTTTATGCCGTTTTTCCAACTTGGAACGCAGTGCGTTCCGAATTGATCTTTTTTGTAGCAGTTTACGTTGATGGGGGAATTTGGCACATGCATGTGCCAAAACTGAACCTGCAATATCTGATGGACGTTAAAACAGCAGATATGTTCACTATGACACCATATTAACTCGTAGTTGAGATGTTTGTGTACACTTTTTTATGTGCAAAAAATAACTATTTGATATGGAATCTATTTCCTCCTTGCATGTGGAGACTGTGGTGCTGATGTCAAAAAAAGGATAAATCTGAGTTTTCAAACTATAGAGTAGGTGAACACTGTTATGCACGGAAAATCAATAGAACTTTTTCTTGTCAACGGATCAGCTGACAGCATCGTTACAGCCGAATTATCCAACTGGAACGGCAAGGCAATAAAAATTCCAAGAATAGAAGTTTCCGACTGCAAAAGAGACGATATTCAGGAACCTGGAGTGTATTTTTTATTCTGTAAAGATGAGGAAAACGATGAAGACTCAGTTTATATAGGTGAAGCTGAGAACGTCAAAGAACGTCTTTTGCAGCATCTTAGAGATGCGGCTTCAGAAAAAGAAAAATATTACTGGAATACAGCAGTCATTTTTACAGGTCGTGACCTTAACAAGGCCCTGATTAGATATCTTGAGAACAGGCTTGTTGAGATAGCAAAAAACAGTAGGCGCTACGAAGTTCTTACAAAAAACACATATAAGAATACTGTTTTAAAGGAATCTCAGATTGCTGCAATGGAAGAGTTTCTGGACAATATAAAGGTTCTTGTTAACGCTATGGGATACAAAGTATTAGAACCTTTACGCCATGACAGTTCGCAACAGCATGACAGAAACGAAAATCTTCTTTATCTTAAGACCGGTACTGCTGATGCCGTTGGAGAAATAACTTCAGAAGGATTTGTCGTTCTAAAAGGATCGAAAATTAACGAGAAGACGTTTGGGAAATCCCTGTCAAAAGGCATGAAGTCTATTCGTGAAAAACATATAGCATCAGGACTTGTCAACGAAGAGCACATTACGACTGAGGATATATTATTTTCAAGTTCTTCTGCAGCTGCTGATTTCGTAACCGGATACAGTGTCAGCGGACCTGCAGTATGGAAAAATATAAAAGGACAATCATTAAGAGAGATAGAATCTGAATAGCAATGTGCTAAGTTTACTGATGATTTAATAATTTGAGCTGATATGTACAATCCTCAAATGAAAACTTTATAAAAGAGTCCGATTCTGGATGTTTTAATGGAACATATGGGATTACAGGTACTACACATTCAGCCATTATTAAACAGAATAATCATAATTAGTTATTTCTTACTAATTACATCTTTTTGTTTCTGAGTTCACACTTATCATGTCAGTCAGTGCTTAATATTCTGATTTTTCCTAAAGATCATGCATAATAATGGGCTGTTTTTGATAAGTGTTTACCACTCCTTTTTGTATTAGTAAAATAGTACACAGAAACAGCCTCTTATTTAAGATCTGGTTAAGTCGTATTCAAAGTTGAATTCAACTTTCAAAAGAATAAATAAACGGAGATTATTGTGAAAAAGATTATTTTGACAGGTGACAGACCAACAGGCCGCCTACATGTAGGTCATTATGTAGGTTCATTAAAAGAGCGCGTTAGTCTGCAAAATTCAGGCGAGTACGATGAAGTTTATATCATGGTCGCAGATGCTCAGGCTTTAACTGACAATGCTGATAATCCTGAAAAAGTTCGCCAGAATGTAATGCAGGTAGCTTTAGATTATTTAAGCTGCGGTATTGACCCTACCAAGTCAAATATCTTTATTCAGTCAATGATCCCTGAGTTAGCTGAGCTTACTGTTTACTACATGAACTTAGTAACTGTATCTCGTGTTCAGCGTAACCCAACTGTAAAAGCAGAGATTAAGCAAAAGAATTTTGAAACAAGTCTGCCATTAGGCTTTTTCTGCTATCCAGTAAGTCAAGCATCAGATATCACCGCCTTTAAGGCAACTACAGTTCCTGCAGGTGAAGATCAGATGCCAATGATTGAGCAGTGCTGTGAAATTGTAAGAAAGTTCAACGAAGTTTACGGTGAGACCCTAGTTGAGCCAAAGATTGTATTACCTACTAATAAATCATGCTTAAGATTACCTGGTATCGATGGTAAAGCTAAGATGAGTAAGTCATTAGGTAACTGCATCTACTTATCAGACACTGAAGAAGACACCAAAAAGAAAGTTATGTCTATGTTCACAGATCCTACTCACCTGCGTAGAGAAGATCCTGGTCATGTAGAAGGTAACCCTGTATTTACTTATCTTGATGCATTCTGCAAGGATGAGTATTTTGCTGAGTACTTACCTGACTACAAGAACCTAGATGAGTTAAAAGCTCATTATCAGCGTGGTGGTTTAGGTGACATGGTAGTTAAGAAGTTCTTAAACAATGTTATCCAGACAGAACTTCGCCCAATTCGTGAAAGACGCAATGATTGGGAAAAGAGACTTCCTGATGTTTATGAGATCTTAAAGCAGGGTACAGCTAAAGCACGTGAAACTGCAGCTCAGACTTTAAGTGAAGTAAAGCACGCAATGCGTATTGATTACTTTACAGATGACAATCTATTAAAGTAAAAGATTTCTCAATTAAAGTAATTTAATCACAAGGTCAGGCTATATTGCTTGGCCTTGTAGTAATTATCAGTTCTTATTAAAACTTTCCTTTAAGCTCTACTGTTTTATTCTCCTTTGCTCCTATCTCTTTTTACATGGGTCTTTTTACTTAGATAAAAGCTGATACATGCTGTAAGAATTTGCGATAACACCATACACCTGTAAGTGAGTAGAATCTTGGAATAATCAAAAGTAAAACGATTAGCATGATAGGTTCGGCATAAATGCAGACGTAAGATAGGGTTTCACGCTCAGTTGAATAAAAGGCACTTGAGCAGATCCTGCTGTAAGCATAAAAGAACATACCTACTAAGAACACTGGAGTTGCAATTGCAATCTCAAGTGCTGCCTCATCAGAAGTACCAAATAAATTGCCTAAATTATCTCTTGCAACAAAAATGATGACGATACTTACAGCTGCTAAAAACAGCGCTGTGAACAAGGACAGGCGTCTTGTAATTGCGTAGTCAGTAAATCTCCTTTCTCCTTAGAATCTACTCATCAAAGGCTGAGCACCTGCGCCTACGCCTTGAAGAACGCAGTATACAAAGAAGAGTATGAATTCAATACAAGAAATGGTTGATACCGCTAAAGCTCCGCCATAATAAAGTGAATAGCGTTCATAAAAAAGATAGAGACCATAGGTGACATATTGATACCAAACGGCGCAATACCAATTTTCATGATCTTAAGAGAGGTTTTCTGTACATATACAGGCTTTGAAAGCTTTAGCATCTGGTGTTTTTTAATGTAATAGATGCAGCCAACTACAGTAACTGCCTGGCTTAATAAAGTTGCGATGGCAGCACCATGAATTCCAAAAGGAAAGATCATGATGAGTACATAGTCTAGAACAATGTTCATGACAAAACCAATGACCATGAAGTAAGTTGCATAGGTTACACCACCATTGTTTCTCTCATAGGGTACAAAGACTGAGCCTGATAACTGAATAATGGTAGCACCAAACATGTACCATAAGTAAATCTTGCCATAAGATGCAACATCACCTCTAGCTCCTAATACATCAAGAATTTCGTCCATCCATACAAAAGGCACGATGGTGATAATTAAAGAGACGAGAGCCAGTAAGATTAAGGCAACTTTTAAACTCTTATAGGCTTTTTCTAAATTGCCACGTTCTGATTCAATAGACCAAATTACAGCACCACCTAAACCAATACCTGAGCCTAGAGCAAAGGTTAATGCTACAGCAGGGAAGACAATGTTAATAGCAGAAACACCAGCATCACCTAGAGCATTGCCCACGAAGAATCCATCAACAACGGAGTAAATGCCTAAAATGGTAAAGGCAAGAATTGATGGAATGATGAATTTAAAGAAGTGTTTTAAATCGTAACCTTGAAACATAAGATTATTGATCCTTCTTGTTAAGTCTCTTCTCAAACAGCATGTTGTACATTTCAAGTCCATCTATGATGGCTTTGTTCTTATCTCCTAAAATAGCAGTGACTTCATCCTCAATTTTCATCATTTTGTCCAAAACAGAGTGTGCGTACTTTTCACCTGAAGACGTAAGTTTTAAATACTTTTGTCTTTTATCTTTTTCATCTTGAACAGTAAGGATGAAGCCTTCTGTTTTGTATTTTTTAAAGCAGAGTTTATGCTTTGCTTAGAGATGACATAGTAAGCACCCAGTTCTATTTGAGTAAGAGGAGCATCTGTATTTAAGAGGGCATAAAGCACCATCATCTCTACATATGAGATTCTGTTCTCTTGCGCATATTGCGCATAAAGATAGGTGCTCTGATTTAAAAGAGAATTTATCTCATTGACGATTTCACGAGTGCGCATACGATTACCTGTAATAGTAAAATATTTTACTAAATCAATATGCGCTTAAGATTAGAGTTTCTTTGCTATAACCTTATAAGCAATGGTACAGATAATTGCAGAGAGCAAGGAGCCACTAGCTGTAGCAAGACCCATTGGCAGCAGGGTTGTAGGGTACATGATTGATGCTACATAAGCACCGGGAGCTCTTAAAGTTACAATCGAAATTAAGTTATGCAAGAAAGAAATTTCTGATTTTCCTAAAGCACAGAAGAAACCACTGAAGCTAAAGGCAATACCTGCGAACATACAGTCCCAAATATAACCCTGTAAGTACTTACCACCTGAGACGATTACAGAATGATTTTCAGTGAACAGTTCAAGGGCGTTTTCAGCGATAAACTGGAAGAGAATTCCTACAATCACACCAAAGATAAAGGTAATGAAGATAGCATAGCGTAAGGTCTGTTTAGCTCTGTCAATTTTACCTGCACCAATATTCTGAGCACCCATAGCTGATACTGTAGAGAGCATAGAAGATGGTACCAGGAAGATAAAGCTTATGAGCTTTTCAACAATACCAACAGCTGCAGCATCTGTTAAACCACGCATATTGGCAATGACGGTTATCACCATGAAGGCTACCTGAATAAATCCGTCCTGAGCGCAGATAGGAATACCAATGCGTAATAATCTTTTGGCAATGTTGCCTTTTAATTTTAAATAGGCAAAAGAGAATGAGTCGCTTGAGTTATTTCTATTGATATAGGTGAGGGCACAGATAACACTAATGCCCTGAGATAAAGTAGTACCTAAGGCTGCACCTACTGCTCCTAACTTAAAATAACCAATAAATACATAGTCTAAAATGATATTGGCAACACAAGCTATAGCAATAAAGTACATAGGGGATTTTGAATCACCCATGCCTCTTAGAATAGAACTTACAATGTTATAAGCAGTGATTAAAGGAATACCGATAAAGCAGATGATAAGGTACTCTTTGGTGCCTGCTACAGCTTCATCTGGAGTTTTTACTACAGCTACAATAAAGTCAGTAAAGAACAGCAACAATCCTGTAAGGAGCAAAGATACAATAAAAAATACGGTGACAGTATTACCAATGCAGTATCTTAACTTCTCTTTATCTTTAGCTCCTACAGCCTGAGCAATACATACAGTAGCGCCCATAGATAAACCTACAATCATGACAGTTATCATATGCATGATCTGTGAACCAATGGATACAGCTGTAATGCTATCTACTCCATCGAACTGACCTATGATGAAAAGATCAGCTAAACCATAAAGAGTTTGTAAGAAATAAGATAAAAAGAAAGGAAGTGAGAATAAGGCAATGTTCTTTAAAACACTTCCATTGGTTAAATCTGTCTGCATGGTAATTTCTTAGCTTTTTAGGTTGTATTTTGTGCCGTAATTATTTCACGGAGAAGATAAATGTCAACTTTTCAAGAACTTATACAATTTGTGCCTTCTACATAGTTACAGTATATTCATAAAATGAAATCTTGATGCTTTATGATAAACTTTCAGTAAAGAAAAAGAGTACATAATTAAAGATATGAGTTCTAATCTTGGATGACTGGACTGTATCTATAAATCAATTGAATAAGACTCATCCAATGTTGTCAGAAGATCTTGATGAAATTGAAAAGTTAACAGCCTCATTAAGTGCTATGGTCGATGATGAGGAGAAATTTTAGCAATCTTCTAATGAAATATTAGAACATCTCTCTCAAGATAATACTGAAAACATTTCAAACTAACCTCACTCAATACATGTTGTCTCAAGTCTAATCCTTGATCATTAGTGCCCTACTAGTGACTATTTTGCAAATTGGCATACAATAAGCAAAAAAAGATTATTTAAGACTATGACTGACAAGCAAAAAAGCAAAATCACACTCATGACAGAAGGCAATATCTTTAAGATCTTGCTTTTCTTTTCTATTCCTCTGATCTTAGGCAATTTCCTGCAACAGATGTATTCAACTGTTGATTCAATTATCGTAGGTAACTACGTAGGATCACAGGCATTAGCAGCAGTATCTTCAACCTCCATGATAGTGACAGTAATTATTTCAGGTTGTCAGGGTATAGCAGTTGGCGCAGGTGTTGTTATTGCTCAATGTTTAGGTGCTAAAAACAGACGTAATGTCTTCAGATCAGTGCATACCTCTTTAGCTTTTTCACTAGTTTTGGGTGTGGTTTTAACCGTGCTGTGTGCGCTGTTAACAAGGCCTATGGTAGAGTCAATGAATACTCCAAAAGATATTTTAGATGACTCTGTTACCTACTTATTTATCTACTCTTTTGGTCTTATTTTCACCATCTTCTACAACATGATTGCAGGCATTTTAAATGCCTCTGGTAATTCCAAAAGATCTTTACTCTATTTAGCTTATGCTTCAGTTATCAATGTAGTTTTAGATTTACTGTTTATTGTTGTCTTTGATATGGGAGTAGCAGGAGCTGCTATAGCCACTAACATCAGTCAGCTTTTAGCCTGTATTTTCTCATTACACTACGTCATGACTACAAAAAATGAATGCAGAGTCTATTTAAAAGCAATCCGTTTCCATAGGCAGATGTTAGTGAGAATTCTTCGTATGGGCATTCCTGCTGGAATGCAGAACACCGTGATCTGTTTTTCAAATGTGCTAATTCAGTCAAGCGTTAATGTCTTTGGCTACGAGACCATCGCAGGTTATGGTATCTATCTTAAGATAGACGGTTTTGATATTTTGCCTTTGTTGAGTATTTCTCTTGCAATGGCAACCTTTGTAGGACAAAACTATGGCGCTGGCTGTATTGAGCGCGTTAAAAAAGGTGTCATTTGTGGTCTTATCATAGGAGTTACCTATACAGCAGGTATCGGCATTATCATGCTTGTCTTCCACAATCCAATTCTAAGCTTGTTTACCTCAGATAGAGAAGCTATCCACTATGCATATCTTGCAATGCTGTATTTCTGCCCATTCTATGGCATGTTAGGCTTTACTCAGGTCTTTGCAGGAGCAATAAGGGGTGCGGGTAAGAGTTTAGTTCCAATGGTGGTATTGCTGTTCTCATTCTGTATCTTCAGAATTTTATGGATCCTATTTGCGCTACCTGTACTCAATAATTTTGAAGGTGTGCTTTTAGTTTATCCTGTGTCGTGGGCTGTAAGTGTAGTCTTAATGACTCTGAGCTATATAAATCTTAGGAAAAAGGTGTTACGTACAGCATAGCTAAGAGAGTAACTCCTATTTTCAACATAACCTCATTTAACCACTCACCAAAATCTGTTACCACATGCATTTTGTAAATTGAAGTGTACAAAATGCATGAACAAAAACGGCGCAGTTCATATCTCTCTTTGTAAAAAAGGCTTTTTGTGGGACAATAACCTGATTTTTACAATCTTTGACTAGAAATTTAATGAAAAATTAAGTTCCTGCGTCTTAAAAAGCGCAACAACATAAAATGTCACTGAAAATAGATAGTCACTGAATTTTTTACTTAACTGGATATAACTCAAATGCTAGACACTTTAGATTCAGCCATTAATGCTGTTAATGGCGTTCTGTGGTCTTATGTCTTAATCGTTGTTTTGATTGGTTTAGGCATATATTTCACTATCAAAACCAAGTTCGTTCAGATCTTCTACGTTGGTGAAATGGTTCGTGTTTTAAGACACGGTATCGTTGGTCATAAAACCAAGGGTAAGGAGATCAGCTCTTTCCAGGCATTCTGTATCAGTACAGCTTCACGTGTAGGTGTAGGTAACATTGCAGGTATCGCAATTGCAGTAACCTTAGGTGGTCCAGGTGCAATCTTCTGGATGTGGGTCATCGCTTTAATCGGTTCAGCTACAGGCTTCGTTGAGAGTACCTTAGCTCAGATCTACAAGGTTCCATTCCGTGAGGGTGGTTACCACGGTGGTCCTGCTTACTACATCCGCAATGCTTTAAAACAGCCTGCTGTTGCTGCTTTATTTGCTGTTTTAATTACCATTACTTTTGCTCTAAGCTATAACTCAGTACAGTCAAATACCATTGCTATGGCATTAAATGACAGTATGGGCTTTGACACCATCATCACCGGTTTAGTTCTATGTATCTTAACCTCAATGGTGATCTTTGGTGGTGCTCACCGTATTGCAAAAGTAACTGAGTTCTTAGTTCCAATCATGGCAACTTTATACCTGATTGTAGCTTTAGTTATCTTCTTCAAGAACTTATCAGCAGTACCTGAGATGTTCTACTTAATCTTCCATGACGCTTTTGCTCCTCAGTCAGCTGTAGCTGGCGGTTTTGCTGCAGTGATCATGACTGGTATTAAGCGTGGTCTGTTCTCTAACGAAGCTGGTGAAGGTTCTGTTCCAAATGCAGCTGCTTGTGCTACCACATCTCATCCTGTAAAGCAGGGCTTAATCCAGGCTTTCGGTGTATTCGTTGATACCTTATTTATCTGCTCAGCTTCAGCAGTGATTGTTTTACTATCAGGTAAATATGAAATCGGCGGTGATGTAACTGGTATTGCTCTAGTTCAGGAATCTCTATCATCTCAGTTAGGTGAGTGGTGCAGATACTTCATGTCATTTACCATTACCTTATTTGCCTTCAGCTCAATCATTGGTAACTACTACTATGGTGAAGTTAACATCATGTACTTAACTAAGAACACCTATGTAATGACTGTCTTCAGAATCTTAGTTGTTGCAATGGTATTCTTCGGTTCATATGCTTCACTGTCAGTAGTATGGGATTTAGCTGACTTATGTATGGCTCTATTAGCATTAACCAACCTTTATGCTATTGTTCGCCTAGGTAAGTACGCATTCTATGCATTTGATAACTACATTTCTCAGAAGAAACAGGGCATCAAAGAGCCTGTATTTACAGCTTCTTTAATGAAAGATCAAAGTGGTGTTGCTTCATGGGGTAATGAAGAAAAATACTTTGAAGATAAGAATGCTAGATAATCTTTAAAATTAACTGTAAGCTTTTTTGCTGTTAGGTTTATTAACAGCGCTTTCAAGCATTTAGATATAAAGATCCTCAGTGGAGAAAATTCATGCAATAACATGTTCCACTGAGGATTTTTTTATACAAAATTCGCTTAATTATCAAAATTTTTGTGATAGCCTCGATTTAATTTTGTACTGCTAGTGTTAAAAGATTTTCCATATTGTAGAATGAGTTAGAACAATAGATTATCGGAGAAAACTATGGATTATGGCACACAACTAGTTGCCTTATGCGTAGTACTAGTAGTTACAATAGAATTTTTTCAATATAGAAGAGTAAAGTTACTTTCAACCGAATTATTTGAAGGTTTCTTAGGCTTATCTATTTTCTGCATTGTATGCGACATTGGTTGTATATATGCCTCATTTCATCCTCAATATTTTTCAATTCTGATAAATAGAATTATTCATCAATTCTTTTTTGCTTCTTTGTCTTTGGTGGCCTTTTATGTATTTATCTATATTGATTTACGCGGAAGAAAGGTCAAAAACTATTCAACACTAGAACTTCTATTAAGAGCCATTCCTCTGATAATTGCAATTTTAGGTATTCTGTTTGGTGATATTAACTACAGTGTTTCTGTAAAGGGTTCATACTCATACGGCACCTTAGTAAACATTGTTTATGTCATGTCGGCTACCTACTGCGTAATGGCAATTGCTGCTTTAGCTTATGCTGTAAAAAACAGACACTTAGTAATTAAATATGACTTTATTTTCTGCTTTGCTGCATGGCTGTTCATTGCTATTTATCAGTATTTGGTACCAACAGCATCATTAATAAGTTTAGCTATTGCTCTTATCGTGATGTTTGTATACATCTCCTTTGAGAACTCAAAAGAGAATGAGGATAAGGATATTCACTCTTTATTATCTCGCAATGCTTTTGAGATGGTAATCGATGAGCTCTTTGGTGAGAATAAGAACTTCTATGTGATCTGTTTTTCAATGCAGAACACCACTTCACTACGTTCAACCTACAGCTTATCAACCTGTTTAGATTGTATTGCTAAATCAGTAAAATCAATTCCTGATTTTAGTAACCGTAATATCTTTAGAATTTCAGAATTCAGCTTTGGTTTCATCCTCTTCTCAAAAGAAGAGTTAACCGATTGGAGTGCTCGATATAAAGTATCAGATAAGGCTCTCTTAATTGAGGATAGTTCGATTCAGCCTACTTATATTGTAAGTGCAGTAGAATGCCCTACCAGTGCTGATAATGCTGAGTCTTTATTCTCACTTATTTCATTCTGTCAGTCTCATTATGAAGCGCAGAATGACCACTCAGTTTTAATCGTTGATAAAGAAATTGCTGATAAGAGAAACTATATTCTTTCTGTTGAAAGACTGATTCAAAGAGCAGTAGATGAAGATGGTTTCTATGTTGTATATCAGCCTATTATCAATACCAAGACTAATCGCTGTGAGTCAGCTGAAGCTTTAGTAAGATTAAAAGATACCAAGTCATTTGGTTTTATCTCACCAGAGGTTTTCATTCCTGTAGCAGAAAGACGTGGTCTAATCAGTAAGATTGGTGATCAGGTCTTCTCAAAGGTATGTCAGTTTATTAAAGATAATGAAGTTGAAAAACTTGGTATCAGGTATATCGAGGTCAACCTCTCAGGTATTCAGATAGCAGATCCTACCATCCCTTTTAGATTACATCAGACCGTAAAGAGCTATGGTCTTGATCCTAAGATGATCAATCTTGAGGTGACAGAAACAGCTTTAGTACGTAGCGGTAAGGTTGCTTTAGACAATATGGAGAAGTTAAAGTCATTTGGCTATAAGTTTTCTATGGATGACTTCGGTACTGGTTATTCTAATCTGTCTCAGGTGGCTGCTGTTAAGTATGATCTTGTGAAGATGGATAAGTCTTTAATTTGGCCTGCATTTGAGCCTAATAATGAGCAGGCAAGAACCATCATGATAGCTTGTATTAAGATGTTCCATACCTTAGGTATTTCTGTTGTAGCCGAAGGTGTAGAAACAGCTGAACAGGCTGAAGTTCTGGCAAAAAATGGTGTTGAGTTCTTACAGGGCTATCATTACTCTAAACCTGTAAAAGAAGACAAGTTCCTAGAATTCGTTCAAGAGTTCAATAAAACAAGAATTGAAGCTGAAATAGCTCCGGAGTTTGATTCAAACAGCGCAGTTTACGCTGATCTTTAATTAACTTACTGCTTTGAATTTCATTTAGAGCAGTAATGTTTAACTTTTCAAATCCAATTACCTGAAATCCTAAATGCCTTTAGGACCTTCATAAACACTCACACAGAGAGTTCTTATTTCCTTTTATGATAACTTCATAGAGAGAGCTCTTTATGCTTGCCTGAGTGCAATTTAAGCATTACAGGAGATTTTAAATTGTTAAAGGGATCTGCTTATATTTACGACATCTACTCGGTCAACCTGCGCCTCATATACGGTCATAATTAGAATATTTTTTAAGAAAGTATAGGCTCGAAGGTGAAGATAAGAAAGTAATCGATTAAGGTGTGGTTTAACTTTGCAGAAAAATTAGCTTTGAGACATTAAAGTTCTGAAAACAGATCTCTAAGATCGTTCTTATCATATGATCCCCAAAATCATATTTTTGCAGATAGGATCGATCTTTCTCTTAGGATCTGCTTACTGGTCAATCTCTAGCTTTCTGATGCTCAAACAAAAAGCCCCTGAGAAATCTCAAGGGCTTTTGTTGACTAGGTTAACATTCTAATTTACCTGTTAAGACTAACCAAAGGTTAGTTTAGCTTCTCTTAGAAGGTATAACGTAGTGATGCATTAACACTGTGGTCATCAACATTCTTAGAGCCAGTGTAGTTGTAGTTAATACCCAGTGAGAAGTTCTCACCATAAAGGGCATCAAGACCTACGAATGTAGAGTAGTTGATACCGTCATGGAGTTTGGTATTAACAGAAGTTACAACACCGTCAAATGCTGACTTGGTATCCACATCCTTGTCACCGGTTACAGGGATAACCTCTAGGTTAACTGTAGGAACAACAGTCCAAGATGACAGAGATATATCTTTAGAGAAAGACACACCAACAGGGAAGGATACAAGTGAGCTTGAAGCACCTTCGTTATTTACAGAGTAAAGACCAGATGTTGCAGTATAGTCATCAGAGTCATATTTTGCATAACGAAAACCTAAGTGAGGAGTGATATCCATAACTGAGGTGTTAAAGGTGTAAGCACCCTTAATACCTAAGGTAAATACCTTAGTATCGATATCAGATGTGAACTTACCTAAAGAGTTGTAGGCAGTAGCATCATTAGATACCTTGGTATAACCTAAGTCATAAGAGAGCTTTAGAGCATCGTTTACATAGGCACCATAGAGGTTAAAGCCATAGTAATCAAAGTCACCAGATACACTCTTAATGTTCTTTGAAGATGAGTTACCAGAGCCTACAGTAATAGCAGCACCCTGTACAAAGTTATCAGACAAGGTAACATCAAGACCTGCTACACCACCACGAAGGTTAGTCTTAATACCATACTCAGTATTTCCTGCATCAAGAGAGCTTGAAGACTGTCTTGAGAAGACAGGCTGAACCCAGACAGTAAGTTTGTTGCTCTGTGCTGTAGCCTGAGTATTAGTCTTAACACCAGATGAGGCAAGACGTGAGTCAATAGCATTAGCTGTAGTATCTGTTGCAAGTTTTGCATTAGCAACAGAGCCTGCTAAGGTACCAAGTCTAGTTAACTGACTTAAGGTAGATGCGGTAGTAGATGAGTTACCAGCATTTACCAAATCACCTAAGATAGTGCCTTTGTTTACAGCAACACCTGAGACTACAGCTTGTTTGATAGACTGAGCTACATTAGCCTCAGTACCATATAAAGCACTGTTAGCTTTGTTCTCATCATAGTTTACAGTTAAGGTACCATCACCATTTGAGTTTGCACTAAAGAGGGCAGATGAAACATCAAATGAACCGTTACCTTCAACAGTTACATTCTCACCTTTAAAAGCTGTAATCTTTGAGTTATTAGCTAAGGTATCAGAACTTACTACGATAGTACCGTTGTTAGTTACCTTACCATCAGCACTTTCAAAGCTTACCTTTGAGTTATTAGCAAGTACTAAAGCACTCTTATTAGCTACAGTTACTGTATTGTCCTCTACAGTAGCAGGAGCTGAGGTTAGACTGCCGTCAATGGTAATAGAGCCATTAGCTGCTACAGTGATGTCTTTACCTACATAACCTAAAGCGGTAGTACCGTTTTCTGATAATGTAGATTTAGCAAGAACTGCTGCACTGTTCTCATCTAAAGTGTCACTTACAGCTACTAATGAGTTCTGACCTGCAACTAAAGCACCGTCTAGAACATTACCATCAGTACCTGACAGGTTATTAGCAACTACTGAAGATGCATTAGAGTTCCAGTCAGGGTCGGCAAACAGCATCTTACCCTTTAAAGATAAGTTCTTTGCCTTTACCTTAGCACCACCTAATACATTAAAGTTATCTGCTAACTCTAAAGTCTTAGACTCTAAGGTTGAGTTATTACCTGAGAGTAAACCACCTAATACAGAGTTTTCAGCTTTAATCTTAATGTCGTCACCAATTGCTTTTAACTCAGGAGAGTTAATTACAGATGCAATTACCTCAGCCTTTTTCTCTAAAGCAACTTTAGTTGCATTTAAGATGTTCTTTACAGTAACACTAGAGCCTGAACCTACAGATACAGAGCCAAAGGCTTTGTCCTCAGAGCCAAGGTTATTAGCATTTACAGAACCAGTCTTATCATTACCGATTAAGATATCACCAGTACCGTTCTCTGTGGTATTAACATTACCAATAGAGCCATTACCGTTTAGTGCAAGATTTGCATCCTTGTCCATGGTAATGTTACCAGTTGTACCATCAGCAGTTGATACGAATGAACCGTTATTAGCCTCAGGATTGTTTAAAACTAGATTGCCTGAACCTAGGTCTAAGTCTGTCTGTCCATCCTTTAGAGAAGCACTGCCCCATGAAAGATCTGATGAGGTTAAGTCAGACAACTTCTTATCAGAAGTATCAACATCAGTGATGGTCTTATCCTCAACAGCGGTAGTACCACCAGCATTGATTGCATCATCAAAACTTGCGTTACCTGAATCAGGCTTTGAAGGCTCATCACTTGGCTTATCACTGGCAATCTTTAAGTCAAGAATACCAGTATCAGAGTTGAATAAAACACTGTGTAAGCGTTTTGCTTCATCTAAACTAACTTCCTTATTGAAGTCTACTAAGCTTACCTTTGATAAAGCATCAGCTTCAAAGGTCTTTTCGGCTACGCCATCAGCGGTTGTAGTAGTGTCATCTGATAACAGGGTCTTAGTCTTAGAATTTACAGAAGCACCTTTTGAAAGGTTTATAGAGCCTGCCTCATCAGTCTTTAGAACACCGTTATTAGTTAAGTCTAATACAGAGTCCTCGCCTGAGAGTAATAACTGACCGCCATGGATTTCTAAAGTAGCATTATCTACCAAGAACTTCTTGGCTACAGATAGGGTAGACTCTTCGCCAATATAGACATCAGCGCCGTTTTTAGCAGTCAACTTGCCATCAATGTCGATATCAGCAGTTCTGCCTACACCTACCTGTGAATTCTCATCAGTTACTAAAACATCACCATTAATACCTAAATGTGCATCAGAGTTCCAAGCTTCCATAGAAGCACCTGAGGTGATATCTACATTACCTTTTACAAGAGTATCAGATGCTGAATAGGTGCCTAATCTTGAGTTGCTATCAATAGTTACATTGCCTTCGATGGTAGTTGAAGATAACTGTTTGAACTCGTCTCTTGAGTGGTAGGTTTCATGATCAGGGGCTGGCTGACTATATGTTTCTGTAAAGAAATGAGAGTTGTCTGATAAGTGAACATCACCTTTAATTAAGGCAGTTGAACCTACATTATTGCCAGCACCTGAAATGAATAAGTTATTCTTGAAATAGCCGTCTTCATTATTCTCATCGTAAACGCCTTCTTTGTACTGACCTTTCATATTAAGGTCGCCGTTTACGGTCAATTCTGAGTTTCTATCAAGCTTATTCCAAATGCTCTCATCTGTGTTATTGGTAATGGTTAGATCACCACCAACATTAAGCTTAGCTTTATAACCTTCAATTAGAGAATTCTCTAAAGTTAAGCTCTTAGCTACAGATAGGGTAGAGTCATCTTCAATATAAACCTTAGCACCGTTTTTAACACTTAGCTTGCCACCAATATCGATATCACCAGTTCTTCCTAGACCTATTTGCGAATTCTTGTCTGTTACTAAAGTATCACCTTCGATATTTAAGTAAGCATCAGAGTTCCATGCTTCAATAGTACCGCCAGAGGATACAGTTGCATTTCCTTTTACAACAGTATCAGAAGCTGAATAAGCGCCTAATCTTGAATTTCTTTCGACATTTAAATTGCCTTCAATGGTGGTAGAAGATAATTTTTCAAAGTCGTCTCTTGGGTGGTAAGTGGTGTGATCTGTTGGAGATTGACCATAAGTTTGGGTCATAAAATGAGAATTGTCAGTTAAGTTGACATCACCCTTTATCAGAGCTGTAGAGGCTCCGCCATTTTCTCCGTTAATAATAAAGTCATTTCTAAAGAATTTTATATCATTATCTTTAGTATAGTATCCTGGCATGTAGTGACCTTTCATATTAAGATCACCATTTACTGTTAATGAAGAGTTTCCTTTTACTTGGCTCCAAACATTGGTATCTTCAACATGAGTTAAATTTAGATCTCCACCAATGGTAGCTGTTGAGTTTTCACGAATCTCAATGTTGTTAGAACCAGAAACATCTACATTGCCTGCAACATTTAAAATTGCATCTCCAGCTACTGTATTGTAAATAGTGCTTCCGTCATCTGTAACGCCAGATATCTTTAAATTACCGCCTACACCGATAGATGCATGGTCTGTATATTGTTGTTTTTCTTCTTTTCCATCATTATAAAAAGTAGTGTAGGATGTTAGAGATAATAAGCTATTATCTAAAGATAAGTCTCCTTTTATGCTTAAATTACCAAGTACGTCCAAACGTGCTGACCGTCCCTGAAGATTTTTTATTCCGAACTGAGAAACCACCCGTACAACTGTCAGGTCGTCACGGTTCAGAATTACTCTGAGCAGAAGCTCTGCACACGATTTATCCTCGAAAACCTTGC
>OQVZ01000308.1_pt1 | contig 18661 bp, 17 predicted proteins | sample 1691571 | NCBI WGS metagenome assembly OQVZ01 (sample SAMN03418261, study PRJEB22391) | human gut metagenome | biome: human-gut; feature: organic feature; material: feces | host: Homo sapiens | place: Tanzania | collected 2013-01
TAAAATAGGCATTTTTCGGCAATAATTTCGGAGTTTTTAAATGAAAGAGCCGTGTATTCAAGATACTATAAATTCTAGATGCTTTCTTTTTTCTTGTAATTAATATATATCTTAGAACCGTTTTTAACGGCACTAATAAGATAATTTGAATAATATGAATAGTCTTGTCTTATATTGTAAATCAGACAACAAGGAAACTACGTCTAACTATGATTCCCAACAATACAAAACTGAAATAGTTGAGTTTCATATCAATCTTTGGAAGGTAAAGAATGGCGTCGTTAAAGTAATACCAAATCTGATTTTTGATTTTGGAATTAAATTTGATAGCACTATAAGAGAATTGTGTCTTTTCCTTCCATTTCGTATATCCAAGAAACTAGGTGTTAAGGATTTAGGAAAATGTTTGTCGACAAATCGCAATTTGTTAAATGCAGTATTTAATGAAGATATGATTTGCCAATCAGCAAGCAATCACTGCTTTAGCAAAATTACCAACAACACTACTGAAGATGATACGCCCACATCATTCTTTATTTATCATTTAGGAGCAGATAATATCAAGATCCAAGACTATAAGGAAGAATCGGAAGTAAAAGGAACTTATTTAACTATTAACATAAACGGTAAACCTTCAAATAATAAAGAAAGTCAAACTGAAAAATATTATGTGAGGTTCAGAATATACGTTGAGAATATAAAAGAAATAGTTCGGACGGAAATACTGTCAAATGATTTGTTGCAAGCTGCATTTTCACGTATGGATTTATTTGATATTAGATTGAATGAAAAACGTGAGATACCTAGCAAAGTCGAGGAAAAAATGAAAAAGGAACAATTCGACCTGTGTTCTTTTGATAAGTTACATTTCTTCTATATAGTTGATACTCATGAAACCATAGACAATGGTATAGACATAAGAAAAGATAGCAGATTGTTAGAAAATGAGCAATGGTTTGACTATGAGCCACATAGCAATATTGCCAATGTTAATTATATTGCACATCATTGGAAGAAAAAAAGGGAAGAAGACGAACCAATATCTCATTTTAGTCTATTTTTTAGTACAATATATCCAAGATTGTCGGTTGTTAGATTAGCGGCATATTTTTCTATTGTTATAATCCTGGGGTGGATAGGTTCAATGTTGTCTTTTTCATTCCATGAATTGTTTGGTAATAGCGTATTCCCGTCATGGGTAAAATGGTGTAAACCAACTATTATACTTGTGATTTTAATAGCTTTGTTTATTTACATAGTTAAGTCAAATTTTATTTTATTTCTGATCAAATTGAAAAGAAAACTATGAAAGTCTTGATCGCTACAGATTTGTTGATTTCAATATTATTACAAAAAGACTATGTAGATGGAATGGATATTCTATTCATGTGGTTGAAGAAATTAAAATACACTTGGTATATGGATTTCTCTTCTTTAATAATTTTGACTCATTTTTCAGAAGCACAAAATCTTTCAATTTTTAATGATTTTCAATTGCTCAAAGAAGTACCTCCTCAAACAGACAGCATTATTAGATTGAGAAATTATTGTTCTCATATTACGCAAGAGCCTGTAAAAGATGGATTTAAGACGCTACTGCCAAACTTGGCTTGGCTTGACAACGGGAATGTCGATTTCTTGATTACAGAAAATCCAGTTCTTTTTAACATGGCCCATCATATAAAAATAGACAACAGAGTTTACAGTATCGAAAATTTTTTAGAAAAATGTGCGATTGAACACCGTAGCTTAGATCCGATAAAGGGGGTTGTCGTTAAAGAAGAAAGAATGAAAGATCTTTCATTGAACGACAAGTTCTTTCAGTCATTTATTAATGATTACTCACCCAATTATTTTTCTTGGTTTTTAGAAAAATCATCTGACAAAGTCTATGTTTCAAAAGATTTAAAAGGAAAAGTAAAAGCGATTCTCAAGCTAAAAATGGAGTTTGAAAATGAGGATTATCTGAATATACGCCCAACATTTGCACCAGCTAAACGTATGAAAATATCATCATTCAAGGTTGAATATACGGGGCAGAAAGTTGGTGAAAGATTCATGCGAATTATTATTTCATGTGCATTGAAAGAAAAAGTAGATGAGATATATGTTACTATTTTCAATAATAGCCAACAGAAGATGCGATTGGTTGGTCTTTTATCAGATTATGGATTCTATTATCACGGCGTAAAAGATATTAATGAGGAAGTGTATGTAAAAAAAATGCGTCCTTTTAGGACGCTCTCAGTTAGAAAGAATTTTCCATTTGTTAGATATTGTAATTCTGCATTTTTAGTTCCAATACATCATGAGTACTCAAAGGATTTACTTCCTCATGTCGACGCAAATCTAGACAGAGAAGATATAGAACCTTATAAACATTCAATAAAGAAGGTTATTACTCTTTATGGTGATGACTATAGAATACAGGAAGGAACGGTGTTCCTATTCTACAATATGACAAAAGAGAAGAAAGAGAGAGGCATAATTGCTATTGGTGTTGTTGAGAATACTTATAGAGATATTGATACAGAACAGCAGTATGTTTTACGTTGTCGAAAAAGAAGCATTCTTGATGATAAAAGACTGCAAAGTTGTTGGGAAAGAAGAGATAAAGATAAGAAAGTTGTCGTAGCGGATTTCCTTTATAATTTTTCATTCAACGATAAGGTTATTTCTGAAAATAGAATCAAACAATGTAAAATCGACTTGACGGGTATACATCATCAAACTCCATTATATATAACAAAAGAACAATACAAGGATTTGATCAAAGGAACAGAATATGAGCAAGATATTGATTTCGATTAAACCAGAATACGTAAAGCTAATTCTATCTGGAGAGAAACAGTACGAATATCGTAAGCGCGTACCAACTAATGTTGAAACTGCAGTTATATACGCAACAGCTCCTGTAAAAAAAATAGTTGGAGAAATCCAAATAGATGAAGTCTTATCAATTCCCCCAAAAGATTTGTGGAAAAAAACGCATATCCATTCTGGACTTACCAATGAAAAATTTTTTCAGTATTTTAACAGGATGTCTATTGCGCATGCCTTGTCTATTAAAGAAGTAATAATTTATGAACATCCAATGGAACTAAGTGCTCTCAATATAAAAAGAGCTCCTCAATCATGGCAATATTTATAAGATAAAACAAAAATATTTCTCGAATTTCATTGTAACTACTCATGTTCATAGGAGTGCTGAGTAGTAACCAAAGCCATCATAGGATAAAAAGATTCTTAAAATGACTTTGAATGCTATTAACGGAATTGTTAGTGGTGTAATTGCTAATAAAACAACTCAGTTAGTTTTGTAGGGATTAACTTTATTATTGCAGTTCAAACTATAGATTTCTATAATAAAAAGAGCACCTTTTTTTTTAATATTATTTATAGCCAGTTTAAAATGTATATCCAATATCTAATGTTGGAATTTTTTAAAATATAGTATGTCAAAACAAACAATAAATAATAGTAAGCGAATCGCAAAAAATACAATACTTCTTTATTTTAGAATGATTGTTACCACAATTGTCTCTTTGTATACCGCAAGATTAATTTTGCGATTTCTTGGTGTTGAGGATTATGGAATTTCTAATGTTGTTGGAGGTTTGATTGGATTTATGTCCATATTAACATCAACAATGACTTCTGCAACCCAAAGATTCCTTTCATATGATTTAGGTACAGGAAATATCCAACAATATAAACGTACATATAGCATGTTAATATATATATATGCGATATTTTGTATGTTTTGTGTGTTACTAATGGAGATGATAGGACCTTATTGTATTCAAAAATATCTAGTTATACCTCCAGATAGATTGATAGCAGCACAATGGTTGTTCCAATTTACAATAGTCAATTTCATATTTGCAACTATATCAATACCCATGACCTCATCTATAGTTGCATATGAAAAGATGGGTGTATATGCTTATTTTACATTCATTGATGTCTTTTTCAAACTTGTAGCTGTTTTAGCACTTTATCTTACTCCAATAGATAAATTGATAACATATGGATTAACAACTTCGTGTTTTCAAATTGTTACTAATTTTATAATTTTCTATTATTGTAGGAAACACCTTGAAGGATGCCAAGTCGTAAGATTCTGGGATAAAAATTTGTTTAAACGAATGGTTGGTTATGCAGGATGGAATTTATTTGGTTCAACTACTAATGTTATGAATCGTCAAGGTCAAACATTATTATTGAACTTGTTTTTTGGACCTGTCGTAAATGCAGCAAAAGCTATTGCTGATAAAATAGATTCTATTGTCTTCTCATTTGGATCAAATTTTTATATGGCAGTCTCTCCTCAGATTATTAAAAGCTATGCTGCAGGTGAAATTGATTATATGAGGAAATTGGTTTTGTCTACATCTAAATATTCTTTTTACTTGTTGTTTTTAATATCTTTACCTTTGATTCTAAATATGAAAGAGTTGTTAGGTTTATGGTTAGGAGGGGATATGGTCTCACAAGAAATGATTTATTTCGCTCAGCTCGAATTGATTTTTTCATTGGTTAATGTGCTTGAGAATCCGATTACAATGGCTATTCGTGCTACAGGCACCATTCGGAAATATCAAATATGTGTAGGTATTCAGACTTTAATGTTTATTCCTATTTGTTATTTCGCATTTTTTTTAGGTTTCCCTGCTTATAGTTCTATGATAATCTTAAGTACTATATATGCTATAGTACAATTTGTTAGGGTTTATTTAGTTAAAGATGTGATAAAAATAAAGATAAGAGATTACCTTATAAAGGTATTGTCACCCATTTTAAGAGTTGTTTTAATTGTAGTGCTCTTATGTTATTTCTGTATGTTTAAAGATACAATTATTGGGGGCTTAATGACATTAATAGCAAATTCTATGATTGCTATTATTCTAACTTTATTGGTTGTTTTATTATGTGGATTAAACGACAGTGAACGTGTTTATATATATAATATATTAAGAAGAAAAATGCTGAAACGGGAAATAAAATGATGGTAAAATCTGTAAATTAAGTAAGCAATAATTCATTATAGTTAAATCAAATATGAAAGGTATAGTTTTAGCAGGTGGTAGCGGTACACGTTTGTACCCAATCACCAAGGGCATCAGCAAGCAGTTGATGCCAATTTATGACAAACCCATGGTGTATTACCCTATCAGTGTGCTGATGCTTGCAGGTATTCGTGAAATACTGATAATATCAACGCCTTACGATCTTCCGGGTTTCAAGCGTCTTCTTGGTGATGGTTCTGACTATGGCGTACGCTTTACATATGCGGAACAGCCTTCACCGGACGGTTTGGCACAAGCGTTTACAATAGGCAAGGAGTTTATAGGTAATGACAGCGTGTGCCTTGTGCTTGGCGATAATATCTTTCAGGGCAACGGATTTACGGCAAAACTTAAAGAAGCAGTACGTGCAGCCGAGGAAGAAAAGAAAGCTACTGTATTCGGCTATTGGGTAAATGACCCAGAGCGTTATGGTGTAGCAGAATTCGACAGAGAAGGAAACTGTCTGTCAATAGAAGAGAAACCTGAACACCCGAAGAGCAACTATGCCGTTGTCGGTCTCTACTTCTATCCGAATAAAGTGGTAGATGTGGCAAGTCAAATTCAACCGTCGGCACGTGGAGAATATGAAATCACTACTGTTAATCAGTGGTTCTTGCGTGATGGCGAATTGAAGGTTCAGACTTTGGGACGTGGTTTTGCATGGCTCGATACAGGTACACATGATTCTCTGTCGGAGGCTTCAACTTATATTGAAGTATTGGAAAAACGTCAGGGATTGAAAGTGGCTTGTCTTGAAGGCATCGCCTATCGTCAAGGTTGGATAGACGAAGAACGTATGCGTGAATTGGCAAAGCCAATGCTCAAGAACCAGTATGGCCAGTATTTACTAAAAGTAATAGAAGAGGTAAAACAGACAGGTAGTCCCAATTTGGACTAAAGGTAAAACAAAAGATATATGAATATACTTGTAACAGGAGCAAACGGACAGCTTGGCAATGAAATGCGTATCATTGCCAAGAATTCTAATGATAATTACATCTTTACTGATGTAAATCAGGTAGAAGGTGTAGAGACAACCTATCTTGATATCACAGACTTGGATGCAATCCGTAAGGCTGTAGCCGACAATAATGTAGATGTAATTGTCAATTGTGCCGCATGGACCAATGTTGACGCTTGCGAAACAGACGAAAAACTTGCGGCTCTTGCTGAGAAGTTAAATGCCGACGCTCCGGAGAATCTCGCCAAGGCTATTAAGGAAGTAAATGGCTTATTGGTACAGGTCTCTACAGATTATGTGTTTGGTAAAGAGCCGTATAACACTCCTTGCAAAGAAGACCAGAAAGGAACTCCAACAGGTGTGTATGGTACTACAAAACTGCATGGCGAGCAGAAGATTATTGCTACTGATGTAAAGCATGTCATTATCCGAACTGCATGGCTTTATTCTGAATTCGGAAAAAACTTCTGCAAGACAATGCTCAATCTTACCGCAACAAAACCTGCATTGAAAGTAGTGTTTGATCAATGCGGCACTCCGACTTACGCCTATGATCTTGCAAAGGCAATAGAGGTTATCATTGAAGATTATAAGAAGGAGTCTTCATTGTCCCATTATTCCAAGGCCGGCATGTATCATTTCTCTAATGAAGGAGTATGCTCATGGTTTGACTTTACAAAGATGATTGCTGAATACAGCGGTCATACAGAATGTGAGATCAATCCTTGTTACAGTGCCGAATATCCGAGTCCGGTAAAACGCCCTGCGTATTCCGTATTGGACAAGAGCAAGATAAAGGAGACTTTCGGAATTAAAGTTCCATATTGGACAGACTCTTTAAAAATATGCATCAATAACTTACAGAAAACAAAATAGGATATGGAAGTAATAAAGACAGCGATAGAAGGAGTGGTAATCATTGAACCTAAGGTATTCAAAGATGCCCGTGGATATTTCTTCGAGTCATTCTCACAGCGAGAGTTCGAAGAGAAGGTTCGTAAGATAAACTTTGTGCAGGACAATGAAAGCATGTCCTCTTATGGCGTAATGCGCGGTTTGCATTTCCAGTGTCCTCCATATACACAGAGCAAACTGGTGCGATGTGTAAAAGGTGCCGTTCTTGATGTTGCCGTTGACATTCGCAAGGGTAGTCCTACATACGGACAGCACGTAGCTGTAGAACTTACAGAAGACAATCACCGCCAGTTCTTTGTTCCAAGAGGTTTCGCTCATGGCTTTGCCGTATTGTCAGAAACGGCGGTATTCCAATATAAGTGCGATAACTTCTATGCTCCACAGGCAGATGGCGGCATCTCTATTAAGGATGATTCATTAGGTATAGATTGGAAGATACCGACAGACAAAGCTCTTCTTAGCGAGAAGGATACTCTCCATGCTTGTTTGAAGGACTTTGACAGCCCGTTTTCTATAGATATGGATTTATATCCTGAGTTTAAATGATTATTAATGTTTAAAGAAAATAATATGACACAATATAAACGTTCAATCGTAATTACTGGTGGTGCTGGTTTTATCGGCTCGCATGTAGTAAGACTCTTTGTAAACAAGTATCCGGAATACAAAATTATCAATCTTGACAAACTGACTTATGCCGGTAACCTTGCAAACCTCAAGGACATTGAGGATAAGCCAAACTACAAGTTCGTGAAAATGGATATTTGTGACTTTGATGCATTCTATCAGCTGATGCAGGACGAACATATTGACGGAATTATTCACCTTGCAGCCGAGAGCCATGTAGACCGCAGCATCAAAGATCCGTTTACTTTTGCTCGTACTAACGTAATGGGTACATTGTCTCTTCTACAAGCTGCAAAACTGTATTGGGAATCATTGCCAGAGAAATTTGAAGGCAAGCGTTTCTACCATATCTCAACTGATGAAGTATATGGCGCATTGCAGATGACTCATCCAGAAGGAATCAAGCCCCCATTTACAACCAAAGCAAGTTCTGAAAAACATCACCTTGCTTACGGAGAGGACTTCTTCTATGAGACAACAAAGTATAATCCTCATTCTCCTTATTCAGCGTCAAAGGCAAGTAGCGACCACTTTGTGCGTGCTTTCCATGACACCTACGGAATGCCTACTATCGTAACCAACTGCTCAAACAACTATGGCCCTTATCAGTTCCCAGAGAAGTTGATCCCACTTTTCATCAATAACATCCGTCATCGCAAGGCTTTACCGGTTTATGGTAAAGGAGAAAATGTACGAGACTGGTTGTATGTTGAAGACCATGCTCGTGCCATTGATTTGATTTTCCATGAAGGTAAAGTTGCTGAGACTTATAATATTGGTGGCTTCAACGAGTGGAAGAACATAGATATTATTAAAACAGTCATCAATACTGTTGACCGTTTGCTTGGCAGAGCCGAAGGTGAAGACCTCAACCTCATTACATACGTAAAAGACCGTCTTGGCCATGACGCACGTTATGCTATTGACTCCACAAAGCTTCAGAAAGAACTTGGTTGGGAACCGTCATTGCAGTTTGAGGAAGGTATTGAGAAGACAGTTAAATGGTATTTGGATAATCAAGCTTGGATGGATAATATAACAAGTGGTGAATATCAAAAATACTACAATACTATGTATTCTAATCTGTAATATTAATATTTCGTAGGTATAAGTTTAGAAGTGGCAGTTCGAATTTATTACCTGGCAATATCTATAAATCATTAATGGGTACATATTATATTTTAAATTGTCATGAAGATATTATTTATAATTCCTACAACAAAAATGGATGGATCAATCATTTCATTTTTGACATTGATAAAAGGCTTAGTTGCGAAAGGTACACAAGTAGCAATCGTTGTCCCCAAAAGTAAACAAGATGAAGATTTCGTTCATACGATAGGAGAACTAAATATAAAGTGTTACAGGTCTACAGTTCGAATATTAGCCTATCCTCAAAAATTAAATGGGTGGCAATTTGTATATGAGCTTTTGAGTCGTATATTTTATAATATTCTTGCTCAAATTCAAATTCTTCGAGTTATAAGAAAAGAGAAACCAGATATTGTTCATACTAATGTTGGCCCTGTACAGTGTGGTTATTATGCTGCGAGGATAGCAAGAATCCCACATGTGTGGCATATTAGAGAATATGGAGATCTGGATTTTGGTATGAAAGCTTTTCCTTCGAAATCATCGTTTATAAAAAAGTTAAAAAAGAGTTGTCCTATTTGTATTTCTAAGGATTTATTATCTTATAATTGTTTGAAAGAGGATGCTAAAGCTTCAGTAGTATATAATGGAGTACATTCAAAATTTGATGTACGTAGTTGCTATCCGAAAGAAAAATTTTTTTTAACCTCAAGTAGAATTAGTTCAGAAAAAGGGTTTGAACAAATCATTCGTGTATTTGCTCGTTTTGTAAAGGGAAGAAATGATTTTTCATTAAAAATTTTGGGAAAAGGAGATCCTGCTTATGTTAACAAGCTAAAAGATATGTGTCAACGCTTGAATATAATGGAAAAAGTCTTATTTGTTGGCTATACAAATGAGGTTTTTCAATATATGGAGAAAGCAACAGCTTTGTTAGTTGCTTCAAAATCTGAAGGGTTTGGTCGTATGACAGCAGAGGCCGCTTTTGCAGGATGTTTAGTTATAGGTAAGGATACAGCTGGTACAAAAGAAGTCATGGATATTACAGGAGGGTTTCGTTTTATGAATGACGAAGAGATGTTACTTGCCATGAATGATGTTTCTTATTTGTCTGAAAACGAATATCGTATTAGAGTATCTAAAGCACAACATCAAGCCGTTACTTTTTTTAGTAATGAGGAATATATAAATAACATCCTAGATGTTTATGATAAAATATTAAAAAAATAGGAATGCAGAAAAGTATATCATTTTTTTTGTTTGTCTTTGTTTTGATAATTGTTGCATTGCAAAGTACATATTTCTTTTATCTATGGGATGTTAAAAGTAGCTATATTAATATGTTCTGTTTGATAATGTCCATATTGTTTACAAAAAGAACAAATACTAATATAGTTTATATAATAGTTTCTTTACTACTATTATTTGTTTCTTTATTGTGGGGAACAGAATTGCATATACCTATTGATGAAATTATTATATGTGGCATAATATATAATTTACTATCTTTAAGTGATATAGACAAACAAATCATTATTAACATCTGGACTTATTGCTTAGGTATAATATTAAGCTTGTCTTTAGTAGGTTATTTATTAATACCTTTTGGGTTATTGCCAAATTTGGGTGTCATTTCTTATGGAAGTGGAGCTTATTATTATTTGAATTATGGAATAACAATAGCATTAATAGATAATTATGCAAGCATTCCGAGATTTAATTCATTGTTCTTGGAACCAGGTCATGTAGCAATGATATCATGTTTTACTTTGTTTTTGAATAAATATGATTTTTCAAAAAAAAGGTTGTGGATGATAGCAATCCCTTTGTTGTTTACTTTATCACTTGCTGGTTATATAATAGGCTTTTTGGGTTATGTTTTATATGTTTTCTCAACAAATAAAATTAGTAAAATTATCAGATATATTGTCTACATATTTTTAGGGGTTTGCGTGTTTTGGATTGGAGCCCAGACGTATAATGGTGGTCATAATATTATTAATGAAGTTATAGTTGAACGACTTACATTTGATGAAGATAAAGGTATTGTTGGTAACAATCGTTTTCATGGTTACGTTGATCAAGATTTTGATAAATACTTGTCAGATGGAACATTGCTTTATGGATTAGGTTACGAGAAATTTACTGAAAATGTTGCTAATGGTGGTTATTCCGGTGCTGGCTATAAGATGTTTATGCTTAAAAGAGGCATCTTGGGTACAATCTTTATATTCCTGTTTTATTTTATGTTGTGTAGAATGGCATCAAACAGAAGATTTTGTTATGGATTTTTAGGAATGTTTATACTGACTTTTTTGCAAAGAGCATACCCTTTTATGCTTTCATGGTTGATCCTATTTGCATTAGCAGTTCGTAGTAGCTGGGATAATAAATTGGACTCTGAGGGAAAAAAGTTGGATAATAAATTTTAGTTTTTTATTTGCATAATAGAAAATTTCGGCAATAGTATTAATGTAATAATAACTTTCTGCACATTTTGTTGCAGCTTAATTAATTTTTATATAAGCATATGAACAATAACAAAACAAAAGCAAGAGTAATAGCATACTATTTACCCCAATTTCATCCTATTCCTGAGAATGATGAAACATGGGGGAAGGGATTTACAGAATGGACAAATGTTGCAAAAGCCAAGCCTCTATTTCCTGGTCATTATCAACCACGCATACCAGCAGATTTGGGATTTTACGATCTTAGGCTGCCACAGGTGCGTGAAGCTCAGGCTGAAATGGCTCGTGATGCAGGCGTTGAAGGTTTTATGTATTGGCATTATTGGTTTGGGAATGGTAAAATGCTCTTGGAAAAGCCACTTGAAGAAGTCGTAGACTCAGGCAAACCGGATTTTCCATTCTGTTATGGATGGGCCAATCATAGTTGGTCAACAAAGACTTGGACAAACAATGGCCGAGTGTCAAAGAATAAGATGATTGCAGAGCAGCTCTACCCTGGGCATGAAGATAATGTTGCACATTTTAATTATTGTTTGAAGGCATTCAAAGACAGACGCTATATAACAGTAGACGGGAAGCCTTTATTTGTGATTTTTGACGCACCTTCTTTTGTTGGCATGAAGGAGTTTATTGATGAGTGGCAAGAACTTGCAAGGCAGAATGGCCTTTCTGGTATTTATTTTGTCGGGCAATGGACTACGTTAACTCCATTAGATACATTCTGGGAACAAGGATTTGATGGAGTAATTTGTAGTGGTCGTCAAATTGCTGAAAAGCGAGCAGCTGGTAGTGGTCTAATTCGTAAGATACGTGATATTCTATCATATAAATTTGGATTACCAACTATGATTTTCGACTATTCGAAAATTATGAAATACATGGAGTTTGAAGAAAATAGACTCCCGAATTGTTTTCCAAAAATCATTCCTGGATACGACCGCACTGCGAGAGCAGGATTTAAAGGACAAATCTATAAAAATGCGACTCCTGAAGCATTCGGCAAAAATATTGAACGTACACTCACTTATATCATGGATAAAGACTATGAGCATAGACTAATATTCCTTGATTCTTGGAATGAATGGGGGGAAGGTAACTATATGGAACCGGATCAAAAATGGGGACATGATTTTCTTGATGCATTAAAAGCAAAGATTGTTGAAAAATGACAAACAATGTGACTCTGTTTAAAAACTGCTTTGGTTGTGGCGTGTGTGCAGCTAGTTGTGGTAAGAAAATTATTAAGATACGCCTCAATGAGGATGGCTTTTATGCACCTTTCATTGATGAACCTGAAAAATGTGTTGAATGTGGAGTTTGTTTTGATGTGTGTGCATTCAATCACAAAGAACGAGCTCTAAGATCGGATGAAATCAGCATTAAGTCTTGGGCCGCTTGGAGTAATGACGAAACAATACGGCGAAAGTGCTCTAGTGGTGGTATCGGATTTGAAATTGGAAAACAACTTATAGAACAAGGTTATTACGCTTTGGGATGTCGTTATGACATCAAAGAGCAAAGAGCTGAACATTATATAGCAGAAACTGTTGAGGAATTTGTTCAATCTATAGGTAGCAAGTATATCCAAAGCTACACAGAAGAAGCTTTCAAACAGATCAAACGAAAGGAACATAAGTATCTTATTACAGGAACGCCTTGTCAAATTGACTCACTTCGATGGATGATTCGCAAATTTCATTGTGAAGATAATTTTATTTTAATGGATTTCTATTGCCATTGTGTACCTTCTATGTATGCTTGGAAAGCTTATATTAAGATGTTGGAACCATTAATAGGTAAAGTTACATATGCATCGTGGCGTAATAAGTTTGAGTATGGATGGCATGACAGTTGGTTGATGGGGATAGATGGAGAAAAGACTTCGAAACCTGTTGACTGGCATGATGGTTACAATTTGTTAATAAAGGAAAAAAAAAGTTTCGTACAATCTCGTGGCTCTCAAGGGGATTTGTTTTACAAACTCTTTTTAGGTGATGTATGCTTAGGTTCACAATGCGAAGAAAAATGCAAATACAAGTACGATCAATCTTCTGCTGATATTCGAATTGGTGATCTTTGGGGGAATACGTATAAAAATGACCAGAAGGGAGTAAGTGCACTTGTTGCCTTTACAGAGAAAGGTCATAGAATTATTGATGGTCTGAAGAATGTTACACTGATAGAACATCCATTTAACGTGGTCGCAGAAGGACAGATGAAAAAGAATGCGAATGCAAAAATCACGAAACCAATAATCATGGCATTTCTTCGTAAAGGAAAAGATATAAAAAGTCCAGAATTCAGCTTAATTCTATTTATACAGAAAATCTTCGATAAACTCAATTCTATATTGAAACTATGAAAAAGATTGGAATAATAACGATGCACCATGTAGATAATCTTGGTTCGATACTCCAATCTTATGCTTTACAGCACAAGATTGAATTGATGGGATATAATGCCCAGATTATAGATTATAGGCAACATCTTCAAAAACGACATAAAGGATTACTACACATATTTGCATTGTCCATATTAAATGCTGCATTGGGCTTTCCCAAACAACGATTTCAGAAACGGCTAAAACTCTTTCGGAAATCTTTTTACAAATGTACCGCGAGTCATTTTACTCGTGAAAATATAAAGAAAGAATGCCCTATATTTGATATTTATTGTACGGGGTGTGATCAAGTTTGGAATCCGACATACATAGGCGATGACACATCGTATATGTTAGATTTTGCCCCTACCGATAAGCCTCGTATATCATATGCTGCAAGCTTTGCTACAGATAAAATACCTGATAACTTGGTCAATTCGTATATTAACGCATTAAGTAAATATCAACATATAACGGTTCGGGAAGAAGTTGGTGCAGCTCTCGTCAAGAAATTAGTAGGTAAAGATTCTAAGGTCGTTTGTGACCCGACACTTCTTCTCACGGCAGAAGAATGGGAGAACGTTGCCCGAAACAGTCAGATAAACATAAAAGAGAAATACATCCTCGTGTATATGCTTGGATATATGTTTGACCCTCGTCCTTACTTCTATAATATAGTACAAGAGATACAGCAGAAGCTTGGATATAAAGTTTATTTTATTAATGGTTGGATTCACGATATGAAGCAACCCAATGCAAAGGTATTATTAGGAGTGGGGCCTTTGGAATTTATTCATCTTTTTAAGAATGCATCTTTTGTCATTACTGATTCTTTTCATGGAACAGCATTTGCAACTATTTTTAATCGGCCTATGTTAGGGATTGTAAAGAATACAAATTCAGGAGATGGTCGCTTAACTACATTATTGAGAATGGTAGGAAATAATAACGCCATTGTACAATATGATAAAAAGATTGATTTTGATGAATGTAATCTTGAAAAGTATCAAGCTGATAACAATCTATTAATCGCATTTAGAAATGATTCAACAAATAAACTGTCAGAGATATTAGGAACAATATGAAACTATCAATAATTATACCGGTATATAACGTAGAAAATTATCTGGTAAAATGTCTAAATTCTTGTGTGTTCCAAAATGTGAATAAGTCAGAATATGAAATAATAGTAATAAATGACGGTTCCAAGGATAATTGTGCCCAAATAATTGAACAGTATGACTGGAAGGATTGCAATCACACAATAATTACACAAAGAAACCAAGGACTTAGTATGGCACGCAACAATGGTGTTAAGGTAGCTAAAGGTGATTATGTCTGGTTTGTAGATAGCGATGACTGGATATCAGAAAGTAGTTTGCAGATTTTATTGCCATTGCTTGATGGGGGAACGGACATAATATGTCAAAGAGCATATTTTAAGAATTTTGAGGATAAAGAAGTGGTTGCAGAGAAATTCGGGTCCTATGAAAATGGAGCAGAAATGCTTCAGAACAATTATGATGTTATGGCTGTCCTTTATATTTATAGACGTGACTTCTTTAATAACTTAGGATTTGCATTTGAACCTAATATATATCATGAGGATACTCAATTTACACCTAGAGCTGTTTATCTTTCACGTAAGATTAAATGCATAAGCACTCCTATTTATCATTATCTGCAACGTAGCGGTTCAATTATGTCCTTACACAATCCCAAGAAAGTGTATGATCAAATTCGCATATTGAATGATTTATATGCCTTTTGTGACAAAACTGTAAGCCAAGAAAATCGTAAAGGCTGGATTGGGCATTTGATGTCTGGACTTATTCTAAACTTACTTTGGCTTGCAAAACAGATAGACGATAAAAAGGTCAAGAGAGATGTAAAGGCTTTTTTAAATTCAGATTTACGTTATACTAAAGCGTTGATGTATACTCCTATTATGTCAATAAAATCACTTGGATTTCTTTCATTATTGTGTTTAGGCAATCTGTATTTCGCTTATTCATTTGTTTATAATATTAGATACAATCATAAGGCTTAATATGAAAACTCCAACAATTTCTGTAATAATACCTGTGTATAATGCTGCAAGTTTTGTGGGTCGGTGCATTACAAGCGTTTTATCTCAAACTTATTGTGATTGGCAGATGGTTCTTGTGGATGATGGTTCAAAAGATAACAGTTTGGAAATATGCCAAAGATATGCAGCGTCTGATGGTCGTATACAAATAATTCACCAAGAAAATGCTGGCGCTGGGGCTGCAAGGAATGCAGGTTTGGCAAAAGCAATTGGTAAATATATAGTATTTATAGATTCTGATGATTATGTAGATGAAGAATACTTCTCTTTACTTGCGATGCATAACGAAGACGTGGTGTTTATTGATGTAGAAGCTGTTGATGAAAATTGCAAGGTCGTAAGAAAAGAATATCTATCTCAATACAGGAAAATGGACAAAGACGACTTTATGCGTGCTCAAATGACAGGAAAAATTAATTGGGGAGGAGTACGAAAAGTCGTAAAGCGGAAGATCATAGATGAGAATAACATTCGGTATTCAGACCATAAGGTTGGCGAAGAGGCTCTTTTTACATATAGTTCTGTTTTTAATTCAAAGACAATTGGTTTTATTGAAAAACCTGTTTATTTCTACATTCAACGTGCAGATAGCCTCTCGCATGCCAAAATAGATGATCCTTGGGGTGAAGTTGCTTTGGCATTGAAGTCTAAAACCAAAGAAAATGGTTCTTATATTAAATACGCAAATACGATTAATGCCTTTTTACTTACGGCGGCTGCCGTTTCTTCTGATAGATTGGCAATGAATTATTCAGGGGAAGTGTACAATAATAAAATGAACATTTTGTATGCTTCTTTAGTAGAAAATATAGACAACGAATTTCCCATTGACTACAAACATATGTCAATGAAAGCAATAGTTTTAGGAAAATTGCTTTTAAAAAAACATTTTAAGTTGATTTGGCTTATAAGCAAATGTAAACACTTTAAAAAATAACAAGATGAAAAAAATAGCTGTAATTCTACCAGTATATAAGAACGATAAAGTTCCGTATATTAAACTGTCGTTTGACAGTATTTTAAATCAGACATACAAGAATATAGACCTCTTTATTGGGGTGGATGGCCCTGTAGGCAAAGATTTAGAAGATTGTTTGAAAAAGTATGAGCAGGATGAGCGCGTGACCGTGGAATGGTTTAAGGAGAACCGTGGTCTTGCCATAGTACTGAATGATTTGCTTGATATCTGTTTCAAGAAGGGTTATGAGTATATAGCCCGAATGGATGCCGATGACATCTCGATGCCAAAGCGTATTGAAAAGCAAATGGCTTATTTGCTACAGCACCCAAAGATTGATGTGGTGGGCGGAGCGATAGAAGAGATTGACGAGAACAGTGAGAGTAGAGGAAAAACAATCATCTATCCTGAAACTCCTGATGGTTGCTATAAATTTTTTGCCAAACGTAATCCACATGCACATCCAGCCGTGATGTTTAGAAAGAGTTTCTTTGATAAGGCTGGATGTAAGTATCGTCCAGAGTACAGACAGAACCAAGACACTATGCTTTGGCTTGACGGTATGAAGGCTGGGACAAAACATGCCAACTTGCCAGATGTGGTGTTGCGTTTCCGTTTTACTAACTCATTGTTTAAAAAGCGTCGTAATGGTTGGGCTTTTGCCAAAAAACAATTACATGACCGAAATATCATAAACAAAACACTTGGATATGGATTTGGAGCAAGGGTGTTTGGCTATATGATGTTTTGCATGCTTATAAGTCCTGCATGGGTAAAGAAGGTTGCGTACAAATTATTTAGGTAAAGTGATTCTTGTCATTCTGTATAGATTTATCATTTCAAAATAATAAAGTTTGCGTTATTAAACGCTTTAAATAATCTACTATTAGGAGTGTGTGCTCTTATTAAGTAAGTATTTTAGTAAGGATAAATAAATGGTTATTAAAAGAGTATTTGATTTTGTTGCGGCTCTTTTGGGGCTGCTGTTGATATGGTGTGGAGCAAGCGCAAGGCGAGTATATCGTTTTTGTGGATAGCGATGACGAGCTCCTTCCGGGTGCCCTTCGCACACTCTACGATGCCATTAGCCAGACTTCAGCCGATGAAGTGATAGCCACCTTCTGCACCCACAACGGCATTCAGTCGCCTGTGGTCTATCAGGGTGAGGTCAATCCCATCGATTTGGTGCGTGCCATCATAGCCGGCAAGAATCGGTTTCCCGTGCTGTGGGCAGCCATTTTCCGCCGTACTATCTTGGAAGGATGCCTCGACACACCGCGCGACATCATTGAGGGCGAGGACAAACTGATGCAGGTGATGGTGCTGATGAAGCGCCCCAGGGTGTGGTTCATCACCGATTGCGTCTATCGCTATACGCTGGGCGTGCCCAACACACGGCGCCGCACTCTGGAACGCGAGATGCTCTACGACCGTCTGCTGCGTCAGACGCTTGCCCCGCAATGGTCTGAACTGCACAGCGCCTTTGTGCTTCACCAGTTGAAGGAATACGAGAAATTCATCTGCGACGGACACATGGAGGTCCGCCACAACTACTATATCAAGGCCATCGGCACACTGCCGGCAGGCATTCCGCTCTACGACCGTGTGGTATGGGCATTGCCTCCGCTGCTCAGCCGGCCTGTTATCAAACTCTATCGAACCATCATACAAATCAAACAACATCGATTATGAAGTATCCCGCACAGACAGACATTGCCGTTCTCATGCTGTTTTTCAACCGTCCCGACAGTTTGAGAGTGGTATTTGAACAAGTACGTAAGGCACGCCCCACTCGCTTGTTTCTCTTTCAAGACGGTCCTCGCAACAAGAAGGACCTTCCTGCCATCATGGCATGTCGTGAGGTAGTGGCAGAAATAGACTGGGATTGTGATGTACACCGCAACTATCAGGAGCAGAACTTGGGTTGCATGACAGCAGGATTCACATCCCACCGGTGGGCTTTCTCGCTTGCCGACAAGTGTATTGTATTAGAGGACGATGTCGTACCGACCGTTTCTTTCTTCCGTTTCTGTAAGGAGATGCTCGACCCGGCAGGGAGCAGTCCGAGGCCATGTGCTACGAGGGCGGCATCCGGGAGT
>OQVZ01000309.1_pt1 | contig 18616 bp, 17 predicted proteins | sample 1691571 | NCBI WGS metagenome assembly OQVZ01 (sample SAMN03418261, study PRJEB22391) | human gut metagenome | biome: human-gut; feature: organic feature; material: feces | host: Homo sapiens | place: Tanzania | collected 2013-01
AACAAGCCGTGAATTATCCTCCGGCATCATAATGCAGAATCGTACAAATTCCCCGTCCAGGCACTGGAAGGAAGAACAGTCACGGATCATCATGCCCTGTCTGATGCAGGCTTCAAATACGGGGTAGGGGGGCAGGCCGTTTTTAAGGATCCTGAGCAGGATAAAGTTTGCATAGGCGGGATAGATTTTGTAGGTGTCTGTATCTTTCAGCTCCCGGATCATCCGGTCGCGTTCGGAAAGGATCAGATTTCTGGTTTCTTTAATATAATCTTCGTCCTGCAGCATGATCTCTCCTGCAAAGGCACCAAGGCTGTTAAGTGACCATGGTGTCTGTTTTTCGCGCATTTTTGCAAGAAAGTCCAAATTTCCGGTGATGCCGTAGCCCAGGCGCATTCCGGGGGCAGCGAAGAATTTCGATACGCCGCGGAGTACCATGAGATTGGTGAATTCCTGTGTAAGGGGAACGGCTGTGATAGCATTGATATCCGGGGCAAATTCTACATAGGTTTCGTCGATCATTACGAAGATATTTTTTTCAGCACAGAAACCGATGAGTCTGCGAAGCTCTTCCTGGGTGATGGCAGAGGAGGTCGGATTGTTGGGATTGCAGAGGATGAGAAAATCATAACCCTGCTCCAGCTTCCGGCAGAGATCCGGAATGTCCGGCTCGAAATCATTGCTTTCCTGAAGGTGGTAGTATTCCTGGGTACTTCCGGAGAATGAGAGCTCTCTGGAGTATTCAGAATAGGTTGGACCAAGAATCAGAGTGTGTTTCGGTGCTCTTGTTTCAATCAAAAGTGAAATCAGTTCGCTTGGTAAGACGCTTAGTAGTAGGAATAGAATAGTAATCTTTCTTTGCTTGACCTGAAAGGGTCTTAACTTTGTGCTTACCGGTTTTTGAACCGTAAAGTCTGCGAACAGCCTGTAAAATCTTGCCTTGTTTAAGACCTGTTAATGTGTTGTCAAGTGAAACTTCAAACATTACTTCGTTCATATCCGAGCCTTTTGCTCTCATAACTGTGCTGTTGATAGCGTCTGTCATTTGATTAAGCGTTTTATTGCCCATATCGTGCATATTAACAGTCATCATTTCACCGCTTGGCAACACCATCGGCATTGAAATATCGATGTGGTCAAAATAAATAAGCTTGCCTCTTACAAGTTTGCGATTAAATTCGAGGTGAGTATTCATCTTTGGTGCGGCTTTTAAACCTTCGCAAAGAATTTTGAGCATAACTGTGTTAATTGTGATTTTTTTACTTTTATCGGTAACGCCTTCGTTGAGCTTTTTAACTTCCTTGAAAAGCTCGGTAACATCGGCGTCATATGTCATAGTAGCGTGAGGAATCGTTTCCCAGCTTTCACTTGTCATATTGGACACAATCTTTCTTGCGATACCAAAATGTTCTTCTTTAACCTTTGCCATATAGATCTCCTTTAAACTGTCTTATTCTTTGATTTTTGAAATGATTGAAGCAACGCCCTCTTTTATTGAGTCCTTGGTGTCGGATATGTATCCTTTTAATTCACCGATTTGCTCGCTCATTTCTTCATTTGTAAACGGTTCTTCGTTAAAACGCTTTTTGTATTCTAAAATCAAATAAGGTCTGAATTTAGGATGAGCTATTTTAATAAGAGCCTTAGCCCTCTCTTTAAGTGTTTTGCCTTTAAGCTGCGCAATTCCGTATTCCGTTACAACATAGTTAACATCATTTCTCGGAGTTGTTACGGCACTGCCCTCTGTAATCAGCGGCACAATTCTTGAAATTAAACCTTTCTTAGCAGTGGACGGCATAGCGATAATTGAGCGACCGCCTTTGCTCATAGTTGCACCTCTGACAAAGTCTACCTGACCGCCAACTGCGGAATACTGGTTAAGTCCTACAGTGTCGGAAACTACCTGACCCAAAAGGTCAATTTGCAAACAAGAATTTATTGAAACCATATTGTCATTTTGAGCAATAACAGTAGGGTTGTTAACATAATTAATAGGGTGAAGTTCGACCGACGGGTTGTTGTTTATGTAATTGTTAAGCTTTTCAGAACCGAAAGCCGCACCCAAAATAGTTCTAAACGGATTTTTGTTTTTCTTTTTATTGTTGATTACACCTGCTTCAAGTAAGTCAACAACGCCGTCGCCGACAAGCTCACTGTGAAGACCTAAGTCTTTCTTATCCCAAAGCTGTGCGCAAACAGCATTCGGAATACCGCCGATTCCAAGCTGTAAACAGTCACCGTCTTTTATAAGCGAAGCACAGTATTTGCCAATTTCCATTTCAGTGTCCGAAATTTCAACCGATTTAACTTCAGGTAACGGCTCATCATGTTCAACAAAGCAAGTAAAGTCACGAACATGCATAAAACTGTTGCCGAAAGTCCTCGGCATATATTTGTTAACCTGAGCTATAACTACATCGCAGTAATCTGCAGTTCCTCTTGTGTAGTCAACTGTTGTACCAAACGAAACATAGCCGTGTTCATCCGGTGGCGAAACCATAACGATTGTAACTCTCGGGCAAATGAAATTCTTAATCAAATCGGGAATTTCATAAAAATGAGAAGTTGTAAACTCACTTACACCGAGTGAAATCGCTTTTCTGTTGCTTTGCGAAGCGAAAAGACAATTCAAAGTGAAATGACCTTTCATTTCAGCTCTGCACCAAGGTGAATCGCCGAGTGTGAGCATATTTGTTATTTCAACATCGTGGTATTCTTCATAATGTTCAACAAGCGCACGCTCTATCGCAAAAGGTTCACCGCAACCAAAGCCGGTAACAACTTTGTCCCCGTCATGAATAAGTTTGATTGCTTCTTCGGCGGTAGTGAGTTTGCTCTTATAAATATCTTGCCAATTACTCAATTTATTACCTCTTAACCAAAAATTGAAATTTGTATAATTATTAAATTGTTGCATAGTTAATCTACTTTTAACGCTTGTAAAGTACATTAACTTATACTATGTTACATTATTTATGGATGAATGTCAATTAATAATAAATAATTTTTACTTTATAATTGACAATTTTTTTAAAAAAGAAAACTTTTGTTGATTATTGTGTTTAAAATATGTATAATACCATAGGTGATAAATGTGAATGTAAATATAACAGATTATTGTACCAATGGCAATTCTTCAGTCGGTACGGCTGAGGCAATAAGAAATATAAGCAGCGGTGATATGCTCGTATTTCCAAAAAACGATTATCATTTTTTTAAAGATTTCAGTATTCATAAAGTATGCCATATGACCAATACCGATTCTTTTAAAACGCCGGATAAGTATTTTGCGATTCTTATTGAAAACAAGGAAAATATTACTATAGACGGCTGCGGTTCAACTTTTGTAATTCATGGGGATATGTGTGCTTTTGCAATGCTTAACTGCAAAAATATTACGCTTAAAAATTTTACGATAAGATACAGTTCACCGACTAATTACGAAATGAAAGTAGTTAAAAGGTCGTTTAATAAAATAACTTATAAAATTCCTGAAAACAGTCTTTTCTATGTTAAGGATAATAAGCTCGTATTTTTTGAGCAAAGCCCATTTACCAAAAAGAATTACTATACATATACAGCTAATGAAGATTGCGCCTGCAATGTAATTCATAGGGGTAATGAAGTTTTCAGAACTCAGTTTTCACCAACAAAAACGGCAATTAAAATTAACAGAATTGATATGAATACCGTAGAATGTACATATCTTCTTTCGCCAAAATTTAAGCTTAATGATGTTGTTACGATGTCACGCAATAAGCTCAGGGATAACAGCGGACTTTTCTTTGATGAATGTTCAAATGTTACTTGCGATAATATAACGGTTAATTATATGCACGGCTTCGGTTGGCTTTCGCAAATGTGCGAAAATATGAGTTTTAACAATATTTCGTTTAAGCCTGCAAAGGGATATATGGTTTCTTCTTTTGCAGATTTAATTCATATTTGCGGCTGTAAAGGTTATGCCAAAATTACGAATTCTCATTTTGAGCATCCTCACGATGACGCAATCAATGTTCACGGCGCTTTTTTAAGACTTAAAAAAATTATTGATAAAAATACTGTTTTACTCGAATTTGTTCATCATCAGCAGGGTGGTTATGCTGCTTTTTATCCTGGTAATGAAGTTAAGATTTATAACAGAAATGATTTTAGCGAATTTGAAAATAAATTCACTGTAGTTTCCTGCATTGATAATATTGACGATAAAACGGTTGAGGTTAAGTTTAAAGAAGATTTACCAAAACTTACGCCAAATCAATTTGTTTTTGAAAATGTGACATATAACCCTGAACTTACAATAAGCGGTTGCACATTTAACGCTATTCCTACAAGAGGTATTCTTTGCACTACCGACAGACCGTCAAAGATATACGGCAACAAATTTTCTAATATTAAAATGCCTGATATATTTATTTCCTGCGACTGCAAAGATTGGTATGAAAGCGGTCCGTGCAGAAATCTTGAAATATTTAATAATACTTTTTCTAAAGAAGATGCAGTGCTTATTAAACCTATTTGCATCGGTAAGCCTGTAAGTGATGTTCACCGTAACATTAAAATATATGATAATAAAATCGGAGAATAATTTATGAGTAAAAATATGATAATCGGTCAGTCGGGCGGTCCTACTGCCGTAATTAATTCAAGTCTTGCGGGTGCTATTGAATACGCCTTTTCAAGCAATAAAATAGATACTGTTTATGGTATGATTAACGGTATTCAGGGCTTGATTGAAGATAATATTATTAATTTGACAGAGCGTTTTAAAGGTAAGCCGTACGATATTAACCGCCTTCGCTTAACTCCTGCAATGTTTCTCGGTTCTTGCAGATATAAACTTTCGGATAATGATGAAACTTATGCCGAGATTATAGATATGTTTAATAAATACAATATCGGCTATTTTCTTTATATCGGCGGTAACGATTCAATGGATACCGTTGATAAGCTTTCAAAATATACATCAAGCCATAATATTGATATAAAAATTGTCGGTATTCCAAAAACTATTGATAATGACCTTGTAGGTATTGACCATTCACCGGGCTTCGGTTCTGCCGCTAAATATATTGCGCTTGCCGTTAAAAATGTTGCATACGACACAAGTATTTACAGTATCAAGAGCGTTCATATTATTGAAGCAATGGGTCGTAACGCAGGTTGGCTTACCGCCGCTTCAGCTCTTGCCCGTGACGGTGACAGCGTTGCTCCTCATCTTATCTATCTTCCTGAAATTCCGTTTTCTGTTGATGATTTTGTTGAAGATGTTAAGGGAAAACTTGACGAGTACAACTCGGTTATAGTCGTTGTAAGTGAAGGTATTAAGGACAAAAACGGCAACTATATCAGCGCAAGAGGGGATAATGTTGACAAATTCGGTCATGTTATGCTCAGCGGTACGGGTGCTTATCTTAAAACAGTTGTTGAGGAACGAATTGGTTGCAAGGTTCGTGCGTTAGAGCCGAGTGTGCTTCAAAGAAGTGCAGGTCATACTGCTTCAATGACTGATGTTAGCGAGGCGTATAACCTCGGCGTAGTCGCAGTTCAAGCCGCACTTGACGGCAAAACAGGTGTGTTCTCAACCCTTCGCCGTATCAGTGATTTACCTTATACAGTTGATTATTATACCGAGCAAGTCAGTGTTGTTGCCAATAATGAAAAGTTAGTACCGAGAAGTTGGATAAATGAGCGGGGCAATGATGTTACCGACAAAATGATTGAATATCTTTCACCGCTTGTTAAGGGTGTACCCCAAGTGCCTTATCGTAACGGTCTTCCTGATTATATCGGTCTTTCTCACCTTGATATTAAAAAGCAAAAGTATTCAGATTGATTACATTATAAAAAGCGGAGTTGTCGTTTGACAGCTCCGCTTTTGCGTGTTAATATTCAACTTTTAAATTTTCTTCGGCTTCGGCAACTTTAAGCATAATTGCACATTCAATACGCTTTCTGTGAAGTTCACAGCCAAAGTCATAAACTCCGTTTACGCTTCCGGTTGTGTGGTATGCATTTGCGGCGCATCCGCCGGAACAGTAAAGCTTTGCAAAGCAGTCTTTACATTCTTTATGCGAGTACACATTGCATTCTTCAAACTGCTCCAGCACTTTTTTATTTGTAACACCTTTCCAAATATCACCGAGTAAAAACTTTTCGTCGCCGACAAATTGATGGCAAGGGTATAGTTCGCCGCTTGGGGTGACAGCCATATACTCTGTGCCAACGCCGCAACCTGATACTCTTTTTACAATGCACGGACCTGCGTCAAGGTCAATCATATAATGATAAAAAGTGAAGCCGTTACCGTTTCTGTATCTTTTAAGCATTTCGTCCGCTAAAATTTGATACTGCTCTTTAAGGATAGGTAAGTCTTCTTCTTTAAGTGCATATGGCTCTTTTGGGTCGGATACAACAGGCTCAATGGAAAGCTCTTTGAAGCCTAAATCAGCCATATGGATAATATCTTTTGCAAAGTCAAGGTTATTTCTTGTATATGTTCCACGCATATAATAATCTTTTTGATTGCGGGAGTCGGCAAATTTTTTAAACTTGTCAACGATTAAATCATATGAGCCTTTCCCGTTTCGTGAAACTCTCATAGCGTCGTTTGTTTCTTTTCGTCCGTCAAGCGAAAGAACTACATTGCCCATTTCTTTGTTGCAAAAATCTATAACATCGTCATTTATAAGAAGCCCGTTGGTGGTGAGTGTAAAACGGAAATTTTTTCCGAATTTCTTTTCCTGCTCTCGTCCGTATTTAACAAGCTCTTTGCAAACATTCCAGTTAAGAAGCGGTTCGCCTCCAAAAAAGTCTACTTCAAGATTTCTTCTTGTGCCGGATTGCTCAATCAAAAAGTCAAGCGCTCTTTTACCGGTTTCAAGACTCATCAAACCTTTAGGTCCGTCATATTCGCCCTTGCCGGCAAAACAGTATTTGCAAGCTAAATTACAGTCGTGCGCAACATGAAGGCAGATAGCTTTTACAACGCCTTGCTTTTTCTTAAACTGCTTTGCGGTAGCTTCAAATGTGTCCTCGGCGAAAAGTCTGCCGTCTGCTTTAAGCGCTTCAATATCTTCTAAGCAAAGGTCGATGTCTTCTTCGCTTACTTCGTCGTCATCCTTGTACTTTTCAAGTATGTATTTTTTTATTTCGTCTTTTGTATGGTCTTCATACATAGTTATAATATCGTATGTTGCTTCGTCAACAGAATGAACGCAACCGCTGTTTTGGTCAAGAATAATATTATAACCGTTCATTTTATAAGCGTGTATCATCAAATTACTCCGTAGTTTTATTTCAATGAAAAAGGTGGGTCATCGCCCACCTATCTTTCATTTATTTACTTCTTGAGCTGTTCGCATTTCTGATTAGCTACTGAACAAGAAGTCTTGCTTGCTGACTGGCAAGATGTCTGACATTCGCCGCAGCCGCCTTTTTTAGCTGATTCGCAAAGATTGCGTGAGCTTAAAGTGTTGATTCTCTTCAAAAGAAACACCTCTTTCTTAAATTTATATTGTTATTTTACATTAATATTGCTTCTTTGTCAATATTTTTAACGGCAGTAAATTGCTGTCAGACAATATATTTACACCGTTTTTGTAAAATTCTTTGATTGTGTAAATGAAATCACTGCTTATAATTTCACCGGGCACAATTATAGGGCTTCCCGGCGGGTAAGCATAAACATATTCGCCCGATACTTTGTTTTCACTTTCTTCAAGTATTGTTTCAACGGTTTCTTCAGTTTCATATGCTTCAAATTTTTTTGAAGGAAGTTTTGGCTCGGAAAAATGATATTCATTTTCTTCTCTGGTTTCTATATTTTGAAGTGCTTTAGTTAACCTTTCAAAACCTTCCTTTGTATCGCAAACGCTCGAGATAAGTATAACATATTTTAGTGACGCACCTTCAACCTCAATTTTGCTTTTCCTCAGATATTCGCTAAGTTCATAGCCGTTATATCCTTTGGCTGAAATGATGATTCTTGTTATATCATCGTTTTTAAGAATATTTATATTTTCAAATTTTGAAATTTCTTTATAAAAATTATCGAGAAGAATTTTATAATTCTTAAATTCATTTTCACTGTTTTTGAGAAAATCAATGCATTTGTCTATTGACGCCATAATTACATAACTCGGTGAACTTGTTTCAAAAATATCCATATATTTTTTTACTTTGTCATACAAATTACTATTACTAATATGTATAACAGCACTTTGAGTTAATGCCGGCAAAGTTTTGTGCAGCGATTCAATTACTATATCTGCCTTTGGCTGATTAGGCAAATAAGGTGCAAAGCCGAAATGTGCACCGTGAGCGCAGTCAATAATCAACGGTATGCTGCATTTAATATTGCTTACATAGCCCTCGTATGTCGGCGAAGTTATAACTAAAGCGCACGCATCTTTATGCTTTTGCAAAGCTTTGTCAATGCTTTTTTGAGTTATTCTTTCGTAGCAGCCATACTTGTTGTTAAATTCAGGCTCGATATATTCAACTTTGAGCTTGTTAATTAAACAAGCATTGTAAACAGCTTTGTGGCAATTTCGGGCAATGATAATTGTACCGTTTTCTTTTGAAACGGCACTGATAGCCGCAAGTATACAACAGGTGGAACCGTTAACGCTGATGATACTTTTGTCAAAACCGTAGAGCTTTGCAATATCTTTTTGCATTTCGTCAATAATATCTTCGGGGCAATGCAGATTATCAAAACCGTCTATTTCGGTTATGTCTATATCACTTGACGGGATATTAAATTTCTCGTTTCTTTTGTGACCGGGCATATGAAAGGGGTAAAGGTCGTTGCTTTTTAATTTATTGTATAGCTTCAATTTTATCTTTCCTTAAAGTTAAATTATTTATCAGCAGCATTATGTATCCTGCAAATATCGGCACAGTTTCAATAAGTGCAGTTTCTTTGAAAATAAGAAGCAAAATTAAATCTGTTATAAGTATCAATGCACTGATAAGTGATAATATGTATTTCTTGTTTATAAGAAATGCTAAAAATACAGTTATTCCCATTGTGCCTGAAAACGCAAGTGAACCTATGCAATGAGCCAAATACTGCGGATATTTATTGTAGTCAAAATCGCAGGTGAGTGTTAATGCCATTCCTATTGCCGATATTATCAATAGTATAATATAAAATTTATATTTCATTTTACAAAATGCTGTGTATATGTTAATTGCGAGTGCAATGTAAGTGCTTACTCCCCAAACTGCAAACCATATCGGATGTTCAAGACCTACAGTTGAAAGTGCACTTTCGTTTCCTCTTATCCCGCCGAATGTTAAATAATATATTGTAACTGATACTGCGATTGTAACAGCTAATAAGCAAATTCCTTTTTTCATTTTATCACCACTGTGATTATACCATATATAATTGACATTTCAAGTTACTTGTGATATTATTCTTAAAGCAAAATTAAATACGCAGGAGTGGCGAAATTGGCATACGCTCAGGTCTCAGAAGCCTGTCGAGTTTTCGGTGCGGGTTCAAGTCCCGTCTCCTGCACCATAATTTAAGCTTGGAAAAGCCTTTATTTAAAAGGTTTCCAAGCTTTTTATTTTCAAAAAGGTTGCATTTGGGTTGCAATGTTTTAGAGTGCAATACTTTTGTTAGATAAACAGTCTTTTGTTTTATCAATATATGTTGAGGGGATTAAAACAAAAATTGTTTTTTTACAGTCCTTAAATATGTATTTAAAAATAAAATACTTGACAAAAAATATAGTGTTAAATCAGACAAATCATAATCATCCGTTTGACGGGTGGTTATGATTTTTGAAAATATAATGGAAAATAATCAAAAATGTGTTGCATTATCTTACAAAGTATGATAACATATAACAAAAATATACAAAATAATGAATAATTATGTATATTGTGCTAATAATTATCGAGGAGTTTGAATATGCAATTTGATATAATATCAACCAAAGATGTTTATGAAGACGATAATATAGTAGTGATACATAGAATAAGTCGGGTTTTTAATGCCAAGGTATTAAGCATTGATATTGGAATTAAAGATAAATTTGGCGATATATTTAACATTATTACAGTTAAAAATGAACCGTTGGATATTGATTAGTTGTGAAAAAGATAGAAAAGATTATTTCCACTAATATTGTTTTATTTTTATTTATATTTACTAGCTTATTTCCTAATATTTCATACGCTATTAATGACAAGTATTTAGATGATAATAATCTATGGTATGATGTCAAGAGTGAAAATTCAATTAATGAAAACGATATGGTGATTCAAGTTAAATGTGTAACGGATACCGACAATGCTTGTTTTTATTTGAATGTTTACTATTATAATAGCAACGATGATATCGTTTTAAATGATGAAAATATATCGTTGAATTTTTATATAAATAATGATAATTCAAAATATAATTTTGTAATCAATAAAAATGAAAAGCTTGATTCATTTATTAACAATAATTTTAATATAATAAGTGATTTTTCAAGAATTAACAATGATTTTAACAATGGAGAATTTGTAGTTGGAATTGAGTTTAAAAACAAAGAAGACAAGAAATTATTAAATTATATTGATTGTGATTTTTCTGTGAATAATTTTGCAAAATTCAATTTGCTTAATAAATATGAATTTGATATGTATGTTCCTTTGGAAACTACAACGAAAAAGGTCACCACAACAAAGGTCACGACCACAAAAGTAACAACAACCAAAACAACAACAGAAAGAACCAATGAGGCAATATCAACTAAAACTGCAAAGTTAAGCACAACAAAAGCACAAAAATCAACATCATCCCAAATAAAAAGTGAAAATAAGGGTGGTATTTCTTCTTCGTCCGGAAGAATTTCAAATAAAGAAAAAACAACTAAGTTTGTTGCAAGTAATACATATATAGCTTCAACACAAGAAAACACTTTTCGCTCCGAAGCCCATAAAGAAAAGAGTGCAGATAACAAGAAATACTTGAAATCAACCACTTTTAAAAATACTAAAAAATCTTATAATTCACGAGTTTATACAACTAAATATGTTCCAAAGTCTAAATATAAGTCTTCTGATTCTTCGGCGCATAAGTCGACAAAATTTGACCCGGAAACTGCTGCGACTACTCAAAATAATCAAGAAGAGTCTGAAAACGGTATTGAGAAAACTACGCAGTATCAATATGATTTGGTAAGCCGTAAACTCAAAATGAGCGATAAGGCTAAATCTTTGATTATATTTGCTTCTGTTATGATGGTAGCCGGTTTAGGCTTTGTTACTGTAGGTACGCTTTCCGGTAAATACAAAATAGTAAAAAATGTTGAATCGGATGAATTAAAGGATACCGATGATAATAGCGATGATAAAGAAGATAAAAATAAATAATTGCTATTTTATTTGATAAAAGTATTGACATTCAAGCGATTAGGTGATATTATATCAAAGTCGCTTGAATGTATTTGTTGCGATATATGGGCCATTAGCTCAGTTGGTCAGAGCCACCGGCTCATAACCGGTTGGTCCGGGGTTCGAGTCCCTGATGGCCCACCATATACATAGGGGTATAGCTCAGTTGGTAGAGCAGCGGTCTCCAAAACCGCGTGCCGAGGGTTCAAGTCCTTCTGCCCCTGCCAAAACAAAAAGACACCTGCGGGTGTCTTTTTGTTTTGTTGTTAAAGCAGAAGGACTTGAACCACGAAATTCAATAGTGCTTGCACTTTTGACAGTAAACAGTCCGGTGGACTGTTTACGCATTTAGTTGTTTATAAAGCCCCTGCCAAAAAAAGCACCGATTTTTCGGTGCTTTTTTTCTTTATTTACGGCTATTTACGGCGATTTTACTTGCTTTTCTCATATAGATAAAACTACGGCGCACGGTCTTTTCCGTACGCCGATTTTTCATTTTTCCATTGTTTTTTGTTCACTTTGTGCCACACAGTTCACGCAATCCGTTTGGTACATCATCAAAAAGCATCAAATATTACAACTACTTTTATCAAATAGTCATTATATACCATCCCTTGTGTTTTTCGCTATAGTAAGTATCTGGATACCTTTCTCTTGCAAAGATACTTTTAGGTTTGCCCTAAATTTTTGGGCAAGCCTATTTTCTTTTTCTCTAATCTATTGGTTAACTCCTTAAATGTTATTAAATTATGCGTTTTGAAATTTTTTGAGTAAATGTACAATAGCTGTATGTGCCCACAATATGATAATGATTATCAATTTAATATTGACATTTGATATTACCGGTACTATAATTAAATAAAAAAGAGTTAAAATTATGAGTGAGAGAAAAAATTATTCAACAAAACATAATAATGAATTGTTGAGATATTTGAAAGAACATAAAAATGAGCATTTGACTGTGTCTCAAATATATTCCGATTTGACAGCCAAGGGAATTTCAATAGGATATGCGACTGTTTACAGGCAAATTGAAAAGCTCGTTAAAAACGGATGTGTTATAAAATATACAATCGACAATACCAGCAGTGCATGCTTTGAATATGTGGGAGAAGATAATCACTCCAAGCAGTCTACATATCACTTAAAATGTGAGCATTGCGGTAAAATCATTCATTTAAGTTGCAATGAAATAGAAGAATTTGAAAATCATATTTCATCGCATCATAATTTTAAGGTCGACCCTGCAAAAACCGTTTTTTATGGCTTATGCGAAAATTGTGCAAAGTAATATTAAGAAAGGAAATCACTGATGAAACAGGAAGCTATAAGCAAGAAAAAGAGAATAGTTACAATGCTTATAGCATTTTTGTTTGTTATAGCGACTGTATTTTCGGCTGCCTTTGTTATTAAAGAGGCGAATCATAAGTGTAATCATACCGATTGCCAAATTTGCCAAACGATGCAGCTTTGCATAAAAAACTTAACGGATTTAGGTTCAAAATCGGATGATAATGTAGGTGTAACCGTATTATTTTATTTTGCGCTATTTATCATTCCTTTTGTTACTTATATATTTTCAAAAGAAACGCTTATTGATTTAAAAACTAAATTATCCAATTAAATATAATTATCGACAAGGGACAAGTCTGCATTTTAGGGCTTGCATATGTTAAAAAATAAGTCTGTTTAGCAGGCTTTGTTTTGCTATGCAAAAGTTCCTTGTATTTTTATGCCCATTTTTAAGATTATATTTGATTGGAGATACTTATATGAAAAAAATTTTAGGCGTAATTGCCGCTGTTTTAAGTGTTGCAATTATTTTGGTTGCTTGCACTAATTCAAAAAGTAATAATAACAGCACAACAAAAAACAATGATGATAAATCAAAAATCAGCATTGTAACAACAATTTTCCCTGAATACGATTGGGTTGGGCAAATACTCGGTGAAAATCAAGCCAATGTAGATTTGACTATGCTTCTTGATAACGGCGTAGATTTGCACAGCTATCAGCCAAGTGCCGACGATATGGTAAAGATGTCGAAATGTGACTTGTTCATTTATGTGGGCGGTGAATCGGACGCTTGGGTAGATGATGCACTCAAATCTGCTCAAAATAAAAATATGAAGGTTATCAATCTTCTTGATGTTCTTGGAAATTCTGTAAAGGAAGAAGAACAAGTTGAAGGTATGCAAGCTGAAGAAGATGAAGAAGAAAAAGAAGAGGGCGAAGAGGAAGGCCCTGAATATGATGAACATGTATGGCTTTCTCTCAAAAATGTAAAAACTCTTTGTTCCTCAATTGCAGATGCACTTTGCGAGATTGACTCAAAAAATGCAGATTTATATAAAAAGAATTTAAATGAATACACCAAAAATTTGGACGCACTTGATAAGGAGTATCAGCAAGCAGTTAACAGCGCAAAATATGATACCTTGGTTTTCGGCGACCGTTTTCCGTTTAGATATATGGTTGATGATTATTCTTTGAAATATTATGCCGCATTTGTAGGTTGTTCTGCCGAAACAGAGGCAAGTTTTGAAACAATTAAATTTCTTGCAAACAAGGTTGACGAGCTCGGTGTAACAACAGTGCTTACTATTGAAAATCCGAAGCATAAAATTGCTCAAACGGTAGTTGAAAATACAAAAGAGAAAAATCAAAAAATTCTTGCACTCAATTCTATGCAATCAGTTACAAGCGATGATGTTAAGAATGGCGAAACATATTTGAATGTAATGCAAAGCAATCTTGATGTGCTTAAACAAGCTTTGAATTAAGGAGGACGCTATGGCACAGATTGTATGCAAGAATTTAGCTGTCGGCTACGGCAACACAGTTGTAAAAAGCAATATAAATTTTAATGTTGAAATGGGCGATTACCTTTGCATAATCGGCGAAAACGGTTGCGGAAAAAGTACGCTTATGAAAACAATTTTAGGATTGGAAAGCGCACTTGACGGAGAAATTGTTTTTTCAAATGATATAAAGAAAAACGAAATCGGATATCTGCCTCAACAAACACAGTTGCAACGGGATTTTCCGGCATCTGTAAGCGAAGTAGTTATGTCAGGCTTTCTCAACAGAAACGGACTGAGACCTTTTTACACAAAAAAGCAAAAAGCCGAGTTTAAGAAGGTTATGAAAAATCTTAATATACAAGAGCTTGAAAAAAGATGCTATCGTGAGCTTTCGGGAGGTCAACAGCAAAAGGTATTACTTGCTCGAGCACTCTGTGCAACAGATAAAATTCTTTTACTTGATGAGCCGGTTGCGGCTCTTGACCCAAAGGCAAGCGAGGACTTTTATAATTTGCTTGCTCAAATAAATTCAAACGGCACAACCGTAATTATGATTTCGCACGATGTTAATGAAGCTGTGAAATATGCAACAAAGATATTGAGCTTGAATTCACCGTGTTTCTTTGGAAGTCAAAAAGAATATTTTGAATTTATCAAGGGAGGTGAGCAAAATGCTTGAAAAACTTATGGTTTATTTTGAATATCCGTTTGTAAGATACGCACTTATCGCCGCAGTTCTTATTGCTCTTAGCTCATCTCTTTTAGGTGTTACGCTCGTGCTTAAAAGATTTTCATTTATCGGCGACGGACTTTCCCATGTAGCTTTCGGCGCAATGGCAGTTGCAACGGTATTAAAGCTTTCAAACAATATGCTTTTAATAATGCCGGTTACAATTATTGCGGCAATTATTCTTTTAATCGGTGGTAAGAATATAAAGATTAAAGGTGATGCCGCAATAGCTGTAATTTCCGTAGGAGCACTTGCAATAGGTTATCTGGTTATGAATTTGTTTTCAAGTTCGGGCAATGTTTCGGGCGATGTTTGTTCAACGCTTTTCGGCTCAACATCAATATTGACCCTTACAATAAAGGATGTTTACCTATGTGTTGCACTGTCGATAGCAGTAATAATTATTTTCTGCGTGTTTTATAACAAGATTTTTGCCGTTACTTTTGATGAAAGCTTTGCCAAAGCAACGGGAATAAAAGTGGGGGCATATAACTTTTTGATAGCAGTTACCATTGCGGTTATTATTGTGCTTGCAATGAACCTTGTAGGTTCACTTCTTATTTCTGCATTGATTATTTTTCCTGCACTTTCGGCAATGCGACTTTTCAAAAGCTTTAAATCTGTAATTATCTTTTCTGCAGCCTTTTCCGTTGTATGTGCGGTTGTGGGACTTCTTGCCTCAATTCTTGCAGGAACGCCGGTAGGCTCAACCATTGTTGCAAGCGATATAGCAGGATTTATAATTTGCTTGGCTTTATCAAGCGTTAAGAGAGGTGAAAGAGTATGAAAAAAATAATTGCAATTATATTAGCTTTAGTGTTGGCTTTGAGCTTTGTCGCTTGCTCAAAAAACAGTGATAAAAACGAGAATTCAACTTCAAAGACTACAACAGAAAATACAACAAAAGTAACTGAAACAACAACCGAGGTGAAGTCCGTTGATTTGGACTTGACGCAACTAAGCAGCACGGTAGTCTACTCCGAAGTTTATAATATGCTTATTACGCCTGATGATTATAAAGGCAAGATCATAAAAATGAAAGGTCAATTTAACCAATATACGGATGAAGAAACAGGCAAAATATATAATGCCGTGATTATTCCTGATGCAACTGCTTGTTGTCAACAAGGATTAGAATTTGAACTTTCGGATAAAACCAATCCTAACTTTGAACAAGGTACTCAAATAACGGTTGTCGGCACATTCGATACTTATTCAGATGGTAAGTTTTTATATTGCCTTTTGAAAAATGCAAAAATAATTGACGAATAGTGGATTGAATAATTGAAATTCATTAACAAAAAGGGTTTTACTTGCTTTTCTCATATAGATAAAACTACGGCGCACGGTCTTTTCCGTGCGCCGATTTTTCATTTTCGCTCTGTTTTTGCCGCAGAGTTAACTCAATCTTTTATATTAATTTTGGAGCAAACCCGTTTTGTCGGATATGGTGATATTTCTAAGCTAATACATCCTCGGGCCAAGATTTTCTTAGCGCCGCATAGGAAATTATAAAGTTGGCAAGCCAGCCTGCCGGTACAGCAAGCCAAACAAAGGCAATACCGAAATGCGGTGCAAAAATTAATGCTACGGACAATCGAATTGCAAGGTTAACCATATTTGCAATTAAAAACGGACGCATATTTCCAAGCCCACGAAGCACGCCGTCTGTTGCCATTTTGATGCCCATAAATATGAAAAAGTAGCCAAGCCATTTCATATAATCACCGGAAACTTGATACGCTAAAGTCGTTCCGTCTTTTCCTAAGAAAAGTGAAGAAATTTGAGTGTGCATTGTTTCGATAATTACAAATGCAAGAACGGCAAAGCATACATCTAACAGCAAAGCGGCACGGTAACCTTTTTTGATACGGTTAATTTTATTGGCTCCGAGATTTTGTGAAACAAAGGGTGACACAGCATTTCCAATAGATACAAATATCAGCGAAAAAACATTTTCTACTCTCATTGTCGCCGCATAGCCTGCGAGTGCCTGCGTGCCGAAAGGATTTACAACCGCTTGCACAATCATCATACCGATTGACACTGTTGATTGTTGAAGAATAGACGGAACAGCAATTTTTAGCATGGAACTCAGTTCTTTTTTGTCAAACCAAGAAAACGGACTTGCGTATTTTCGCATACGACAAAGAAAAATCAATAGGGAAAGTACGGCAGAGATGCCCTGCGCAATAAGAGTGGCAAGAGCCGCACCGAATACACCGAGTTTAAGACCGCCTACCATCCAAAGGTCCATAATTATGTTCAAAACTGATGAAAATATTAAAAGCCATAACGGAATTTTCGATTCACCGATGGAAGTAAACATAGTTGACAGAATATTATACATAAATAAAAACGGAAAGCCTGCAAAATAAATGCGCAAATACAGCACTGCTTCTTCCATTATATCTGCCGGTGTTTGCAGTATGCTCATCATCCAATGAGAACTGCATAATCCAAACACACCGAGAAATATACTTAAAAGCAAAAAACTGATTAATGAAGTAGAAACGATTGTTTTCATTTTACCATAATTTTGAGCGCCAAAATAACGGCTGACCAGTACACCGGCGCCTACGCCTGCACCATGAGTTTCCCCCCATGTTGTAATTCGAAAATTTGTGCCAAAACCTGATCCTGCCATATATGTTCCTTCCTATAATTTGATATTTGCAAGTAAGTCACCAAGACTTGTTCCAGCCGCATCTTCTGTGTATTCCACACCAGTTTCTTCTGCTTTCTTAGCTGCTTCTTTATCGTCTTCTAATGCTTTGATACTTAAACTTACTTTTCCATTTGCGACTTTAATGATCTTAACTGTAACAGCATCTCCTTCTTTCACAACTTCCTCTGGAGATTTTACTCTCTTCTGGCTTAACTGTGAAATATGAACTAATCCACTGATTCCATCACCGATATCAACAAATGCTCCATATGGCATGATATTTTCAACTGTACCTTCTACAACTGTACCAACTTTTAATTCATTGATCTTATTCTCGCGTTCTTTTCTTTCTTTTTCCTTCTCAACAGCTTTTGCAGATAGGACAAGTCTCTGTTCTTCTGGTTCTACTGTGATGATCTTTGCTTCCACATCTTTCTGTAACCATACGTTCAGATCTTCTACATATTTTGTTGATAATAAAGAAGCTGGAGAAATCTTGAAAAACGGTGGACTTGTGGCGTTTCCGACAGAGACAGTATATGGTCTGGGTGGAGATGGATTAAATGCTCGTTCTTCAGAAAAAATATATCAGGCAAAAGGTCGTCCATCGGATAACCCGCTGATTATTCATATCGCCGAATTGGAAGACTTGGATAAGATTGCAGAGTATGTTCCGGACGGTGCCAAGAAACTGGCAGAAAGATACTGGCCAGGACCTCTTACGATGATTTTTAAGAAAAAAGATATTGTTCCGATTGAGACAACAGGAGGTCTTGAAAGCGTGGCAGTGCGTATGCCGTCTCATAAGGTGGCAAGAGCACTAATAGGTTATGGCGGAAAATATGTGGCTGCTCCGAGTGCAAATACTTCAGGACGTCCAAGTCCAACACTTGCAGAGCATGTAATAGAGGACTTGAATGGCAAAGTAGATATGATTTTAGATGGCGGTGAAGTTGGAATTGGTCTGGAATCAACGATTGTAGATTTTACAGAGAAAATTCCGGTTATTTTAAGACC
>OQVZ01000316.1_pt1 | contig 18457 bp, 16 predicted proteins | sample 1691571 | NCBI WGS metagenome assembly OQVZ01 (sample SAMN03418261, study PRJEB22391) | human gut metagenome | biome: human-gut; feature: organic feature; material: feces | host: Homo sapiens | place: Tanzania | collected 2013-01
ATGCATTAGTATATGTTTTCGATTGCAAATGTATGCATAATCTAAGTACTATGCAATACATAGTACTGTAAAATATCGATATTAAGTATATATTTAACCTTTGTTTGCAATGCTACTCTCAACAAAAGAATTTAATTTGAGCATTGTCAGAAAATCATTTGACTTTTGTTGATTGTCGGCGTTTTTGTTGTATCTTTGTCATTAGTATAAAATAAAACAAACTATTAGGTTATGACAAAGAAGGAACTCTATACGCATGTACTCTCTTATTTTCGCGAACTTCACCCCGAGGTGACCACCGAGCTTGAGTTTGGCTCGGTGTTTCAGTTGCTTGTTGCTGTTGTGCTAAGTGCTCAATGTACCGATAAGCGTGTCAATCAGGTTACGCCCGAATTGTTTGCTCATTATCCCGATGCAAGGACTATGGCTGAGGTTGACGAGGCTGAGATATACGAATATGTAAAGAGCGTGAGCTATCCCAATGCCAAGGCTCGCCACCTTGTTGAACTCTCGCGTATGCTTGTTGATGAATATGGTGGCGAGGTGCCTAACGACTTTGATGCGTTACTGCGTCTGCCGGGTGTAGGTCGCAAGACTGCCAATGTGATGCAGGCTGTAGCATTCGGTCAGTCGGCAATGCCAGTCGATACGCATGTGTATAGGGTGAGCCATCGCTTGGGACTGGTGCCGAGTACTGCTGATACTCCGCTGAAGGTAGAGAAGATGCTGGTAAAGCATATTCCTGCCGAAGATTTGGCGCGTGCTCATCATTGGCTGTTGCTGCACGGACGCTATGTTTGCACTTCGCGCAAGCCACATTGCGACAAATGTGAGCTGAGCGACATCTGCCCTAAAAAGATAGAGAACTCGAAACTGCAATAATCCTAATACACTACCTGGCCTATGAACACCCAGATGTATCCGTTTCTACGCATTGCCATAGTGCTGGTCGCCGGCATTATGACAGGAGATATGCTGTATGGGCACGTGTCGGTAAGAGTGGTGTTTGGGGTACTTGTGGCATTGGTGTGCATCACTATTGTAGCGTATAAGAAGTCGGGCATCCCTCGTTTGACAACATCGCTGCTGATGATAGACGTCTTTGTGCTGGGTATATGGAATGTAGGTAGGGTGGAGCAGCGGTTGGATGTGCCTCTCAATGGAGATATAGAGACGATAGAAGCTGTTGTTGCTGAGCGTCCTGTAGTAGGACAGCGCACAATAAAGTGTGTGCTGGCTGTAGCCGAAGGGCGACTTGCAGGACAATATATAAGCGCTTTCTTTCAGAAGGATAGTGTTATAGGTGATGCTCGGCAGCTGGCTGTTGGGGATGGCGTGGTATTCCAGTCGCGAATGAAGGCTATAACCAATAATCAGCTACATAAGAACGGGCATTTCGACTATGTGCGTTATCAGCGTGTGCACGGCATTGTTGCGCGTACATATATTAATAAAGGTGGTTGGAAGAGGTGTCGGGTGAGTATGCGTAGGCTTGGCTTAATGCTTCGGGTTCTTATCGGGATGCGTTCGGGTCGTGACAGGTTGCTGAATCGTTATGAATCGCATGAAATGTCGGAGTCGGCTTATGCTGTCGTAGCTGCAATGACAATGGGCGACCGTAGCAGGATTACGCATGAATTGCGCCAATCGTATGCCGCTTCGGGTGCGTCGCATGTACTTGCTCTTTCGGGGTTGCATCTTGGTGTGATATACGGTTTGCTCTCACTTGTGTTTGTACATCGTCGAATGCGAGTGATGGGTCAGGTGCTTGCTATGGTTGCCATATGGGCTTATGCTGCCCTTGTGGGTATGCCGCCGAGTGTATTGCGGTCGGCAACGATGCTCACCATCTTTTCTTTTGTTGTGTTGACGGGTCGCCGGCATGTGTCGCTCAATACGCTTGCCTTTGCCTGTGTGGTGCAATTGGCAGCCAGTCCGTTGAATCTTTGGGATGTAGGTTTTCAGATGTCGTTTCTTGCTGTGCTTGGTATAGTGATGCTGAACTTGCGACTACGCGATGTAGCAACGCCTACATGGCTCTGTCGTTGGCGGATGATATGGTGGATGTGGTCGCTTATTAAGGTTTCGTTGGCAGCACAATTGGCTGTAGCTCCATTGTCAATGTATTATTTCGGTACATTCCCTTGCTACTTTCTGCTAACTAATTTTGTTGCTATACCGTTGGCAACGATTATTGTATATACATCAATAGTGATGTATGCTTTAGGTTTTTGTGCGTGGATGCAAGGTGTGGTGGCAATGTTTGTAGGATGGATGGCAACGCTTATGAACACGTCGCTTGGATTTATAGCCTCCCTGCCAGGCGCCTGTATGTATGGCATACATATAAACGCAAGGCAGGTGTGGCTGATGTATGCGCTACTGCTGGTAGCGTATTTAATGTCGTATTATATTGAACGCAGGAACATAACTACTGCGTCGCGGTCGGCTTTGGACAAATTGTAGAACTTCAATGCAGCGTTGTAGGCATGAGAGCTCTTTGAGTAAGCATGCCACATGATGGCTTCTACCTCATTGCGTGCACGACAGTCGTGCATACGCTCTGTACCCGAACCATTGACACCTGCAAGTCCGCGACCCCACAATGGAGTTGTACGGCACCATGAATTATGGATATCGTTGATCATATAGAGCTTATGCTGCATCATGTCTGAGTAAGGATAGATGGTCTGGTTGGCATAACGTGGGAGCTTCTTGTCAGCAATCATGTTTGGTGTCCAGTAGTTGTCGGAGCCTGTCTTCCATGACGGGCGGTGGCAGTTGGCGCAACCCATCTCATTGAATAACTTCTTGCCCTTCTGTACGCGAGCGTCATTGAGGTTACGTGCACGTGGAATAGCCAATCCACGATGCCATACCATGAAGTCGTAGAACTTGTCTGCCGACATCTCCGGTGAGAAGTTATGCCACTGGTTGTCAAACTGATTGGTGCTCGGCGAGAGCAGGTTCTTCACCTTGTCGCTGATGGCATCGTCGGTGTCTGCCCAGAAAGGCGATGTGGGATCCTTCTTGATTTTCTTTATCACTTCCTGATCAGCAGCCATAGCGTCAGCCCAAGCTGTAGTGGTATAAAGCTTCGGACGGTCGGGACGTGTCTCGTTGGTGATGTTCCAGATGGCATTGGCTCCAGGTCCGTCCTGAAGTGTGGCACGTGTCAAGGCATAGGTGAAACGCTTAACCATCTTCTTGCCTTCCTCACCATTGGCATACTTACCAGCACCTATTGTTGCTGTATACCATGCGCCGTTGGCGAAGTCGTTGGCATTGGCATCCCAAAAGTTGGGATTCACGTATTCGCTCACATCAGCCACCTTTGCAACATTCTTATAATAATTGGCAGTAGAGGCATACTGAGCCTTGAGGTCGTCCTCCGTTATGGCGTCAAGCAAGCCCGTACCTGGCACGCCGATGGTCGACTCCAAGCGTACAGCCACAGCCTTGTTGCCTGTGTCGTAAGGATTCGGAGTTGTGCGGAAGGCAGAGCGAGGTATTGTAATCTCTGGATAGATTAGGTCATACGATTCGCCGTCAGGAAACTTCATCGGCAGTCCGCTCTCCATGGCTGTGACGTGGTGCCACTGCATCTTTATCTGGCTCTCGTCAATAGGAGCCTTAAAGGGTTCTGTAGCTTGTGTCTGTGGCATGCCAGTCACTTCACCCACAAAACCGCCATCGTTGCTGTTGGCTCCATCAGTAGGATGATAAACGGCGAGCAAGTAACCATTGCCGTTGCCATACTGTGTTGTATAGGACTCCATACGTCTGCCATGTCCGTAGTTGGGATGGCAGTCGAGGCATGAACGGCGTACTGAAGCAGGACCAAGACCACCAAAGCCTGACGCTGCTGATGTAAACTGACGCTCAAAGAACTTCTCGCCTGCATTAAAGTTGTCGATAAGTCCCTGCTGCTCTACGGCAGGAGTCTCGTCTTCATAACAACCAGAAGTTACATTGTCGGTTGTGCCAAGCTCACCGCCAGGATACCATTCCTCCTTAGAGAAGTTGCCTACTGCCTGACCTACATACTTAGCGTCAGACTCGATTGGGTCTTCGCCATTTCCGCCAGGTGTAGGATCATCGTCAGAACATGATACCATTGAAAGCGATAAGCACATAGCCAGCGATCCGAAGAGGTAAATTTTCTTATTCATAATGTATTTAGATAATTTTGTTGTTCAAACATAATAGGTGGGTATGACATTACCTGCCATACCCACGCAAGTATTTAATACTGATATGTGTTAGATAGCTTCCTGCAAGTTAATCCAAGTACCGGCTTTGTTAATCTCCTCGTCGAGAGCAGATACTGCGTCGATGCAATCCTTAACGCGCTGTGCACCCGGCTCTTCAACAAACGACTTACCGCTGTTCTTGGCTGTTTCAAGAGCCTGGATGGCAGCATTGAGGGCATTGACAAGGTTGTTATAGCCTGAGTAGTTCATCTTCTTCAGAAGGCTCAACATAGAATTCTCGGCAGGTGTTGTGGCGTTGATGTCGCGTGTGCCATAGAGAGAGTTCTTGATTGAATAGATGTTGTCCTGATAGTCGATGAACGAACGGTGGCTGTAAGGTGACTCGATATAGTCCTTGCTATCCTCTGTTGTGCTACCTTGACCGGTAGCAACACGATAAGCCTGACCCAACTTCTGGTCGGCTACCTCAGCACAGATGTTTGAGCAACCGCCTACGAAAATCTGATTCATAGTGCCCTGCCATGATGTATAGCCTGTTGTAGACGACGGAGAAAGCAAGTTCTGGCCAAAGCACATTGTGCCGTTTGATGCAAGACCATTGTTGCGGAGTGTGCTGAACACGTAGCTACCCTCGCCGCTGAGGATTGCCTTTGTCTCGTTGCTTGCTGCGCTACCCATCCATGTGAACTCAAGAAGAGCTGTGATGTTGCGTACGTCGGCAGCTACAGCCTGAAGGAAGGCAAGCTCGTCTATACCCCTTACTGATGTCACGCCCTCGTCGGTATCATTAGCCTTGAGAGCCTCAACAGTACGATGTGCACCATTGCGGAAGAGCACGAACTCCATACCATGGAAACCAAGTACCGACTGGAACTCTGTGTTGTGCTCAGAAACAAACTTGGCAGGGTTCTCGCTCTTGAAACCTGCGATAAGGGTCTCGTTCTTGAGCGCCTTCTCAAGCTCGTCACGGTCGAGTGGCCATGAGTCGATATGTGGGTCAAGCTGGTTTTCTGTTGCCGAACCGAAGAGGAATGCCTCGCTGCGCTCCCACTCCTGACGTGTGTTCTTGAATGCCTCACATGCTGCATTAATTTGGTCCTGTGTCATGGTGCCAGCCTCAGCCGACTTATAGAGGGTCTGTGCTGCGCTATAGAGTGTGCGTGCGTTAGAGGCAAGAGCCTGGTATGTGGGATAAACGACTGCCTGCACGTAGTTCTTTGCCACCTTCTGCATCTCCTTGTCTGAGCTGCTTATTGATGTTGTGGCCTGACCAACATCAGGAAGGTTGAATTCCTCGTTGCCGCCATTGTCGCTGCTACAAGCTGTAAATCCGATTGTCATGGCTCCAAGAAGGAATGCCATTACGAAATTCTGAATCTTTTTCATCTTTTTTACTACTATTGATTATTACTATTGGTTATCCGTTTTTTTAGAGGAACTGTCCTTGATAAGCTACACCGATGTTTAATGCTGGCTCATCGTTATACTGCGACTTGAACTTGCGGTAGCTGTATTCTGCCTTTACGCAAACCTGCGGCAGGGGGTAATAGTTAAGGCCACCGGCGAAAATCTTCTTGCTTGTATATTCTTTCGAACTGCCAATGCATGAGTTGTAATACTCAAAATGTCCGAACACATAAAGCTTCTGTCTGTCGGCGCGCAACTTTGCAATCTGCGAGAAGATGTCGTAGCCAACCTCAATGCTTGTGGCTATTGCATGTGAACCGAACACCTGATTGCTTTCGTACGGCTTAACATACTGTGTACCAGGCTTGCGTATAGCGCTGATTGTCTTAGCATCGCTCACATATCCATAGTCTGCATTGCCACGTGCCACCCAATTGTGGGCATTGTACGTGAAGTCGAAAGCTCCAAGGTAGATGTTGCCCTTAATGTTCTTGTTCTTGCCGGTCTCCATATCATGAGGAACGGCGTTGTGCATCGACTGTCCGTAGTAGCCGCTAATGCCAAGTCGCAAGCCAGGTATGGTGTAGTTGTCTATACGGGCAGAAAATCCGTACTTGTTGGCTGTTTCAAATTCAAACGGCTTTGTTGTACCTGGCTTTATCCACTGGTCGCGTGAGAACTGCCATGCATCCAGACCTGCAACCATCTGTGCTTCGTAGCGGAAGTCGCCTATATGACCCCACAACGATACACCTGTCTGATGCCAAGTACAGGGCAAAATGGTGTTTTCGCCCTCTGGACGGTAGACTGTGAAGAAGTTGAGCGGTTCGTGATAGGCGTTGGTCAGTCCGAACGGCACTACAATATGGCCGGCACGAATGTTGAGAAAACGACCGAATGACTTCTGAATCCAGAACTGCTCAAGCTCTACTTCGCCGCCGCGCTCTTGCTCCTGCTCAAACTCAATGGCCTCTTCTGCTTCGTATTCTATTGCCGAACCAGTACCGCCATGCTCGAATTCAATCTCTGTTCCGAGTGTCCAACCCTTACCGAAGTTGTAACCGAGATATATAACGGCATGAGGAATGTCGAAACGTCCGTGGCTCGGATCGTTCTTTCGACTGCTTGCCGAACTGTATCGGTTGCCCGAGTCGCTGTAGAAGTTGCGGCTGAATGCAGCTTCGCCATATCCGCCAATGCTTAGGCGGTTGCCTTTGACGTGCTGCATAACACTGTCGGCAGCAACAGTCTGTGCCTGAATGGCAAGCGGAGCGCACATTGCTGCAGTGCAAGCCATAGTAACGATAGTCGTCTTCATAATACTCTTGTTTTTTAATGATTTTTTGCGATTGCAAAGGTATTATGAATAAAAAAGGTGAGCAATACCTAAATTTTGGTAAATAAAAAACTCAAAATACCTACATATGGTGATTGTCAGTTTCGTCGTTTTTTTGTTATTTTGCACCTGTTATATAATATAATGTATAGCAAGGCTGATTTACAATCATAGTACAGCCATAATTTTTAGGTAAAAAAGATACACAGGTAATAATCAGACAAACATGAAGCAACAGAAAATGTATGAGCCCGAGGACAAGATGATTTCTCTTATCAGGGACAACTACAACCTTCTGCAGAGCCTTGGCAGCTTCGGCATCAGCCTCGGTTTTGGCGATAAGACAGTAAGTCAGGTGTGCGAGGAACAGCATGTAGACACATATACATTCCTTGCGGTGGTGAACTTTACAATCAATGGTTACCGCGATTTTGATGATGCGTCGCGATTGTCGATGCCGACTCTGTTGCAGTATCTTAAGGCAAGCCATGCCTATTATATTGACTTCCAGTTGCCGTTCATACGCAAGGAACTTGCCGAAGCGCTCGACGAGAACGACAATCTGGCTCGTCTCATAATGAAACTTTATGACGAATACGCACGTTCCATAACCACACACATGCGTCATGAGGAACGAGTGGTCTATCCGTATGTAGAGGCTCTGCTCGAAGGCAAGCCGGTTGGCGACTTTGAGATAGACATGTATTCGAAGCATCATAGTCAGGAGAGCAACAAACTGCGCGAATTGAAGAGCATCATCATCAAATACCTGCCCAGCGACGGATTGCACAACAACCAGCTTTCGGCTACATTATATGATATATATAATAATGAGGAATGGCTTGCATTGCACGCTCAGGTAGAGGAACAGATTTTCATTCCAGCCGTACGGCGTCTTGAGCACAAGTCGAAGCAGAGTGATGTGACGGCTAAGATTTCAGATATGATAAGCCGTAATCAAGACGGTACGGAGGCTCTTGGCGAACGTGAGAAGGACGTAATAGTTGCTCTTGTGCAGGGAATGACCAACAAGGAGATAGCCGACCATCTGTGTATATCGGTAAATACCGTCATAACTCATCGGCGTAACATTGCGCGTAAGTTGCAGATACACAGCCCGGCAGGGCTGACCATTTATGCAATAGTTAATAACTTGGTTGATATTTCATCGGTGAAGTTGTAAAATCGTGGGTAAATTAACAAGATTTAAGGCGGAAAATTTTTCCGCTTTTTTTATTGTTTGTGTATATAGGTATCGTTTTTTTGTATTATCTTTGCAGTCGTTTCCAAGACATCAAATGAACAACTTTTGCGTTTCAGAATAAAAGAAAGTTTTCCAAAACGGAAAACTTTTGCTCTTCGAAAATTTCAAAAGTTTTCCAAAAAGTGTAACTTCGGCAATCGCTATGACTTGATAAGATTGACTTAAAAAACTATATATAACAATGAAAGATTTTATAATAACCAAGCGCGACGGATCGCAAGACCGTTTCTCTTTAGATAAGATAATGAACGCTATAATCAAGGCGTTTCAGTCGGTAGATGAACCCGTGGATTTGAGTGCTATCTCTAAGATACTCAGCCACTTGAATATAAATGAAGGTATCACCGTAGAGGATATTCAGAACCAGGTGGAAGAGGCTCTTATGCGCGAGAATTATTATAATGTCGCCAAGTCGTTCATGCTCTATCGCCAGCGTCACAACGAAGATCGCGAGACTCTCGAGAAGTTGAAATTCCTGACAGATTATTGCAAAGCATCGAATGCTGCAACCGGTTCGAAGTTTGACGCAAATGCAAATGTGGAGCACAAAAACATCGCTACACTTATCGGTGAACTTCCTAAGTCTGGCTTTATTCGCTTGAATCGTCGCATGCTTATCGACCGTATCAAGCAGATGTATGGCAAAGAACTCGCCAACGAATATATCGACAAGCTCACACACCACTTTATATATAAGAACGACGAGACTTCGCTTGCCAACTATTGCGCATCAATAACAATGTATCCGTGGCTTGTCAACGGTACTGGTCCTATCGGTGGCAACTCTACAGCACCAACTAACATCAAGTCGTTCTGCGGCGGATTCGTCAATATGGTGTTCATGGTATCGAGCATGTTGAGCGGTGCTTGCGCAACACCGGAATTCCTCATGTACTTCAACTACTTCATTGGTAAGGAGTACGGTCTTGATTACTGGAAGGAACCAGACCGCGTCGTTGACCTCTCACTTAAACAGCGTACCATCGATAAGGTGATAACCGACTGCTTCGAGCAGATTGTTTACTCAATCAACCAGCCTACTGGTGCACGCAATTATCAGGCTGTATTCTGGAATGTGGCTTATTATGACCAGCCATACTTCGAAAGTCTCTTTGGCGAATTTGTCTTCCCGGACGGTTCAAGACCTGATTGGGCAGGACTTTCATGGTTGCAGAAGCGCTTCATGAAGTGGTTTAACAAGGAGCGTACGAAGGCTGTGCTCACATTCCCGGTTGAAACCATGGCATTGCTTACCAAGGATGGCGATGTGATTGACAAGGAGTGGGGCGACTTTACAGCCGAAATGTACTCTGAGGGACACTCGTTCTTCACATACATGAGTGACAATGCTGACTCGCTGAGCTCATGCTGCCGCTTGCGCAACGAGATTCAGGACAACGGCTTCAGCTACACACTCGGTGCCGGTGGCGTGTCTACTGGTTCGAAGAGCGTGCTCACCATCAACCTCAACCGTTGCATACAGTATGCTGTAAAGAATGGTCTTGACTATGCCGAATACCTCTCTGAGGTTATCGATCTCTGCCATAAAGTGCAGCTGGCATACAACGAAAACCTCAAGGATTTGCAGAAGCAGGGTATGTTGCCGCTGTTTGACGCTGGCTATATCAATATGAATCGTCAGTATCTAACCATCGGTGTTAACGGACTTGTAGAAGCTGCAGAGTTCATGGGACTTCAGATCAACGACAATCCCGACTATCTGCACTTCGTACAGAAGGTGCTTGGACTCGTTGAGAAGTACAACAAGCAGTATCGTTCTAAGGAGGTTATGTTCAATTGTGAGATGATTCCTGCCGAGAATGTGGGCGTTAAGCATGCCAAGTGGGACCGTGAGGACGGCTATTTCGTACCGCGTGACTGCTACAACAGCTACTTCTATGTAGTTGAGGACGACTCGCTCAACATCGTTGACAAGTTCAAGTTGCACGGAGCTCCGTATATCGAGCACCTCACAGGTGGCTCGGCTCTGCATATGAACCTTGAGGAACACCTTTCACAACCGCAGTATCGCCAGTTGCTGCGTATCGCTGCCAAGGAAGGATGCAACTACTTTACATTCAACATTCCTAACACTATCTGCAACGATTGTGGTCATATCGACAAGCGATACCTTAAGGAATGCCCCGTATGTCATAGCAAAAACATCGACTATATGACACGTATCATCGGCTATCTGAAGCGTGTGAGCAACTTCTCGCAGGCTCGTCAGGAGGAGGCCAAGCGTCGTTATTATGCTGAGGTTGACAAGGAGTTGAGCGAGGCTTAAGTTAAATACAAGATTAAAAAACATCCCTTTAAATAAGAATATAGACAATGCTGAATTATCTGAATACAGGAATTGTTTTCCAGGAGATACCCGACGAGGTGACGCTGTCAATCAACATCACCGGATGTCCGTGCCGCTGTCCTGGCTGTCACAGCCAGTATCTGTGGGAGAACATTGGTCAACCGCTTACGCCTATGGTTCTCGACCAGTTTATGAAGCAGTATGGTGGTGAAATTACTTGCGTATGCTTCATGGGTGGCGATGCCGATCCTAAGTACGTAAGCCAGCTTGCGCAGTATCTGCATCGAGAGCATGAGAATCTGAAAGTGGCTTGGTATAGCGGCCGACAGCAGTTTCCGAAGAACATACGTAAGCGCGATTTCGACTACATAAAGCTCGGTCCGTACATCGAACATCTTGGTTGTCTGAAGGATCGCACCACCAATCAGCGTCTATACAAGCGTGCTGTGGGCGATGATTTCACTGATATAACATCACGTTTTTGGAAGAAATAATGACTGACGAAATCTGTAAAAAGCCAAGAATAGCAATCGTCGACCCCAACACACTCGCTGTGTTGGGGTTGACTCATTTATTGGAGTCGGTAATGCCGATGATGGAAATTGACGCGTTCGCATCGTTTGCCGAGCTAGAGGCAAACCATCCCGAACGCTATTTTCATTACTTTGCCGATATGCGCATAGTGCTTGCCCACATGGCTTTCTTTCAAAATATGCGCCACAAGACCATTGTTCTTGCAAACTCTGCCGTCGATGAGTCTTCGGCTTTGGGCTCGTTTCACACCATTTGCACCAATCTGCCTGAGAAGCAATTGCTTCGCTCCATCCTTATGCTCGAACAGCATGCCCATGCCAATGGTAGAAATCTGCCGCCAGTGGTTCATGTCCGCAATGAGAATGCTGTGTCGTTGTCATCGCGCGAGATTGAAGTGATGTCGCTTGTGGTGAAGGGATATATAAACAAAGAAATCGCCGACCAACTCAATTTGAGTCTGCCGACGATTATATCGCATCGTAAGAACCTCATGGCGAAGCTCGGTCTTCGCAGTGTTTCGGCCCTTACGATTTATGCCGTTATGCACGGATATGTTGATGTGAACGACATCAGAACGCTTTCTCTATAATAGTGCGCACTCCTTTGATTTTGGCACCTTTTGAAACCTTCACTATGCGGTCGGCCGTCTTGCGTTCTACGGCCACATAGGCATAGCGTTCGTAAACGTCGATGCGTCCTATTTCGCTGCCTTCCACTCCGCATGTCTTGCACAAATAGCCAAGAATGTCGCCCTTCGATATCTTGTCTTTCTTTCCTTTACCTATATATATAGTAGCCATGCGCGGCAACGGCACACGTTTCTTGCTGTTGTCGTCGAGCTTGTATTCCTCAGTTTTCTCCTTGACGTATTCAGGCAGATGCTCTTCGGGGCCAATCAGCATGAATGCGCGACCCGTTGCGTCCCATCGTCCGGTACGTCCTACGCGGTGGATGTATTCGTCTTCGCCTACCGGCAGATTGTAGTGTACTACGTTTGCTATGTCCGGAATGTCGAGTCCGCGTGCTGCGAGGTCGGTACCGACGAGAATGTTTGCCGAACCGTTGGCAAAACGGTATATGGCTTCTTCACGTTCGCGCTGCTCCTTGCCTCCGTGGAAGTCGCTGACTACGTATCCCTCGCTGCGCAGAAACTGGCTCACGCGTTCCACGCCGTCACGATAGTTCATGAATACGATAGTCTGCTGGTTGCCGAAGCTACGCAGCAATGTGTCGAGAGTGCCGAGCTTGTCGCGTTCGGGACATTGCACTGTGTACAGACCTATGCGATCGGGGGTCTGCTCTTCGTCGGTGAGGTGGTTGATATTGATGGTGCGCTGCATGCGTACGAACGAAGGCATCTCGTCGGAATCGGTTGCCGAGAGCAGTATTCGGCGCTCAATGTTTGGCAGACTTTCCAAAGCCTTCTGCATTTCGGCGCGGAATCCCATGCGCAGACACTTGTCAAACTCGTCGAGTACGAGCCAGCGAACGCTGTCGGCATTGATGTTGAGCTTGTCGATATGGTCGTTGAGTCGCCCCGGAGTGGCGAACACTATCTGTGGCTTGGTGCGCATTATCAGTCGATGCTCGTCCATTGTGGCGCGACCGCCGTACAGACAAGCCGAGCGCAGACCGCTGCCCATGCTCTGGAACACCTCGTGCGACTGCAGGGCCAGTTCTCTGCCAGGTACAATCACAACCGCCTGCACCTCGTCGCTGCTTGCATTGAGGCGCGAGGCGATAGGCAACAGATAGGCAAGAGTCTTGCCGCTGCCGGTAGGAGCCAGCACTACAACATCTTTGTCGGAGTGCAGAATGGCGTCTGACGTTTCTTCCTGCATCGCATTAAGGCTGTCGATGCGTAGCTTTTGCAATATGTTTTCTATGTTCATTGTCTTGTTGTTTATTGTTATTGAATGTTTGTCTTCCACCGCTGAAGGGTGGATTTACAGTACCGGTGCAAGCAGATGGGCAAACCATCCTACGAATTTCTGCCACGGTGTGCGGAACTTCTTCCACTTTTTCGGTGTGAGCAGGAAGCTCTTAGTCTTGTCGCGGTCGAACATCTTGGACAGTTGTGCTGTGGTGCAGCGGTCGATTATCACGGCATTCTCTTCGTAGTCGAAGCGCAGGCTGCGTGAATTGAGGTTGGCGCTGCCCACTGTGCAGAAGCGTCCGTCCACCATTATAATCTTGGTGTGATGAAATCCCGGTTCGTAGATGTACACGTCTACGCCGTGCTTCATCAGTTTATGGACGTTGTAGAACACGCAGTCGGGCGTAAGCGGAATGTCGCTGTGTGCCGAAACCATCATTTCCACCTTTACGCCACGCTTCACGGCCCGTCGCAGAGCTTTCTTCAGTGTATGGTTGAGCGTTAGGTAGGGATTGACGAGCTTTATACTGTCCTGCGCATAGTTGATGGCGTTGGTATAGAATGTGCGTATTATCTTGTTCGACGTGCGCGGTTCGCGGTTGATTATGCCCACGGTCTTCTTGCCGGCAGAGCAGCAAGTGTCGGGTTTAAGACCTTTGAAGTAGTATCCGCCGTGTATGCCACGGAAGTATTTTGCGCCGTGTACGTTCTGCTTGGCGGTCTTGTTCCATATTCTGAGGAATATGGCTTGCAGCGTGTTCACCTCTTCACCGTCGATGCGGCAGTGCATATCGCGCCATTCGCCCACCTGCTTGGTGCCGTTGATGTAGTAGTCTGCCACGTTCATTCCGCCCGTATAGGCTATCTGTCCGTCGATGACAACAATCTTGCGGTGGTCGCGATGCAGCACGTGGTTGACCCATGGGAATCGTACAGGGTCAAATTCGAATATCTCGATGCCGCGCGAACGAATGCTCTTTAGGTGACGTTTGAGCAGCGGTTGGTTGTTTGAGTCGTTGCCGAATCCGTCGAACAGAGCGCGCACTTCAACTCCTTTCTTTGCCTTTTGGGCGAGCAGGTCGAACAGGAGCGAGGCTATTGAGTCGTTGCGGAAGTTGAAATATTCCAGATGGATGCTGCTTCGTGCCTGGCGTATAGCCTGAAACATGTCGTCGAATTTCTCCTGCCCGCTCATGAGCAGAGTCACGCTGTTGTCGTCTGAGAACTTCACGCCCTCCTCTTCCAGCTTGTTTACTATGAGCGAGTCGCTTGTCTGGGCCGACACTTCAGCCATTGTGCACAGGCAAGCGATTAAAGTGATTATTATTGATTTGAATTTCATTATTATATATATAATATGTGTGCAAAGGTACTACAATTTTTTTGTACCTATGTATTGCTATTCCATAAAACATATAATTAATTGGAAATTTGAAACACTTTTTGCCCTATGCTATTATTCGTGATGTTCTGTTGGCTTGCTCTGTTTATGGCGTTGGCACTCAATCATTCTGCGGTTTGTTTCTGCCCGAAATTCTGTTGTGCTGAAAATGTAATCCTTTTGGGTTGCAAAAGGAGTCCTTTTGAAGAGCAAAACGAGTCCTTTTGGAGTGTAAAAGGAGTCCTTTTGGAGGGCAAAACGAGTCCTTTTGGTTTTGGCAGGTTCTGCGGTTGGCTGCAGATGTATAAAAACAGAAGCGCCTTGAGAGCGTAAAGTCATTCTTGGTCAATGCTTTAACGCTTTCAAGGCGCTTGTTTATGTCGTTCTGTCCGAATGCTTCCGGATGGTGCCAGAATGAGTTATTCGGCTGAAACGAATTCGTCGAGGAATCGTGTGTCGTTCTCTGAGAACATGCGAAGGTCTGCCACGCGATACTTAAGGTTGGTGATGCGCTCGATGCCGAGACCGAAAGCGTATCCGGTATATACCTTGCTGTCGATGCCGCAAGCCTCAAGAACGTTGGGGTCTACCATACCACAACCGAGGATTTCGACCCATCCGGTGTGCTTGCAGAAGCCGCAACCCTTGCCACCGCAGATGTGGCAAGAGATGTCCATTTCTGCACTTGGCTCGGTGAATGGGAAGTAGCTGGGGCGCAGACGTATCTTGGTGTCCGGACCGAACAGCTCGCGAGCGAAGGTGAGGAGCACCTGCTTGAGGTCGGTGAACGATACGTTCTTGTCGACATACAGTCCTTCGAGCTGATGGAAGAAGCAGTGTGCGCGTGCCGAGATTGCCTCGTTGCGATACACGCGACCCGGGCAGATAACGCGGATAGGCGGCTGCTGGTGCTCCATGATGCGGCTCTGGTCGTTGGATGTATGCGAGCGCAGCAGGATATTCTTAGTTACGTCGTTGGGGTTCTGCTCGATGAAGAACGTGTCCTGCATATCGCGAGCGGGGTGATCGGCTGCGAAGTTGAGCTTGGTGAACACGTGCAGGTCGTCGTCAATTTCCGGTCCTTCTGCCAGAGTGAATCCCATACGCTGGAATATGTCGATGATTTGGTTCTTGACAATGTTGAGCGGGTGGCGTGTACCGAGCTGTATTGGGTATGCCGAACGGGTCAGGTCGAAGTCGTCAGCCGACTCTTCTGCCACCTCGTTCTGCTCTTTCAGCTCGTTGATTTTCTGCATTGCGAGCTGCTTCAGCTCGTTAATCTTCATTCCGACAGCCTTTTTCTGGTCGGCAGCCACATTGCGGAAGTCGGCCATGAGAGCCGTAATCTCGCCTTTCTTGCTTAGATATTTCAGTCTGAGCTGTTCAATCTCCTCGGCATTGCTGGCCTTGAGATTGCCCACTTCTTGAAGAAGTTGGTCTATCTTTTCTAAAATCATATCTTTGTATTTTATATTTTGCTTTGAAATTCAGTGCAAAGGTAACATTTTTTGGTATAATAAAGAACTATATCGAAATAAAGTTGTACTTTTGCCGAAAATTTGAGGGATGTAATTAAGTCCACAATGTAGTATGAAAAAAGGTGTTTTGATTGTTGTGTGTGCCATTGTGGCATGCATGATTTGTTTTTCTTCGGCAGGATGTTCAGACAAGAAGCCTGCGGTGGTGGCCGATTCTGACAGTGTCAGTACTGACAGTGTAGAGGCGATGGCCGACACTTTGGATCAGATTATAGCCGAGGCTCCTATGCCAAAGGCGGCTGACGAGCTGTTCGACGACTTCTTCTTCAACTTCGCTGCAAATCGTAAGTTGCAGATGAAGCGCATCGTTTTCCCGTTGCCGGTAGTCAATGGCAACGACACCACGTTCGTTCCGAAGAAGCGTTGGAAGATGGAGCATTTCTTCATGCATCAGGATTTCTACACGCTTATATTCGACAATATGCGTCAGATGAATGTTGTCAAGGACACAACGATAGGCCATGTAGTGGTGGAGCGCATCAATCTGCCTCGCCATCATGTACGTCAGTTTGTGTTCAATCGCATACGTGGACAGTGGATGATGACGTCTGTGGTCAACACCAGTATGCACAACAGCCAGAATGCGTCGTTCCTGGCGTTCTATCACAAGTTTGTCAACGACACGACGTTCCAGGTGGCAAGCATCAACGACCCGCTTGAGTTCACAGGTCCTAATCCCGACGACGACTTCGGAAGTATGGAGGGCATCCTGGCGCCCGAACAATGGCTGTCGTTTGCACCCGAACTGCCGCATTCCACCATATATAATATACTCTACGGACAGAAGTATTCGGAGAGCAATCAGAAGATATTTGTCATCCGCGGCATTGCCAACGGTCTGGAGACCGAGCTGACTTTCCGCCGCAAGGGTAGACATTGGAAACTAATGAAACTGATAATGTAATGAAGGACATACTCGATTGCAGCCTTTTGGCGCACAATACGTTCGGCATTGAGGCTCGATGCCGTCGCTTTCTTGAGTTTGACACAGTAGACGAGGCTCGTCAGGTGGCGGGCATCCTCGCCCATACTGACATGCCGTTCATCATCGTCGGCGAGGGCAGCAACCTGCTTCTCACCCGCGACTACGAAGGCATTGTGGTTCATTCTGCCATACGCGACAAGGCTATGGTAATGGCTGACGCTTGCGCTGGGAATGCCGACGACGTGTTCGTAAGCTACGGCTCGGGCGTGACATGGGACGATGTCGTGGCTGAGAGTGTGGCAAACGGATGGCACGGAGCCGAAAACCTCTCGCTCATTCCGGGCGAAGTGGGAGCCAGTGCCGTTCAGAACATAGGCGCGTATGGTGCCGAAGCCAAGGACTTGATATTCGATGTGGAGGCGGTAGAGATTGCCACGGGCAATGTGGTGCGTCTGTTCAATGCCGACTGCGAGTATGCTTATCGTCAGAGCCGATTCAAGCACGAGTGGAAAAACAAGTTCCTCATTACGCATGTCACCTACCGCTTCTCGCACACCTTCACTCCCGACCTCGACTACGGCAACATCCGCCATTCGCTCGAAAGCAAGGGCATTGCAACGCCTACTGCCGAACAGCTGCGCCAGACCATCATCGAGATACGCCAGGCAAAGCTGCCCGACCCTAAGGTTATGGGCAATGCAGGCAGCTTCTTCATGAATCCTGTGGTAGACCGCGACGTCTACGAGCGTCTTGCAGCACAATACGAGGGTATGCCGCATTATGTGGTTGACCCGGAGCACATCAAGATTCCGGCAGGATGGATGATTGAACAGTGCGGATGGAAGGGCCGTTCGCTCGGTAGGGCAGGGGTTCACGACCGTCAGGCGCTTGTGCTTGTAAATCGTGGCGGAGCTACTGGCAGCGAAGTGGTGACGCTTTACGAGCAGATAATAAAGGACGTGAAAGCCAAGTTCGGAATCGAAATCCATCCTGAGGTGAACGTCATATAAAGGAAAAGTGAAAAGAGAAAAGTGAAAAATCAATGTGCCTGCATGCGCAGTACTTTTCCCTTTTCTCTTTTTTCGTTTAATGCTGCAATAGGATTTCTAACTCTTCATATTTTCGTTTCTCATTTTCATGGATACTTCACACAACACTTCCGATACTTCACTCTTCACTCTTCACTCTTCACTTTCTACTCTTCACTCTTCACTCAAGGTTACTCTCCTTGGTACAGGAACGTCGGGTGGAGTACCGTCGTTGGGATGTCAGTGTGACGTTTGTCGCAGTACCGACCCGCGCGACCGCCGTCTGCGTTGCGTAGCACTTGTCGAGTCAGCCACTACACGTGTGCTCATAGATTGCGGACCCGACATACGCCAGCAGCTCATGCCGCTGCCCTTCAAGCCGTTCGACGCCATTCTGATGACACACATACACTACGACCACGTGGGAGGCATCGACGATTTGCGCCCCTTCTCGGTGTTCGGACCGATACGGCTTTATGGCGATGACAAGACGTGCAGACAGATTCATAATGTAATGCCTTATTGCTTTGGCGACCATCTCTATCCAGGTGTGCCACGACTCGAAATGCACGAGATATTCCCGCATGTGCCTTTGCATGTGGGCGATTTGACCATTGTGCCCATACAGGTGATGCACGGCAAGCTG
>OQVZ01000317.1_pt1 | contig 18359 bp, 14 predicted proteins | sample 1691571 | NCBI WGS metagenome assembly OQVZ01 (sample SAMN03418261, study PRJEB22391) | human gut metagenome | biome: human-gut; feature: organic feature; material: feces | host: Homo sapiens | place: Tanzania | collected 2013-01
CATTTCGAAAGACCTCTCGCTGAGAGTGGAACCGACAATAATTAACAACAACCGCGAGCGCAATCCGCTCAAATCAAACAGTCTTGGCATCAACTGTAGTCTGAACTTTTAGCTACACAACGAGCCATACGACAACCAATAAACAACGAAACTGATAAAATCGAATATACATATTATTGATGAAAAAGACATTAATACTCATAGCAGTAGCATTTATGGGCTTCTCAACCCCAATCCTCGCGCAGAGCGACGATAATGAGAAGGAAATCACCGTAACTAACGCTCAAGGCAAGAAAGAGGTTATCGACCTGCCTGAAGCGATGACAGCCGAATTCGACAGCTTGCTTTCGGCATACAACAACAAGACATATCTGCAAATCAATAACGACTGCAATATGTCGGACGTTAATCCTGTGTACTCTCCCGAAGTGTACAAGGAGCGTCTGGCACGCATACCTTCAGTCATCGAACTGCCATACAATGAAGTGGTACAGCAGTTCATCGACCGATACAGCGGACGCTTGCGCCGCTCTGTAAGCTTAATGCTCGGCGCACAGAACTTCTACATGCCACTGTTTGAGGAGGCTCTTGAAAGCTACGGCCTACCTCTCGAACTGAAATATCTGCCCGTTATAGAGTCGGCACTCAATCCCAACGCCGTGTCGCGTGTGGGTGCTACAGGATTGTGGCAGTTTATGCTTGCCACCGGAAAGCGCTATGGCCTTGAGGTGAACTCACTCGTTGACGAGCGCCGCGACCCCGTTCTCTCGTCCTATGCAGCAGCCCAATACCTGCGCGATCTGTACAAGATATTCGGCGACTGGAACCTCGTTATCGCTGCATACAACTGCGGTCCGGACAATATCAACAAGGCAATACACCGCTCAAAGGGCGAGAAAGACTACTGGCAGATATATCCCTACCTGCCGAAGGAGACACGCGGATATGTGCCGGCATTCATTGCCGCCAACTATATAATGAATTATTACTGCGACCACAATATCTGTCCGATGCGTGCAGAGCTGCCCGCAAAGACCGATACAGTCGTAGTGAGCCGCGACATACACTTCGAGCAGATAGCCAAAGTGCTAGGCATGGATGTAAATCAAATCAAACAGCTCAACCCGCAGTATCGTCGCAACATCATCAACGGCAACACCAAGCCCTCAGCTGTACGCCTGCCGGCTACAATGGTAAGCAATTTCATCGACAACGAAGACTCTATATACGCCTACCGACCCGAAGAATTGCTGGCAAAACGTACTGAGGTGGAGGTGAACAACACCACTCCTACATACTCACGCAGCAACACTTCAAGCTCAAGAAGCCGCAGTTCGTCATCAGCAAGACGCGGACGCAGCAAGAAGAAGCGTTCACGTGGCGGTCGAAGCATTACAATCCGCCAGGGCGATACTCTGTCGGAGATTGCAGCACGCAACGGCACAACTGTGAAAAAGCTCAAGCGACTGAACAAAATCAGCGGAAGCAGCATTCGTGCCGGCAAGAAAATCAAAATCAAATAATATAAGTAGGCAGACCAATTCTGTCTACCGGAACGGCGGGCTCATGTCCGCCGCTCTGTATTTACATACAAATATGTCTCTTGACAACAAGGCTCAAGCCTGAATCTGTAACCTGAATTACGTATTAACTTAAAGGGAGGACCCTAACTATGGACGACCAGAACTTGAAAGACCAACAGCGAGAAGCCGCTGACAACAAAATGATTGAGGATGCATTCAACGAAGTTCTCAAGATATACCTTGCATCACGACACCGCAGAAAGGTTGACATCATAAACAAAGCTTTCAACTTTGCACGACAGGCTCACAAAGGCGTGCGCCGACTTTCGGGCGAACCGTACATCATGCATCCTATTGCTGTGGCACGAATTGCCGTTGAGGAGATGGGACTCGGTTCTACCAGCATTTGCGCAGCGCTGCTCCACGATGTCGTGGAGGACACCGACTATACCGTCGAGGATATTTCCAACATCTTCGGCGAGCGCATTGCGCACATCGTCGACGGCCTTACCAAGATTTCGGGCGGCATCTTCGGCGACCGTGCATCAGCCCAAGCCGAGAACTTCAAGAAGCTTCTGCTCACCATGAGCGACGACATCCGCGTCATACTTATTAAGATATGCGACCGTCTGCACAACATGCGCACACTCGCTTCGCAGCCTGCCAACAAGCAGTACAAGATAGCCGGCGAGACCATGTACATCTATGCTCCGCTTGCAAACCGACTCGGACTGAACAAGATAAAGACCGAACTGGAGGATCTTTCGTTCAAGTATGAGCACCCGGACGAGTATAACTATATCAAGAACAAGCTCGCCGACACGCAGGCGCAACGCGATACGCTCTTTGCAAAGTTCACCGGACCTATACGCGAGGCTCTCGACCGCATGGGAATACAGTACGAACTGAAGGCGCGCGTCAAAAGTCCCTACTCCATCTGGAACAAGATGCAGAACAAGCACGTCACCTTCGACGAGATATACGACATTCTTGCGGTGCGCATCATCTACACGCCCAAGGTGCGTTCGGAGGAAATCAACGAGTGCTTCAAGATATACGTGGCAATCAGTCAGATTTATAAGTCGCACCCCGACCGGCTCCGCGACTGGGTCAACCATCCCAAAGCCAACGGCTATCAGGCTCTGCACGTGACGCTGATGTCGAAGCAAGGCAAGTGGATTGAGGTGCAGATACGCTCCGACCATATGGACGAGGTGGCAGAACAGGGATTCGCAGCACACTGGAAGTACAAGGAAGGCGACAACGAAAACGTTGACGACGATTCCGAACTCAACAACTGGCTGTCGACAATCAAGGAGATTCTTGACGACCCGCAGCCCGATGCGATGGACTTTCTCGACACAATCAAGCTCAATCTCTTCGCAAGCGAGATATTCGTATTTACACCGAAGGGCGAAATCAAGACCATGCCAGCCGGATGTACGGCGCTCGACTTCGCGTTCCAGATACACACCTTCCTCGGCTCGCATTGTATAGGTGCCAAGGTGAACCACAAGCTCGTGCCGCTGAGCCATCATCTGCAGAGCGGCGACCAGGTTGAAATTCTATCCTCAAAGTCGCAACATGTGCAGCCATCGTGGATCAACTTCGTGTCAACGGCTAAAGCCAAGCAGAAGGTTATGGCTATACTGCGACGCGACAACCGCGAAACTCAGAAGAAGGGCGAGCAGATTCTCGACGATTGGTTGAAGAAGAACGAGCTGGAAATGACCACTCCCGTGCTCAACAAACTGTGCGAATTCCACGACATGCAGAAGCATGAAGACCTGTTTCTTGCCGTCGGACGACGCACAATACTGCTCGGTGACAAGGACGTTGAGGAACTGCTTGAAAAGAAGAAGAAGAACGAATCGACCAGCAGCTGGCTCAAGTACGTGCCATTCTTCGGCCACAGCGACAAGAAGGAAGGCAAGAAGGACAACTTCTTCATCGTCGGCGAAGGCTTCAACAAGAAGAAACCAGTCATCATCAACGAGGAGAACATCTCGCAATTCATATTCCCTGCATGCTGCCACGCCATTCCGGGCGACGACATACTGGGATATATCGACAACAAGAACCGCATCGAAATACACCGCCGCGACTGCACCGTGGCAAACAAACTGAAGGCTGCCTATGGCAAACGCATTCTCGATGCCAAGTGGGACATGCATCAGGTGATGTTCTTCGACGCTACAATCGAGATACGAGGCATCGACCGCAAGCGCATGCTGCACGACGTTTCGGAGGTGATTTCCGACAAGCTCGATGTCAACATCCACAAGATGACCATCGAAAGCAACGAGGGTATATTCGACGGACAGATTGAAATACGCGTTCACGACCGTAATGAAGTGAAAACGATAATGGGCGAATTGCGCAAGATTGAAGACATAAAGGAAGTGCTGCAGATACTCTAACAAGTGCTACATATAATATAAATAAGGTGTATTATGGAAAGGAAATGCCTGTTTGAAGTATGCGCCAACGGCGTTGAGAGTTGTCTGGCTGCGCAGGAAGGCGGTGCCGACCGCGTGGAACTGTGCGCCGGAATACCCGAAGGCGGAACCACTCCGTCGTATGGCGAGATAAAGGTGGCGCGCCGATTGCTCACCTCTACACGCCTGCACGTGATAATCCGACCGCGCGGAGGCGATTTCCTCTACACTCCGCTCGAAGTGGAGCGCATGGAGGAGGACATACGCATGTGCAAGCAACTGGGCGTTGACGGCGTAGTGATAGGCTGCCTCAATGCCGACGGATCGCTCAATATGGAGTCCAACCGACGTCTGGTGGCAGCTGCAGAGGGCATGTCGGTGACATTCCACCGCGCTTTCGACCGCTGCAACAATCCTCACGAGGCGCTCAACCAGCTCGTCAGTCTTGGCATCGAACGCGTGCTTACGTCGGGACAGCAGTCCACTGCCGAACAAGGCATACCGCTGCTCAAGGAGCTTAACGCCCTTGCCGACGACCGTATAACGATACTTGCAGGATGCGGAGTCAACGAGAGCAACATACACAAGATACATGAGCAGACCGGCGTACACGAGTTTCACTTCTCGGCACGCACAGCTGTAAAGAGCCGCATGCAATATATCAACCCCGATGTATATATGGGAACGAAAGATGCCGACGAAGGTACACTGATGTACACGTCGGCTGAAAGAGTAAAGGCTACAATATCACAACTGTGATGTTGTAGCCTTTTTTTATTCAAGTATTTACTTAGTTTTTCCAAAGAAATCCTTCGCATTTTCAAAAGGAGTCCTTTTGCATTCCAAAACGAGTCCTTTTGCATTCCAAAAGGAGTCCTTTTGCGCTCCAAAAGGAGTCCTTTTGCACTCTAAAAGGAGTCCTTTTTCAGAGCCATCGCTTTCCACTTGCGATAGCCCATTACCGCTATCACCACATACAGACCGTACAATCCTGCTTTGAAGGGTATGCCTTTGACCACATACAGATAGCAGCAGACTGCGTCAACGACTATCCAGAACGCCCATTGCTCTACGTATTTGCGTGCCAATGCCCACAAGCCGACGAAGCTAAGGGCATTGGTGAAGGCGTCAAGAGCCGGAACGGTGGAGTTGGTGAAATCGGTGAGCACGTAATATGTAGCCGCCCAAGCCACCACGAGGAACACCCCGGCTGGCAGATACAGACGGCCCGGCATGTGGGTGATTGGCAGTGCGTCGCCCTCCTGCTGTCCGCGCTTCTTGCCGAAACGCCACACAGCATAGCCGTATATTGCAGCAAGAGTGTAGTACACAGCCATACCGGCATCGCCATACAGTCCGTGGCTCCAGTAGAGATAAACGTCGAGAGCCGGCATTATGATGCCCACCACCCACAATGCTATGCTCGCACGATACTCAAGTATGAGATATACTATGCCGAGAATGGTAGTGAATATGTCGAGTCCGTGCTCTATAATGAAATCCATCATCTATCGCTTAGAATTTCAGGGTTACGTGTGTCATGCATGTGAAGCCTGCCATCGGGATGTAGGCGAGTGTCGATGTGCGCTTGCCCTCGTTATACCAGTCGTAGTAGACGTAGCCCGATGCAGCGTAATGGCGGTTGAAGATGTTGTTGAAGTCGATGCCCAGTGTCACCTGCTTCATTCCAAGCGCCTTCGAAACCTTGCTTGTGTAGTTGAAGGCGAGGTCGGTCTGCGAGTAGCTCGGGATTGAACGCTCCGAACTTTCGGTGTTGTCGAGATACTGACGGCTAACGAAATTGGTGTGCCATGTAGCGCTGAATCCGCCGAAGTGTACGTCAACGAATCCGTTGAGGATGGCTGACGGCGAGTAAGAGAGGGTCGACTTGGCGTATGTATTGTGTACAGCCTCGGTGTCCCAAGCCTCAACCTCCTCGGTGAAGTTCTTCAGCTTGTTCTGGCTCAGCGCAGCATTGCCCTCCAACGAGAGCCACTGCAGCGGACTCCAACCTGCCGACAGCTCGGCACCAAGACGATAACTGTTCTTGATATTGCTTGTTATAGCCTCGCCGATGTCGCTCTTTGCACCAGTCATTACAAACTGGTTGATGTATCGCATATAATAAAGGTTGGCGCTGGCGTACCAGTTGGCGGTACGATACTGATAGCCCAGCTCTGTGTCAAACAGATGTTCGGCCTTCGGAAGCGCAGCACTGCTGTTGTCGGTGAAGTTGTTGCGCTCCGGCTCGCGGTTGGCGTAGGCTACCGAAGCGTAAGCCTTGTGGCCTCCACGTGTATAGCTGATGCCGGCTTTAGGATTGTAGAACACGTAAGTCTCGTCGATGTTGAGCTGCTGCTGTGTGTAGAACTTGCGTCCGTCCTTCTTTCCCTTGATGAACTTGTCGTTCACTCCGTCAGTGGTATAGTCAACGATGCGCATCTGCATATCAGCAAACGCATTCCAACCCGAACCGAAGTTGTATGCAGCCTTTACAAACCAGCTGTAGTCGTTCTTGTCGGCATCAGAGTCGTAGTACTTGTACTTGCCGCCATCCTTCAGATACTGGCGCTCCACTTCCTCATTGGCTATATATGTAAGGTAGCCCCAGTGGTTGCAACGGAACATCTGTGCGCTCAGTCCACCCATTACGTCCCATGCGTCGTCGTGATATGACACGTTGTAGAGGGCGCCGTAGTTGTTCTGCGTAAGTCCCTTGCGGCGCACAGCCTCCGACTCAATCAGCTCGCCGTCGGCATCATAAACGTTCAGTCCGAACTTCTTGCCGAGCGCCGAAGCACGGCGGAACTCGTTGTAGTAGCCGTAACCGTAGGTGTAGTGAAGGGTAGCGTTGTGAGTCCAATGCTCAGACGGCTGCCATACGAAGTTGAGGATGTTATGGTTCTGATAGAAGTTGTCGGTAGTCTGATTCCACTTGCGTCCGTCGCGGAAGTAGAACGACTTGGTAGAGAGACGACCGCCGTCGGTCGACGGATATACAAGGTCTTCCATGAGCTGGTTGTATCGTCCCAGACCATAATTGTACATATCCTTGTAGCTGTTGATACCATACGACGAGAGCGAGTAGCCGTCGTAGTCGCACGCAGCGACACCGTTCCATGCCTGACCGGTCTTCTCGAAGTTGCCGATGTTCTTGTAGCTCAACTTGAAGTTGCTGCCTATCCATGTCAATCCGCCGTAGTAAGAACCCGAACGTCCGCTTGTGCCATGTATATAGCCGTCGGTGTTGGTCTCATGATAGGCACCGTCGAAGATAAGGCTGTTGCCGATGAGGTTGGTAGAGAAGTTAATGCCGGTGTTCCAAGTGTTGTACGAGCCGAACGAACCGGTCAGTTCAACGTACGGAACGGTCGAAGGAGCCTTTGTGGCAAGCGAAATGCTACCGCCGAAAGCGCCGTCGCCATTGGTAGAAGTGCCTATACCGCGCTGTATCTGGGCGCTGCCAAGAATAGAAGCATAGCTGTTCATGTTAGCCCAGAACACCGTCTGGTCCTCGGGAGAGTTAAGAGGCACACCGTCGATGGTGACGTTTATGCGGCTACCACCGGCACCACGCATACGCATATACGTTGTACCCGTACCCATACCGTTCTCGCTCCATGCCAGCACACCGGGTGTTCGGCTGAAGAGGAACGGCATTTCCTTGCCTGAAACGGCAAACTTCTGCAGTTCGCTGCTCTTGATGTTGGCCACCGCAAAGGGAGCATTCTTGGGTGCTCGTACACCCTTTACCACAACCTCGTGAAGGTTCTGCACCTTCAAGGTGTCAAGTGTGGTCTGCGCCTGTGCCATCTGAACAGATGCAACACATGCTGCAGCCATAGCTACACCGATTGTCTTTTTCATCTTTTTACCTGATTTTTTAACGTCATACGGCATAAAAGTTTTCCTGAAATCATCCGCAATGACTAATAATACATAAAAGGGGCTGCCCTTAATGCTTAACCTTTTCGCTACGCCGGTATTATCCGGATCAGCTCTGAGGGTATAATCTCAGACGGAAATATTCCGCCACCCCTTGGTATGCACTTTGCATTCCGAGTGCAAAGTTAACAATATTTCGCTAAACTGACAATCTTTTCGGTGTAAAGACAAATATAGTTTACCATATAATACTTGTCAATTTGATACAGTATTAATAATATAATATATCTTTTTAATATTTTATACCGTTTTCATTTGTCAGTTTGCTACAATTTATTACCTTTGCAAAACGAAATTAAAAACGCAACAAAATGAGCACAATAATAAAACCAGAGCATTATCATGCACTTCTCGATATGCACAAGACCGAGCAGGGCATCAAACTCATAAAGGATTTTTTTCAGGAGAATCTTTCAACCGAGCTGCGCCTGCGCCGCGTCACAGCACCGCTGTTCGTGCTTCAAGGACTCGGCATCAACGACGATCTCAACGGCGTTGAGCGCCCGGTGACATTCCCAATCAAGGACCTTGGCGACCAGAAAGCGGAAGTTGTACACTCGCTTGCCAAGTGGAAACGACTCACATTGGCCGAATATAACGTCAAGCCAGGATACGGTGTGTACACCGACATGAACGCCATCAGAGCCGACGAGGAACTTGACAACCTGCACTCATTGTACGTTGACCAGTGGGACTGGGAAGCCGTTGTCACCAAAGAGCAGCGCAATGTGGCGTTCCTCAAGTCGATTGTAGAGCGCATCTATGCAGCCATTCGCCGCACAGAGTACCTGGTTTGCGAGACATACGAGAATATCAAGCCCTTCCTTCCCGAACAAATACACTTCATTCATAGCGAAGACTTGCTGCAGATGTACCCCGACCTCTCGCCGAAGGAGCGCGAGGACGCTATCTGCAAGAAATACGGAGCCGTATTTATAATAGGTATAGGCGGCAAACTGTCGAACGGTGAGAAGCACGACGGACGTGCTCCCGACTACGACGATTGGTCTACAGTAGCCGAGAACGGCAAGGAGGGCCTCAACGGCGACATCCTTATATGGTATCCGGTGCTCGAACGCTCGTTCGAACTTTCGTCAATGGGCATACGTGTCGACAAGGAATCGTTGCTCCGCCAGCTCAAAATTGAGGGCAAGGAAGACCGTGAGCAACTGTATTTCCACCGCCGACTGCTTGCCGACGAGCTGCCGCTGTCAATCGGCGGTGGTATAGGTCAGAGCCGTCTCTGTATGGTGCTGCTCCACAAGGCGCACATCGGCGAGATCCAGGCAAGCATCTGGCCTGAAGAAATGCGCCGCGAATGCGCCAAGCTTGGTATGCCCTTAATCTAAGGAAAGGGCATACCCTCAGTCTGACGAAAGCCTAAGCGTACGCATGGCGTTCAACACTGCCAGCACCATAACGCCCACATCGGCAAACACAGCCATCCACATAGTAGCCAAACCCACTGCGGCGAGCAACAGCACGAGCACTTTAACGCCTATGGCAAACCATACGTTCTGCCGTGCTATGCCCAATGTACGACGCGCTATGCGGATGGCTGTAACCATTTTGGAGGGTTTGTCGTCCATCAACACAACGTCGGCAGCCTCAATGGCAGCATCCGAGCCGAGCGCTCCCATCGCTACACCAACGTCGGCACGTGCCAATGCGGGCGCATCGTTTATGCCGTCGCCCACGAAAGCGAGCGTGCTGTTATTCTTTTTCTTATCGAGCAATTGCTCGAGAATGCCGAGTTTGTCGGCAGGCAACAGCTGTGTATGGCATTCGTCAATGCCCACACGACGTGCCACATCCTCTCCTACTTCCTTGCGATCGCCCGTCAACATGACGGTATTACGAACGCCCATGGCGTGCAATCCGGCAATGGCGTCGGCTGCATCTTCCTTTATTCGGTCTGCCACAACAATATGTCCGGCATACTCACCGTCAATGGATACATGCACCGTGGTGCCCACTACGTGACACTTATGCCACTCTGCGCCCACCGAATCCATCATGCGCTCGTTGCCAACGCACACCGTATGACCATTCACTATGGCACGTACGCCGTGTCCAGCTATCTCCTCAACATTCTCAACCTTACATCCGTCAGCCTCATTACCGAACGCCTGCTTCAGCGAAACGGCTATGGGATGGGTGCTGTACCGCTCCACATGGGCTGCAAGATGAAGCAGATGTTCGGGCGAAATCTTGTCGGGATGTATGGCCTCAACGCAGAATTCGCCGTGAGTGAGGGTTCCTGTCTTGTCGAACACAACGGTATCGAGTTCTGACAGGGCGTCGATATAGCTTGCACCCTTTATCAGTATGCCGTGGCGCGACGCTCCACCTATGCCGCCGAAGAACGACAGCGGAATGGAGATGACTAAAGCGCAGGGACATGAAACCACGAGGAATGTCAACGCACGATAGAGCCACGTGGTGAGCGCTTCGACATAACCGCCGCAGAACATTGGCGGAACAAACGCCAGAACCAATGCTACAATGACAACTATGGGCGTATAGACACGGGCGAAGCGTGTGATGAATGCTTCGCTCTTCGACTTCTTCTCCGAAGCATTCTCCACCATACTTATTATCTTTGAGGCAGTCGACTCGCCGAAGCTTTTCTGCACCTTAACGGTCAGTACGCCAGATATGTTGACGCATCCCGACACAACCTGGTCGCCCTTGCGTACATCGCGCGGCATACTCTCGCCCGTAAGCGCCACGGTATTGAGTGCCGACGTGCCGTCAACTATCTCGCCGTCGAGTGCAACACGCTCGCCCGGCTTCACGATGATGGTCTCGCCGACGGCTATTGTGTCCGGACTCACGGTCTGAATCTTGCCGTCGCGCAACACATTGGCAGTGTCGGGGCGTATGTCCATAAGCGCACGTATACTGCGGCGCGAGCGGTGTTCGGCATAATGTTCAAACAGTTCGCCCACCTGAAAGAACAGCATCACAAACACAGCTTCGGCAAACTGCGGTTCGGCTCCGGGCAAAAAACCTATACACATGGCTCCTACGGTAGCAACGAACATCAAGAAGTCCTCGTCGAAAACCTCGCCATGGCATATTCCTTCAAACGCCTCGCCCACAACATCGTAGCCCACCACCATATAGGGCACAAGATAAATAATGAGCATTTGCCACACGGGCAGCTGCACCGTATGCTCCACCAGGGCAGCAACGGCGAGCAAAACGGCTCCAACAATGATTCTGATAAACTTTACATTCATATCTGTTTGTAGTTTTATTGTTTTCTGAATGCAAAGATAGGGAATAGCTGGTGCAACATGGTTGCATAGTTGCCACTTGGCAATGGCGTAATGCCGATAAGGCGCTTGACGTCAATGTCAATCAGTCGAACTGTACAGATACAACGCCACGACAAGATACTTGCCGAGCTTTTCGGTCAATATCGCCAAGGCGCGCTTGATGTGATACTTCACCGTATTCACCGATATGCCGAGCTGCTGGGCTATGTCGTTGTACTTCATATTCTCGAAACGGCTCATTTCAAACACCCGTCGGGTGTCTTCGGGCAATTCGCTTATAGCCTCGGCAAGCACCCCTTCGAGTTCGTTTTCGAGCAACGAGCCGAGCGGATGGCTCTCGTCGGCAATAGTTCCGATATATTCGAGCGACGAACGGTCGGTAGATGAAAGCGAAAGTTCGTGATTGGCATAATCGCTCTTGAGAATGTCAAGACACTTATTGCGCACGGCGCGCAGCAGATACTGGCGTAGAGAGGTCTGCACATTAAGTCTGTCGCGCATTTTCCAAATCTGGAAAATGACGTCGCCAACAACCGTTTCTGCCATATAATCATCATGAAGATACTGCGACGCAATGTGGCACAATATCTTATAGTGATTATCGTAGAGATGGCGGTACGCTGTACTGTTGCCCTCTTTCAGTTGCTGAAGCAACAGCGTCTCATTTGGTTTCATTATTCACAGTTGGTTATTGACGATGCAAAAGTAGCAATAAAAAATGTTATTGCAAAATTTTTGTAACACTGAAAAAGTTTGATTCTTGGAGCAACACTTAACATTTCAATTTTCAAAAGGAGTCCTTTTGGGTTGCAAAACGAGTCCTTTTGGGTGCTAAAAGGAGTCCTTTTACAATGCAAAACGAGTCCTTTTGGAAGGCAAAAGGACTCGTTTTGAAACAGCCATTATTTATACTTGGATTTACTACTCTTTATTCTTCTTGTATATACCGTCTACAATGGAGTCGGCAAGCGAGATGTTGGGCACGAGGATTTCGTTGCACTTGAGCGACCGTGCCACAAGAAGGAATGTCTCGGCAGCGGGTATTATCACGTCGGCACGGTCGTCCTTAAGCTTGTATTGCTGCATGCGCTCCTCGATGGAGAGCGGTGCCAGCTCGGCATAGAGATGCTTGAGCGTGTCCACGGGCAGCGTGCGCGAGTCGCCCTTGGCGTGCGCCAGTTTGAAGAGGCGGTTGATGTTGCCGCCCGAACCGATAATCTTGGTGTCGGGAAATTCCTCGGCATACTTCTCGAGCATGCGGCACATGGCGTTGCGCTCTTCCTGGGTCACGGCTCCGGCAAGCATGCGTAGGGTGCCCACGTTGAACGAGTGGCTCTCTGCCAATATGCCGTCATGCAGCAAGGAGATTTCGGTGGAGCCTCCGCCTACGTCGACGTAGGCATAGTTGCCCTCGGTGCTGGTGGTGTTCTCTACGAGGTTGTTGCACAGCAGCTGCGCCTCCTCGGCTCCGGGTATTATCTCCAGACGGATGCCCGTGGTCTTCTCGATGCGTCGCATCACCTTCTTGCCGTTCTCGGCGTCGCGCATTGCCGACGTGGCGCAGGCGCGGAAGTACTCCACATTGTACAGTTGCATAAACTCGTTGAATCCCTTCATCATGTGCAGCATCATGCGCTGGCGCTCCTTCGAAATCTTGCCGAGCGCAAACACGTCCTTGCCCAGTCGCAAGGGGATACGGATGAAGAGCAGTTTGCGTATACGTGACGACTCGGGTGCGTTGTCGTCGAAACTCTTTATGAGCAGTCTGGCTCCGTTGGAGCCTATGTCTATAGCGGCGATGTTCATAGCAAATAAGCTTTGTGCAACTCTTCCTGCGAACGGAACGGCTCAACACCTTCCTTCACGGGTTGTATCTCGTTGGTGCCACGGCCGTCTACGATGCGTCCGTTGGTAGTGTCGCGCAGTCCGTAGTCGACGGTTCGCATGAGGTCGTGCTTCATTTCGTCGTCATAAACTGGCGTGAGCACCTCGATACGGTTGACGAGGTTGCGCGGCATCCAGTCGGCTGAGCCGATGAAGTAGCGTGGCTTGTCGTTGTTGCAGAATATAAGTATGCGTGAATGTTCAAGATAACGGTCGATGATACCGACAATGCGTATGTTGTCGCTCACGCCCTCTATGCCCGGCACGAGCGAACAGTTGCCGCGTACAAGGGCGTCGATGCGCACTCCGGCACGCGATGCGGCGTACATCTTGTTTACTACGTCGGGGTCGGTAATGTGGTTTATCTTTATCTTGACCCACGCCAGACGGCCCTCCTGTGCGTTCTTTATCTCGTTGTCGAAGAGTCGCAGAATGCGCGATTTCATTGAGTTTGGCGACACGAGCAACTCGCGGAAGCGCATCGGCGAGAACGGGCGGTCGATGAAATCGAACACCTTAGCCACCTCGCTCACGATGCCCTGGCGGGCTGTCATCATCAGATAGTCGGTGTAGACGCGTGCGTTGCCTTCGTGGAAGTTGCCTGTGCCCACACAGGCTATGTCGCCCTTGGTGGTGTTGATGTACAGCAGTTTGCTGTGAATCTTTAGTCCTTCGACACCGAATATCACGTTGACGCCCTCTTCCTGCATACGCTTGCTCCACTTGATGTTGCTCTCCTCGTCGAATCGCGCCATCAGTTCGACTACAGCCGTAACCTTCTTGCCGTTGCGGGCGGCACAGATGAGCGCCTTCACCACCTTCGAGTCCTTGGCAAGACGATAGAGTGTGGTCTTTATCTCCTTGACGCTGGGGCGCAGGGCAGCCTCGCGCAGCAATCGGATGTAGGCATCGAACGAGTTGTAGGGCACGTGTATGAAGCGGTCTTTCTTGCGTATCTGCTCGAAAAGTGTCTCCTCGGCGAGGAATTCGGGCTTCATCACGGGCTGCCACTTCTCGTATTTCAGTTCGTTGTGGCCGCAGTCGGGAAACGACATGAGGTCGCGGTGGTTCTGATAGCGTCCGCCTGCGAGCGAAGTGTCAAGTTCGCGCACGTTAAGACGGTCGAAAACGCGCTTCTGCATGTCGCGCGGCATGTTCTTGTCGTATATCACGCGGATTGGTTCGCCACGCTTTCGCGAGTTCACACCGAGCGCAATCTTCTCCATAGCACCGTAGTCGGCATCGTTGTCCACCTCCATTTCGGCATCCTTGGTGAACTTAAACGAGTAGGCTTCGTACACAGACGGCTTGGTGCCGATGAATATCAGCGGCAGACAGAAGCGTATAACGTCGTCGAGATACATTATGTTGTCGTAGCCGTCGCTCTGCGGCAGGCGTATGAAGCGGCCGTACACGCGGTCGGGAACCTTGATGACGGCATACTTCACCTTACGTTCCGAGTCGGTGTGCGTCTTCTTTACTACGAGGTATATGCGGTTGTCCTCAAGCGTGTTGAGGTCGTCGATGGCTGAGAGCCAGATGGGATTGGTCGAGCCGTTGAGCTTGTCGTAGTACAGACGCTTGAGGAATTGCTTCTGCTCGTCGTTGAGTTGGGTCTCCTTGAGCAGTCGGATGTGGTGCTCCTCAAGTTCGGCGAACACGCTCTTTATCACCTTGGTGTATTCTGACGAATACTCCTCGTTGAGCCGGTTGATGGTCTTGAGCGTGCGCTTGAACTCCTTGCGACGCTTGTCGGGCAGGCTTTCGCTGTCAGCCAAGCGATTGAGCGATGCTACACGCACACGGAAGAACTCATCGAGGTTGTTGCTGTAGATGCCAAGAAACGAAAGACGTTCGAGCAGGGGCACCTGCTGCTTCTCGGCTTCTTGCAGAATGCGGTGGTTGAAGTACATCCAACTCACGTCGCGGTCTATGTAGGTTGTTTGCTTTTTCATAACGATATAGGCCCCACCCCCGTCCACCGTAGGGAAAGAGAGGGGAAAAGCCCTACCCCCAACCCCTCCCCAGCAGGGAGGGGAGTGGTATGTAATGAGGGTTGGGAAATTGGAAATTAAATGGTTTATTATATCAGTTATTGAATTAAGAATCTACAATTGAATCTACAATTGAAAGTTGTGAGATTGCCAAAACATATAACTCCCCTCCCTACGGGGGAGGGGCTGGGGGTAGGGCTACTGCTCATTTCCCAACACCATCAGGTCGCTATCCTCCGTGACATGCAGCAGTTTGCGGAACGCTTTCTGCTCACCGTCGGGCACAATAACCGAAAGCAGATTGTCGCAATCGCTGAATGCCGTGCGTGCCAGACGCTTCGGAGTGCCGAGGAAGGTTACTTTGCGCAGGCGGTCGCAGCCAGCGAAAGCGTAAGGATCGATTGTTGTGACTGAAGCAGGAAAAACTATCTCTTCGAGAGCATCGCAATCGCTGAATGCATCACGACCAATGCGGCCGAGTCCGTCGGGCAGTTGCACCTTCTTCAACTTGCTGCGGCGTGTGAAGGCAAGGCTGCCTATGGTGGTGACGGTCTTCGGAACGATAATCATCGAAGCATCGGTCATGCACGAGATGAGACGGGTGCGGTCGGCATTATAAAGTATCTTGGCGTCAACGGCAAATGCTGCCGACTGGCAGTTGACCACCTTGCTGTCGAGACCTACAAAAGGATTCTTGCCCATTTCCTCAACCGAGATAGGCACACATACCGATTCGAGCGACAGACAACGGGCGAAAGCCTCATCGCCAATACGTGTCACTGTGGCAGGCATGGCAACGCTGCGCAGATAGGCACAACCCCAAAAGGCGTTGTCGCATATCTCCTGTGTTTCATCCTTGACGGCATAGGCACCCTCGATGGTCTTCTTTGCGGCTACCAGACGACGGCCACTCTTGGAGTAATACACTCCCCAACCATCGTCGCGTGCTCCGTCCAGTTTCTTTAATGCGAGTTTAATAACCTGATTTTCAACTACGTCATTACCATCAAGTCGCTTCTTAAGCGCACCTAATAATTCCTTCTTCTTCTCTTTCATTATATATAAATGTTAGCGTGCTGCTATAAATGTTATCGTGCTGCAAAATTAGTGGATATAAACATAAAACCAATGACGCACAGATTACGATAGTATTACAATAGTGTTACACAAGTTTCAGCCCTTTTGTCTGGCCCTTATTTATGCCTGTAACACAATCGTAACACATTCGACACGCCTCGAAAACAAGCTATATGTAATTTTGCAGGCGTAAAAACAATACATAGCATAAGATGAGAAAAGTAATGACATCGGCTCTGCTGTGCCTTGCAGCAGCTACAGCCTCAGCACAACAGACGACAACTACCGACAAGAGCGACACCGAAAAGGCTACGCCTGTAAATATACATGGTACGATACGCTCCAAATACGAATACCAGACCAGCGAGGGCGAAGGACGTTTTGAGGTGCGCAATGCCCGTATCAGCGTCGACGGCAGCCTGTCGCCTGTCATATCTTATAAGGCTGAGATTGACCTTTGCGACGAAGGCAAGATAAAGATGCTCGATGCGTACACACGACTGAAGCCCGTAAGGGGATTGCAGTTCACCATCGGACAGATGCGTGTGCCGTTCACCATCGACGCCCACCGCTCGCCGCATCAGCAATACTTCGCCAACCGCTCGTTCATTGCCAAACAAGTGGGCAATGTGCGCGACGTGGGTGCGGCATTGGGTTATTCGTTCAATGCAGGAATACCCGTTATACTGGAGGCTGGAATGTTCAACGGCTCGGGACTGACAAATCAGAAAGACTTCTGGACCAAGAGCGTCAACTTCTCTGCTAAGGCACAGATGTTCCTGCCGGGCGGATTCAATCTGACGCTGAGCACACAAAAGATAAAGCCCGACCACGTCAATGTTATGATGTACGATGCGGGCGCTTACTGGCACGCTAAGGGTTGGCACGTAGAGGCGGAGTATCTGTACAAGCACTACGGCAAGGATGCCTTCAAGCCGGTTCATGCCTTCGACTCGTTCGTAAGCTACGACATTCCGTCGGGCAAGGGTCTCGTACGCTATGTCACTCCGCTGCTGCGCTACGACTACATGAGCGACCACAGCGACGGAACACGCTATCTCAACGGCAAGGCGGACAAGGGCGGAACGCTCATAGTCAACGATTCGCAGCGCTCACGACTCACGGGTGGCGTTACGCTGAGCCTCAAGAAACCCTTCGTAAGCGACATCCGATTCAATTATGAGAAGTATTTCTACAAGAACGGTGGCATACCACGCACATCAGAGAAAGACAAGTTTGTTGTTGAAGTAATGACGAGATTCTAATATCTCGTCATTTTTTTTGTGCCCGACACGCACATATTCGTACCCTATACACACACATTCGTACCCCATACACACATAAAAAGAAAAGAGGCTACGGCACACTTGCCATAGCCTCTTATATATATTAATAAGGTACAGAATCTTACATGTCGTCGCTGAAGAGCGGATCCTCAGGCGTAACCATCAACGGCTTCTGCTCAAACTCCTTGAGCAATGTCTCAGGCACGTACTTCTTGTCTACTACAAGACGGAACATGTACTCGTTAAACCAGCGGTTGGTCATGATGATACAGCCCTGATGGCCGTTGGTTGCGCCCCAGCTGTTCTCCACCTTCCACTTGATAGGATTGCCCTCGTTGTCGAGATCGACAGCAGTAAGGGTCATGGCGTGGGTAGAACCCGAATCGAATGTGGCGATACGGTCGGCCTTGTTCATGGGGAATGTTGTAGAGAAGAGCGACGCATAGTCGTAGTTCTCGGTGTCGGAGAATCCGCGCTCACGGTCAAACTGCTTGCCTACGTCGTAAGACGAATACATCTTCTTGCCGTCTTTGAGCGAAGCGATTGCCAACTTGGCAATTTCGTCCATCGGAAGGTTGAGATACTTCCAGTTGGTTCCGTCGTAAACGTGGCGGTCGTATTCCACTTCGTATGTCTTGTGATAGGGACGGCGCGGGTCGTTCATCACCATAATGAATGTGCCCTCAAGCGGATGGCCCACCACCTCGTCGTAGAACGACTTAGGAGTGAACTTGCGAGGCTCGCCAACAGGCTTGCCGTCCTTTGTGCGGAACTGATAGGTGAATTCCTTCACCGGCTCGCCCAATGTGACAGAGAGCATGTGGTAGACGGTAGAGAGCATCTCTGTCTTGCGCTGGTTGATAGCGGCAGGCTTCTTGCCATCGGCCACCATCTAACTATGCCCGTGAGCATGGCGACTCTATCGCTA
>OQVZ01000319.1_pt1 | contig 18207 bp, 16 predicted proteins | sample 1691571 | NCBI WGS metagenome assembly OQVZ01 (sample SAMN03418261, study PRJEB22391) | human gut metagenome | biome: human-gut; feature: organic feature; material: feces | host: Homo sapiens | place: Tanzania | collected 2013-01
GTCATGTTTCCCGCTGGAATTTCCGGCGGTACTGGGCGGGAGAAATGCCGGAAAGCTTGCGGAAACGACGGAAAAAATAATACGGATCCGCGCAGTGCAGAAGGTGTGCGATTTCCAGAAGCGGGCGGTTTGTTCTGCAAAGCAGATCCGTCGCGCGGCGGAGCCAGAGCTGATCCAGGTAGTGCTTCGGCGTCATTCCCTGTTCGGAGAGAAAAAGTTTGCGGAGAGAATTTGTGCTGATGTTCAAATACTCTGCCATTTCATCCACGCTCCATTCGTGTTCTGCGGTTTCTGCGAGGCGGGCCAGCAGGGCGGATAGATGCTGTCTGCATGCAGGTTTGTCCACTCGCCGCCGTTCTTCGTTAAGGGCAACCAGAAGCTGAACGAGCAGAGCGGATGCCTCCAGCAGTGCTGGAAGAGAAGCTCTCTGAATCGCCCGAATTACCGGCAGGATGCGCCGTTCCGTTCCCATGCAGAAGAGCCCGTTGCGAAGCAGACCGCGGCGGAACATTTCGTCGGCGAGCGGACCTGTGAAACAGACGGAATCCTCGGTGAAATTTTTTGTCCGTCCTCCGTACTGCTGTTCAAATCCCGGGGAGATGAGAAGGCCTGTCCCCTGCTCAAAGAATTCCGTCCTGCGGTGTGCTGCGTCATAAAAGAAGCCGTCACCGCTGAGGAGATGGAGCAGACAGTAGTAGGGGAAACGGCGGGTTTCCGTACACGGTACTTCCGCTTCATTGAACGGCTTGACTGCCGTGGTGCAGTTGTCATAGTAAACATGAAAGAGAATTCCTGTTTTCAGGAGAGCTTCGCGGAATGCCGGCGGGACGGGGGCGTAGTTGGTTTCCGAGAGTTTCTTTTTTCCATATGAAGATGTTGAAAAATCCATTTTTATTTCCTTTTTATGGAGTATTTTACATGCTGAATCTGAAATTTCAAGAGGAGAATCAGAATGAGCAGATTTTGTTGGAACCCGAATTCATGCGAGGCGGAATTGAATTCAGCTCTGCATCTTGTGGCGTCGTATCATGGAGAGTGGATCTCAGAAAAAAACGGGGACTCCGAATTGCTGTTCCGCAGGGGGGCTGAGAATGAAGTGAAAGTTACACAAAAGAACGGCAGATGGAGTGTTGAAGCCGATTCGGTCTCCGGCTTTTTGCGTGGAGTTTCTCATGTATTCGCCGGCGTGGAAGCAAAGGAGACAATGCCGTTTAAGACACTCGGTGTGATGTTCGACTGCTCCAGGAACAAGGTCTTCCGGCTGGACTGGATGAAAAAGACACTGGTCAAGCTGGCATTGATGGGTTACAATATGGCGATGCTTTATACGGAGGACACTTATCATCTTCCGGGGGAGCCGTTTTTCGGTTATATGCGCGGAGCGTACCGCATGGAAGAGCTCAAGGAGCTTGACGTTTTCGCGAAAACGCTCGGGATCGAGTTGATCGGCTGCATTGAGACGCTGGGGCATCTGGAGCAGATTTTAGCATACGGTGAATATGCAAAAGTCCGCGACACAGCGTCTGTTCTGATGGTCGACGCCCCAGAAACATATTTGCTGATTGAAAAGATGATTCTTTTCTGGAAAGAGGCTCTTTCCAGCCGGCGCATTCATATCGGCATGGATGAAACGCATGATCTCGGCCGCGGCCGCTATCTGGACCGCAACGGTTATCATACGGGATTCGAGCTGTTCAACCGTCATCTCGGGCGAGTTAATCAGATCTGTTCCGAAAACGGCATGAATCCGATCATCTGGTCGGATATGTATTTCCGCCTCGGAAACAAAGAGATGAATTATTATGATCTGAATACGAAGATTCCACAGGAAGTACGCGCGGAAATACCGCGCAATATCGAGCTTTGCTACTGGGACTATTACAGCAAAGATGCGGATTTTTATGAAAAATTCATCGGGCTTCACCGCGATCTCGGTTTTGAACCGGTGATGGGATCCGGGGTTTGGACTTGGAGACGTTTCTGGTACGACCATGAAACCACGCGTTCCAGTCTGGTTCCCTGCATTCGGGCGTGCCGCAAAAGCGGACTCAAAGAGATCTTTTTTACATTGTGGGGAGATAACGGGGCGTTCTGCGCTTATGATTCCGCACTTGCCGGTCTGGAGTTTGCCGCGAGTCTCGCTTACGGACATGAGCCGGAGGAAATCCCGTTGATGTCCGCCCGATTCCGTGCCGTTTGCGGAGAAAATTTTGAACTTTTCCTGGAACTCGGAAAGATCTGGTATGAGGATAAGGAAACAAAAACCGGCGTTTCAACGGACTTCCTGCTCTGGGATGATCCTCTGCTTGCCTCCGGCTGGCTTTCATACCGCAGCGCCGGAGCCGGGGTGCTGGAGCGATATTCCGCAGTGATTTCGGTGCTGTGCAGAAAACTCGAATCGATGAAAATCACGGAAACTTTCCAGTCTGTGTATGCACTCGTGCGTTTTCTGATTGCGCGTCTCCGCTTTCAGAGTGCGATTCTGGACGCATGGAAAGCGGGAAAGCCCGGAGATGTCCGGCAGCTTGCGGAGACGGAGATTCCGGAGCTTGTCGGACTGCTTGACGTTTTCTCTTCTGAAATCCGGGCGGAATGGCTCCGGACGGCGCGTCCGTTCGGGCTTGAGATTATTCAGCGGCGCAACGCGGGAGTCCGGGAACGGTTTTTCGAGCTTCTGCGCCGATTAAGGGAAACGGATGAGATCCCCGAGCTTGACGCACAGCTGTCCGCTCTGGAGGCTGGAGTCCGCACGCCCTTGCGGAATACATTCTGCTGAAGCGGGATTGTCTGATTTTGCGAAATGATGAAAAATCCGCCGCTACTGCCGGTTTGGGCTTGCCTGTTCGCTTCCCTGTGAAGTGCTCGAAGCAGTGGAATCTGTGCTGCTGCGGCGGAAAAAGTTGTAATTGATGGAAATATCCCGTTCCGGGACGGGTTCCCGATTCAGAATCCGGGTCAGCATGACGAAAGCGCAGTCGGAAAGATAATCGTAATTGTGCATGACTCCGGTGATTGGCGGATCTGCATAAAGGTCGAACTCACTGAGCCAGCCGCAGAGAGAAATTTCTTCCGGAACGCGGATGTGCATTTCTTTGAGATGATGCAGAACTTTAATTGCGTCCGGCTCGGAAATCGTTACGAGTGCGCTGACCCCTTTCTTGACGATGCGGGCGACGGCTTCCTGCATCTCAAGCGGGTTCCAGCTGCAGCCGGCGATAAGGTCGTCCTGCATGCCGCGGGCACGGAGAATTTTCTGAAAGGCTGCGATCCTCCTTTTTGCGGAATAGGCATTCAAGCCGTGTGACTCCACATCCTGATAGCCGATCAGTCCGATGCGGGAATGACCGAGAGAAATCAGATGATTGAGCAGAAGCGACATCCCCTGTTCGTCGTTGGAGGTGATGGAGTAGATCTGTTCCAGATGGTTCGGGTTTGTGTTGATGCACAGCAGCGGAATGGCATATTTCTGTCCCCAGCGCCGTTCCAGTCCGTTTTCCACGACAATGGAGATTGCCGCATCGGGATTGTGTTCTTCGAGCAGGTCAAGGTCGCGGATCCCGATTGTTTCAATGCGGTGTCCGGCGAAGTGGATAAGCGAGGCAAGAGGTTCAATCATGGCAGAACCGTAGAAAGACAGATGTGTGGAAGGCAGAATGAGTGCGATTGTCTTTTTCCGGTCAGGCAGATACCCGGTTTTGCGTGCGGCTTCCAGAATTTTGAGCCGTGTTGCTTCCGCAACCCAGGATGATCCGTTCAGAGCACGCGAAACGGTTGCTGCGGAAAAACCGGTCAGACGGGCGATATCTTCAAGTTTGTGCTTCATAAAACCTCTTCTGTTCCTGATAAGATAGCATGAACGGAGGAAAAAACAATATTTGTTTTGCAGTTTTTGCATTGATTTGATATTTATTGCAGGGCGTTTTGCAGCATTGCTCTTGAGGACAGGGGCGGAAAGTGCTACATTATCCGGAACAATTTTCAGGAAAGGAATCATGCCATGTACGATTTATTCAGTCTGCCGGACTTTCAGCTTCCGGAAGGTTTCATTTTCGGGTCTGCAACTGCAGCTTATCAGATTGAGGGAAACAATATTCATACGAACCGCTGGCAGCAGGAGCTGCGCGGAGAGTATATTTCTGAACCTTCCGGGAATGCTGTTGACGGATACCGGCAGATGGAAAGCGATATGGAATTGCTGAAACAGATCGGGCACAAGGCGTACCGTTTCAGCATCGAATGGGCTCGAATTGAGCCGGAAGAGGGCGTCTGGAACCACGAGGCAATGGAACATTATCTGCGGCAGTGCCGCATTCTCAAAGAGGCGGGAATCCAGGTCTGGCTCACTCTTGTTCATTGCTCAATGCCGGAATGGTTTGCGCAGAAGGGCGGCTTCCGTAAGGCGAACTTTCCGTATTTCCTGCGCTATGTCGAGAAAATGGGGAAATTCCTCAACGATTATGTCGATGTCTGGATTGTCCTGAACGAATTCTTCAGCGGAGGATGGGGCGGCGATGACATGCGTTTCGATTACATTAAAGCGCATGCCGCCGCATATCATACACTGAAGCAGTTCTCAAAGAAACCGGTGACTTCGGCACATGCGGCTGTCGAATACTATCCGACCCGTTCGCAGGATGAGCTGGACTGTCTGGAAGCGCATCGCCAGACGTATTTTGCCAACGGCGTACTGCTCCGGGCAATCCGGACCGGTGAGCTTGCGTTTCCGGGATTCGACGGCGAGTGGTGCCCGGAAGTCAAGGATACGATGGATTTCTGGGCAATCAACAACTACCGCCGTCAGATTATCGATACGCGCAGGAAAGGCCCGGCCGCGCGGTTCGGCGGAAAAAACATGAGGATGTGCCCGAACAAAAATGATGAATTCTGGCCGGAAGGTCTGAGTTCCATGCTCCAGCTTTTCAGCGGGGATCGTCCGGTCGCGGTTACAGAGAACGGATGCGCAACGTTCGACGACCGCTTCCGCATTGTCTGGATTGCGCTGTATCTGAATGCCGTGAAGGAGGCGATCGACCGCGGCGCAAATGTGCTTGGCTACTTCTACTGGAGTCTGTTTGACAATTTCGAATGGGACGGCACGTTCGACTGGACGTTCGGTCTGATCGGAGTCGACCGCAAGGATTTCAGCCGGACAATTCGCCCGAGCGCATATTTTTACCGCGACATCATCGAAAACAACGGATTTTCGCAGAAAATTCTCCGGAAGTATCTGACGCAGATGCCGTCCATGACGGAGCACAGTTACAGCTGGAGATGATTACAGCGATTCCCTGCGTACCAGCCGGGCGGGGAACAGCGTGCGAACCGCAGGGGCTTCCGGGTGTTCGATAAGCATCCGGAGCGCGGTTTCGCCCTGCGCCTCTGCATCAAGAGTGATGGTGGTCAATGAGGGCAGCAGAAAGTTCGCGACGGGCAGATTGTTGCAGCCGCAGACGGCGAGATCATCGGGAATGCGCAGTCCGAGTTCATGCGCGGCGCGGTAGACGCCGACCGCCATGTCATCGGTTCCGAGCAGAACGGCGTCCGGCGGGGCATCCCGGAGGGAGAGGAGCATCCGGTAACCGGAGGTCATGGCATCTTCGCCCGTTTTCCGGTAGACGTCGTGCACGCGCAGTCCGGCTTCGCGCATGATTTCGCGGCAGAGACGCAGTTTCTGAAGATTGATTCCATGCGTTTCATTTTTTTCAAACTGATTGAACACGGCGATGGAACGCCGCCCGCGGAGAAGAGCCGCAAGTTCGCGGAATGCGGGTATGAAGTCGGAAGAGACGCACGAGCACGGCGTTGTTTCGGGATAATCGTAGACGAAAATTGCAGGTGTTCCTTCGGGGAGGGCGCGGAGAAGGACATCGGAATCGGTTCCCATGGAAATGACGCCCTGGCACGGCGGCAGTTTTTCCGGAGTTGCGGTGCGGATGCGGAGCGGTTCAACGGTGAGCTGAAAGCCCGGGTGCCGGTCGAGTTCCTTGAGAATTCCATTGAAGAACGGCTGCCAGAAAGTCGAGAAATCGGGTCCGCCGTGTCCGCAGTGCACGAGCCGGATTCGTTTTTCGGGCATGAGAACGCGTGTTTTGCGTCCGTGGGAAACCTCAATGATCCGCAGCTCGTTGAGGTTGGAGAGCGCCTGCGAGACGGTATGTTTGCTGACTCCGTATCGCGTGCAGAGCTGTTTTACGGAAGGCAGAGTTGAGCCCGGCGGGAATTCCCCGTCCCGGATTGCGTCCTGAATGCGTCGCTTGAGCTGATCTGTTTTACTCTGTTCCATAAAAATCCTCTTGGTTTCAGGAAAAATAGCATCAAGCCCTATTATGTAACATTTCAACAAATTGTGCAGGTGTTACGATGAATGGCTGTTGTGGGAAATGGTGAATATTTCCTGTGATCAACAAAGCTTCTTCTGTTTGTCTGGCTGCCATTGTTACCGCAAAGAAGCAACGATCTTTGGGGTCACAGACTCCTGGAAATTCTGCGGGGATTTCTTCTGTTTTCAAAGAGGAGTTTTCCAGTCTTTTCAGAATAATATCGACAGTTTCCTTTGGAAAATGGAATTTTTTTCGAGCAAGGACTTCTCTGTATTCCGCGAGTATATCTGTATTTATCAACGGCGTAGTTTGTCCGTTGAAGACAGAACACAAAACGAAGCCTGGATTTGAATTTATGTTCAGTAGTGCTGAAACCAGAACATTGGTATCAATGACTGCATAAAACATTATCGGATATTCCTGACCGCAGAGATCTCTGCGTTGATTTCGTCTAAGGTCATCTGCGAATTTCCGTTTTCCCGGGAGATTTCAGAAAGTTTCCGCATCGCGGCAAGGGCTTCGGCTGCTGTCGGGGCTGGGTTCAGCTTTACAGCAAAAGGAACTCCTTGTTCCTGAACCAGTTTCGCAAGGCTCATTCGCAAATAGGTAGTCAAATCGAAGCCCAGTTTTGTGCAGAGATCACTTGCTTGTCTGCGCAGGGTATCATCAATTCGGAACTGTACGAGTGTATTGGGCATGAGTGTCCTCTTCTGTTAAACGTTTTTGTTTGTATGATACTATACTGCAATGTAAATTATTTTGCAAGTGAAGTTTTCTTTTTTTGTAACATCCCCCGACGGGTGGAAGAGGAAGACCCGCGGGGGCGTAAAGATTTGCCGGGGGTCAGCTCTTCAGCTTGGCGAGCATGTCGATGTAAAGCGTGGCGCTCCAGCCGTAATCGTGGAAGACCTGATTGTACGGGCTGATTTCAGGGGCGCATTTGCCTTTGCGGCAGAGAAGCGGGGGATCGCATTCGTTCCGGTCGTCGTAAAACTCAAAGAAAGTTCCGTATTTGAGGTAGAATTTCTCCTCTTCCGCAACGGTTTCGGAAAGAATCCGGCGGGTGTCGGCGGTCATGCCGTAACGTTCAAGTCCGAACGCAATCAGCCAGTTGATGTTGATCCAGACGGGACCGCGCCACATGTCTTTTGCGTAGGCTTCCATGTTTTTCCGGCTGATGGAGGGAACGCGGAAGGGGGTTGCGAAGGAGGCGGGATCGCAGAGGTTCGCAAGCAGTTTTTCCGCCTGTTCCTGCGACGGTGCGCCGCAGATGAGCGGGAGAAATCCAGAGGAGGCTGAAATACCCGTGCGCTTGCTTGTGATGACGTCGCGATCCATGTAGATGCGGGACTCTTCATCCCAGAGCAGTTCATTCATCAGACTGTTCAGACGGTTGTGATGCGCCTGCCAGAATGCGGCTTTTTCCGGAAGATTCAGGGATTCGGCAAAGCGCGCAAGACATTCGCATTCCAGAGAAAGAAACGCATTGAAGTCGGGGGCGTCGAGCTGGGTTGCGGAGTCGAAACGAGGGGAGTTGTCCATGCCGCTTTCACCGCTCCGGCAGAGCGGATTGCCCTCAATGTCCCATTCGACGAGACCGAGTCCGTCGGAGTCGCGGTGACGCATGATCCATTCAACGTAGCGTTCGAGTTTCGGAAAGGCGCGGCGGAGAAAAGCTTCATCATTTTTCATTTTCAGAACTTCCGAGATGCCGAAAGCAAGAACCGGAGGCTGAGTGAAGTGTGAAACGCAGTCGACGCCCATCATGTGCGGAATGAGTCCGTCCGGCTGCTGGCGGTCGAGGACCGCTTCGAGCGTTTCGAGTGCGAGTGCGGGATCGATGTGACGGAGTCCCAGCGCATGGAAGACGCTGTCCCAAAGCCATGCGTGGCGGTGCGGCCAGCGGTCGGGGGTGGTCCAGCGGTGCAGTGCGTTGAATCCTTCGGGAGAGCAGATCTGCCCTTTCAGCTGTGAATAGGCTTTTGCGAGGGTGCGGCGCGCGGTATCCGTGGAGGAAAAGTCGGGGAGCTCTTCAAAATAGCGCTTGCGTTCCGCGAGAATCGAGTCGAGGTCGATGCGGATGAGTTCCGGGTTGAAATTTGCTTTTGTGCCGATGAGAATGCGCTTTCCTTCGTGCAGGACGGCGAGCTCCGGGGGCAGGTCGAGCGAGACGTTTTCCGCTTCGATCAGGAAGTGAAAGGCGTCGACAAATGCGGCTTTGACGCCGCTGCTTTCGAGCATGTCGGAGGCGAGGAAGAGATTTTCGGGAGCGCCGGCGAAGGCTATTTTTCCAGAGTTGAACGGCCATCGCGGCAGCAGTGCGAATTCCTTTTCCGCAGTGGTGAAGACGAGCCCGTGCCGACTGCTGGTTTGCCCGTCGAGAGCGGAGAGGGCGAGAATTTGTCCTTTACCCCAGATGTTGAGGATTTTTTCCATGTTCATAGCGAAGTTCCCTTGCATGTTGTTGTTTTATGCGATACATTATACCACACTTTTTGAAAAGTGACAACATAGAAAAACGGGAAAAATATATGAGATCCTGACAATTATATAAGGAATCCTGACAATGCCGCAGATTTTCGGTAAAATACGCAATGTAAAGAGTTCGCTTCCGGAGGGGCATTCGCTGTTCGGACAGAATGTGGACGACTACCCGCGTCATCATTTCATTTTTCCGGTCATGAGCCCGCCGCCGGAGAGCTGGGGGCTTCAGGTGCAGTTCGGCGGACGCGACGAGTTCATTTACGGCTGCTGGCGCGAGCGGAGAAATTCGCTGACTTTTGCTCTGGAATTCGTGCGGGAAGGCGTGTTTGAATACATTGCAAACGGTCAGCGCTACGAGTGTCATCCTGGGGATCTGTTCATTGTGCATCCCGGAGCGGACGAGCGGATGAGCGTGCTGACGGAATACGGCATGAAGTACACGGTTTCGATGGTCGGCAGTTCGCTGATGTCGCTGCTGAACTCTCTGAATCTGATGAGCGTCGCGCACTTCCGGGTCCGCTGCGAGCGGAAGGTCGCGGAGATGTACGAGGAGCTTTTCGCGCTTCTGGAGCGTCGTCCGGCGGGATTTGCAAATGAACTTTCCGTGTGCGCGTATGCGCTTCTGCTGGAGCTTTCGAGCGATCTGGGGAGCGGGGAATATCCGGAACAGCTGCTGCGGATCGTGAATTTCATCAAGGAGAATTTCAATCAGCCGCTGACGATCGACGGGCTGTGCGGAGAGTTTGGAATCAGTTCCGGTTCGCTGTTCCGTCTGTTTCGGACGCATATCGGGAAAGCCCCGATTGATTTCATGATAGAAGAGCGTATGCGCGCCGCGCGTTCGTTTTTGCTGGAGAGCCGTGCGCCGATCAAGACCATTGCGTACCGGGTCGGATATGCAAGCCAGCTCTATTTTTCCGCCGAGTTCCGCCGGGTCTGCGGAATGTCTCCGCGCGACTACCGCAAGAAAAACATGCAGATGTGATGTGTCAGCGCTGCTGCGCAGTGTCGCGGAAGAGAAAGTTTTCGATATCGCCGTATTTGCCTTCACGGTCGGAATTGAAGATCATGATTGCGGGAGACTGACGCTGCAGGGCGTCCAGAGTTTCCTGCGGGGTCTGATCCGGAATGACGATCAGTTCCAGTTCCCGGAGTGAGTTCAGCACTGAGAAATCTTTGATTTTTGCGCAGTTTGCGATTGAGAGGAGCGCGAGCGGCTGGTCGCGGAGCGGTTCGATGGATTCAATCGGGGTTGCATCCAGACGCAGCAGTTCAAGCGGAAGTCCGCGGAGCGGTTCGATGGAATCAAGCGGGTTCATGCCTGCATCCAGACGTTTCAGCGGCATTCCGCGGAGAGGCTCGAGGTTTTCAATGCCGTTTCCGCGGCAGGCGAGGCGTTCGAGCGAGAAGCCGCGCAGGGAGTCGAGCGAGCGGATCATGTTCCAGGCGCAGTTGAGTTCCTTCAGGTTCCGTGAATCCAGCGGAGTAAGATCGGAAATCTGATTCGACTGACAGAGCAGAGTCTGCAGCGGCATTCCGCGGAGCGGTTCGATGGAGGAGATGCGGTTGCCGGAGCAGTCGAGGTATTCCAGCTGCATCCATTCGAGTCCGGAAAGCGAAGTCAGGCTGTTGTTGGAGCAGTCGAGGTATGTGAGGCTCTTTCCCGCGAGCGGACGCAGATTGTTCACGCCGAATCCGGAGAGATTCAGGCGTGAGAGATCCTTTGTCTGCGCGATCCGCGCCATGAATTCGGGCAGCAGATATTCGGGCAGGCGGACGTGGGGGAGCTGGAGAATGCTCTGCATGATGGCGCTGTCGGGCTTGCGCTGGAGGATGTCTTTCACAATGGAAAGCGAGGCCTGCCAGTTTCCGTTTTTCCAGAGCATGAGCGCATTGATTTCGAGAATCTTGGTCTGATAGGCGAATGTCGTGAAGCGCGAGGCGATACGGCGTTTGACGCCGATCAGGATCTGCGAACGTTCCTGCGCATCTTCGACGTGGGAGGCGGCGGTGACGTACGCTTTCGCCAGAGCCTCTTCCGCAACGGGGCCGCGCACATAGTCGTCCGCAATCGTGAGGTATTTTTCGATCGCTTCGCGGAAATGGCGGGTCTCGACGAGCGAGTCGCCCGCGACGACGGGGCTTGAGGGGCAGGGCGAGACGGTAGACTTTCAGGCTGCGGAGGCTGATAGTGCCGTCGAATGAGCGGATTCCAATGGAATCGAGATCGCGCCCCGCAAACGGGAACAGGTCGGTTGCATGGAGCTCGATATGGTCGATTTTCAGGTGCAGTTGATCGTTGCGGCGGGAAAATTCAAGTGTGTGGAGTTTTTCTCCGGGACGGTACTTGCGCGCGAGCGAAGATGCGATCATTTCGGGCGATGCGCCGGCAGATTCATTTTTGACGATCTGATCCATTCCGTTGAGCGCGCCGGTGGTCCATGCGCCGTATCCCTGCGGGAAATTGTGCCATTCCTTCATCGGGCGGCGGCGCGCATTGATGCAGACGTCGAGTCCGCCTCCGGATCCGGTGGTTGAGAATTCGATGACGATGCGGACGTTTTCGCGGATGCCGGGATCAGTAAGCCAGAGCCACTGGCCGCGTTTCACCTTCAGTCCCTCCGGCGAGCGGGGCCAGGGAGCGGTTTTCTCGTTCAGAAAAGCATCGTAGAAGGCGAGTTTGTCAAGCGGAAGCTCCGGATCGGTGAAATCCATATTGCAGAGAGAGATCCAGTCGGCATGACTCCGGTTGTAGTCGACTGCGGCGTAAATGGCGGCGCCCAGTCCGATGATGATTGCCGCCGCGATTGCAATTGCGGTGATGCGGTGGCGGCGGATGAGAAGAACGGTCCGTTTGAGCAGCGTTGCGCGTTCGGCGTGGGTTGCGTAACCGCTGAGAAACGCGAGAACTTCGTTGCGTATTTCCTTTGCGGTCGCATAGCGGTCGGCGGGGGCGGCGGACATGGCTTTGCGCACGACGGCTTCCAGACTTGCGGGAATGAAATTGTCGGGCGCGCGCTGCGAGGGCGGGACGATTTCGCCCCGGATCGTTTTGACGAGCAGCTGCTTGAGGTCGTTCCCTTCCAGCGGATTGCAGAACGTGAGGATGGAATAGAGAATCGCGCCGAGGGAGTAGATGTCTGTCCGGACGCTTTTGAGACTGTTTTTCCCGGCGGCCTGTTCGGGCGCCATGTAGCCCGGAGTTCCCTTGCGGATGCCGTCTCCGGTGCGTCCGGCGGAGTACTGCGGAAGCGGATCGTCTTCCAGTTTGTCCTTCGCATCCTTTTCGGGGAGGGAGACGAGCTTGGCGAGTCCCCAGTCCATGAGAATCACTTCGCCGTAGTCTCCGAGCTGAATGTTTTCCGGTTTGAGGTCGAGATGCAGAACTCCTTTTGAATGGGCGAAGGCGACTCCGTTGCATACTTTCACAAAGACCCGCAGGAGCTTGTCGAGCGTGTAGCGTTCGAGATACGCGGGGTTGCGGTCGTGGAGTTTGCGGAGAACGGCGGCGAGGTTTTCGCCGCGGATGAGCTTCATGGTGAAGTAAGGGGAACCGTAGTCGTCAACGCCGATATCATGTACGGGGACGATGTTCGGATGTTCGAGGCTGGCGGTGATCCGGGCCTCTTCGATGAAGCGGAGGATATCCTGTTTCGGGCGCGACTGCGCGTCGGGGAGCATCGCCATTGCGATGTTTCGCGTGGTGTCGCGATCCTTGACCTGAATGACGACTTTCATTCCGCCCTGACCGAGGCTCTTGCGGAATTTGTATTTGTCCTGCGGCTTCCGGGTGAGGGAGGCGAGGACGTCATCCGCGGTCATTTCAAGATTTTCGAGACTGATCCGTGCGGTCTCTTCGAGCGTGTCGTGCGGAGCGGAGAGAGCATCCGCTTCGAGGTGAACGGTTTCCAATCCGGTAACGGTGTCGGTCTGTTCCGTTATTTTCCGCGTATCGCTCATGATTGCAGAAATGCCGGATGCGCACGGGACGCATCCGGCGGCCTTTCAGTTCATTCAGAATGTGAACTTGGCGTCGGAAAGACGTCTGGCGAATTCGGCAAGGACTTCTTCCTCTTCCTTCTGTCCGCCGCGGGCGACGAAGGTTGCTCCGAAACGGATGTAGGGACCGACGTCGTCCCAGGGGACGGCGCTGATGAGTTTGTTCTTGATGAGCCACTGGCTGAAATCCTCGCCGGAGGAGAAGACGGTTCCGTCGGAAGCGGCTTTCGGAGCCTTCACGTAGAGATAGAAGGATCCGGCGGGGACTTTTGCGTTGAAGCCGAGCTTCTTGAGGGTTTCGACCATGCTCTTGAGACGGCGTTCGTACTTGGCGCTGATCATGGGGGTGATGGCCGCCTGGTCGTCGAGAGCGGCGATGGCTGCCTTCTGAATCGCGATGAACTGTCCGCTGTCCGCATTGTCCTTGACGGTTGCGAATGCTTTGACGGCGAGCGGGTTTCCGCAGACCCAGCTGAGACGCCAGCCTGTCATGTTGAATCCTTTGGACATGGAGTGGAGTTCGACTGCAACGTCCTTTGCTCCGGGAATGGAGAGGATGCTGAGCGGTTTCCCGACGAAGTTCAGCGGAGCGTACGCGGCGTCGCTGACGATGAGAATATTGTTCTTCTTGGCGAACTCAACGGCTTTGGAGAAGAACTCGACGGTTGCGGAAGCGCCGGTCGGGTTGTTCGGGTAGTTGAGGTAGAGGAGCTTTGCGCGTTTGCGCTGATCTTCCGTCAGGCTTTCGAGGTCTGGGAGGTAACCGTTTTCCTCAAGGAGCGGGAGCTTGACCATTTCGCCGCCGAGGTATTCGGTCCATGTTCCGAGGACGGGATATCCGGGGATTGTGATGACGGTGATGTCGCCGGGGTTGATGAAGCATGCGGGGAGAAGTGTGAGCGCGGATTTGCTTCCGATTGCGTGGCAGACTTCGGTTTCGGGGTCGAGCTCGACTCCGTAGAGAGCCTTCATGTAGCGGGCGGCCGCCTGTTTGAATTCGAGAACGCCGTTGTCCGCGTAGATGCGGTTTTCCCACTTTGCGCACTCCTCCTGGAGCTTTTTGACGACGGCGGGGAACGCCATGTCGTCGGGTTCGCCGACGCCCATGTCGATGAGTTTCATTCCCGGATTTTTCGCCTGGGCTTCGCGTTTTGCGCGTTTGATCTTTTCGAACTTGTAGATCTTGGTGTCTTTTCCGAATTTTTCACCGCCGATGCGCTGGGCAAAGGCTTTCTGAAGAAAACTTTCCGACATGGGTGCCTTCCTTATGGGTTGGTTCAGGGTAATTATTGCGGTAAGATACTCCGTTTTCAGTGAATTTTCAAGATCCGTCCGCAGGAAAAACGGAGAAAATTCGTACATCAGATTTCGCGGAACAGCAGATATCCGCCCGCCGGAAGCGTGCAGGTGTTGTTTTCCGCGGTTTCCCCGTTCTGCATCAGCGGAACAAGACGCCGCAGATCGGCGGGGATGACTGCTTCCTCGCTTTCCCAGGATGTGTTGATGAGAATGAGAAACGCCTCTTCTTTCCAGCGCCGTTCAAAGGCAAGAACGCCGGGGTTGCCGGAAAAAAGCCAGAGCGTGCGTCCCCGGCTGAATGCCGGAGAAGACCGGCGCAGCGAGGAGGCGAGACTCAGAAGTTTCATGCGCGCTCTTGCCTGTTCCGTCTCCGCATCTTCCCAGTGAATGCCGAGCGGATACTTGCCGATGATGCTGTGCCTCCTGCGGTCGGCGATTTCCTGTCCGCAGTAGAGAAAGGGGATGCCGTCAATGGTCATGCAGTAGACCAGAGCGGCGTTTGCGCGTTCGAAACTGTAACGGGCTTCGGCGCGGTTTTCAAAATCGTCGTTGGCAATGTCGTGGTTGTCGATGAACCGGATGTAGCGGGCCCCGAGCGGTTGGGAGGAATTGTAGATCAGACGTTGCCGGACGAAGGAGGCGGCAGAATTCTCCTCTTCGCTGAAAAGGGAGTCAACGGTTGTGAAGGTCAGATAGTTGACGTCGAATGCGGAAAGCTGATCTTCCGGTTTCGTTCCCTCGGAGAGCATTCCGATGTCTGGACGGAGACGTTCGAGCCTGTGTCTGGCTTCCTCCCAGAAGCTGAGGATGACATTTCCGGAAACATCGATACGGTACCCGTCAACATCAAATTCGCGGACGAAGAATTCCATATTGCTCCAGAGATGCTCCCGGAGTCCGGCATTTTCAAAGTTCAGTACCGGAAAAGACCATTGTCCGGTATAGAAGGAGCCGTCGGGGTTGCGGCGGACCCAGTCGGGATGCTCTTTCAGGAAGAGTGCGCCGGGGCCGCAGTGGTAATAGGCGAGATCGAGCATGACGCGCAGTTCGAGACGGTGCGCTTCCGCAACGAATTCGCGGAGGTCGTTTTCCGTTCCGTATTCGGAGTCGATGCGGAAATAATCTGCTGCGCGGTAAGGGTTGCGCGGATTTTCCGTCCCGCTGGTCTTCTGGCGTTCGCTCCAGTACTTGCGATCCATGTCGCCGTCGGATTTGTAAACCGGCATGAGGTAGACGATGGTAGCTCCACATGAGCGGACGTGTTCAAGTTTTGTTTTTGCCGCATTCAAAGTTCCCTCAGGTGTGAATGCCCTGAGGTTTATTTGATAGATTATTCCGTTTTCGAGCCATTCCGGGGCTGGTCTTGCTTTGCTGTGATTCATGATGAGTTTTCCTTGTTTGGTTTGTCGTTGGTCAGAAAATACTTGTTCTTCGATTGAAAAACAAGAGGGGTGCATGTATATTGAATATGGAAAATTGAAAAAATAAATATGGAAAACAAACCATGAAAGAAAATGTCCGCATCCGTGAGAGTTATGGGGCGGAACCGGAGTATCACCGTCTGCTCTGCTGGAATGATGAGCGGAGGTTCCGGCTGCCGTATTATCTTTTCGCCTGGGAGGAATTCAAGCGCGGAAGCCGTTACAGCTACGAGGAGAGCTCGTGCCGTTTCGCCGTGCTGAGCCTTCTGCTTGAAGGGGTGAACCGGTATCGGGTCAACGGACGCGACTATGTGCTTGCTGCTCCTGCCATGATTGTGATACCTCCGTACTCATCGTATCGTTTCAGTTCCCGTGGAGAGTTCTATCATAAGCTGACGGTTGAGCTGAAGGGCCGGGCCGTGCTTCCGTTTCTGGAATATGGGGGATTGGGCGAGGCGCAGGTCATACAGTGTGCGGATCGCGCGGATTGCCTGACCATCTGTTTCCGCAGAATTGAGAAGCTGCTCGAAAATGAAAGTGAGCATTTTTCAGACATTGCAGGAGCCGTTTCTGCTTTGATTGCCGAGGTGATTTCTCTTTTTCCGGCAGATGAAATCAGCGGTTGCGGGGGCGCTGTGGAAAAGGCACGTGCGCTTCTGGAGCAGAATCTGGATCGGATGATCCGGATTACGGAGCTTGCGCGGGCATGCGGGATGCATCCGGTTGCGCTTGCACGGAAATTCCGCCGTCAATACGGGATGACGCTGGCGGAGTACCGCTGTTTATGCCGGATGAACGAGGCGGAAAAACTTCTGGGCGATTCCGGTGTTCAGATGAAGGAAATCGCATTCCGGCTTGGATACTGCAACCCGTATTACTTCTCTTCGGAGTTCCGTCGCTACTCCGGAATGAGTCCCTCGGAGTGGAGAAGGAGAAGGGCTGCCGGAAAAACAGAGGAAGGGAATTGAGCCTGTTTCCGCTCAAAAATCATACATCTTGTTTTTTTTATGTTCTTTTTTTGAAAAAACGCTTGAATTTTCGGAAAGAGAGGATATACTTCTAGTAGTAATTCCTAAAAACTTTTTATTGGAGAAACGGAACGATGAAATTAAGCAACACCAATCAGCGACGGGTGATCATGGAAGAGCTCCGGAAGCTGAAATGTCATCCGACCGCGGACGAACTTTACGGCATCGTCAAGCAGCGCCTGCCGAAGATCAGCCTCGCAACCGTGTACCGGAATCTTGGTCTTTTAGCCGATGCGGGCGAAATACGGCGGATAGAACTGGCCGGACGCCAGAACCGTTACGACGGCGACACATCCATTCATTATCATCTGCGCTGCCGGAAATGCGGAGCGGTCGAGGATCTGCAAATGGAAAATCCCGAAACCCTCAACCGCGATTTGACGAAGGTACTTACAGGGCGCATCTCCAACGTCAAAGTCGAATTTGACGGCTACTGTGTTGACTGCTACCGGGAGTTGCTCAACAACTGAACCACCGCGGCTTTCCCCCCGGCCGCAAAAATAAAAACACAAAACTGAAGGAGATGAGAAATGAAAAAACATTCCATCCTCAAGTGCGCCGGGTGCGGAGCGGTCGTCGAAGTCCTCGATGAATGCTCCTGCGGAGAGAACTGTACATTCACATGCTGCGGAAAAGAGATGACTCTTATGGAGCCGAAGACCGCGGATACGGCAAAGGAGAAACATGTTCCTGTGCCTTCCGCTCAGCCTTCCGGCGAAACGAAAGTTGTCGTCGGCTCCACGCTTCACCCGATGCTGCCGGAACATCACATCGAGTGGATCGAGATCATCGACGGTCCGCATACGGAGCGTCAATACCTCGCGCCGGGCGGCGCGCCGGAAGCGCTCTTTCAACTGAAGCTCAAACCCGGAGTCGTGGTTCGCGAATACTGCAATATTCACGGACTCTGGGAGGTTAAAATCTAAACAACAGGCTGGGAAAACATGTCATTCAAAGCTGTAAAAATCACCGACAAGGTCTGGTGGGTCGGAGCGATCGACTGGAACCTCAAGGAATTTCACGGGTATCACACGCACCGCGGAACAACCTACAACGCATATCTCGTGCTCGGCGAAAGGCCGACTCTGATCGACACCGTCAAGGCGCCGTTCAAAAAGGAGATGTACGCCCGCATTGCGTCCGTGATCGACCCGTCGGAAATCAAGGTCATCGTTTCGAACCATGCGGAGCCGGATCACTCCGGCGCGCTCCCGGAAGTGATCGACGATCTCAAACCCGAAGTCGTCTACGCCTCCGCAATGGGCGTCCGCATTCTTGATGCGCAATTCCATATCGGCGACCGTCTGACTCCGGTCAAGACGGGTGACAGCATTGATCTCGGCGGACTGACTCTTTCGTTTGTCGAAACGAAGATGCTTCACTGGCCGGACAGCATGTTCTCCTATCTGAAAGAAGAAAAACTGCTCTTTTCGCAGGACGCGTTCGGGATGCATCTGGCAACCGACCGCATGTTCGTCGATGAGAACCCGTGGGATGTGGTTGAGCTTGAAATGCGCAAATATTATGCTAACATTCTTCTGCTCTATTCGCCCCAGGTTCTTAAACTGCTGGAGGTTTTCCCGTCGCTGAACCTTGATGTTCAGTACATTGCGACCGACCACGGTCAATGGACGGATAGAGCGTATTGTTGAGGGT